>Ga0209977_10001320_pt1 | contig 10869 bp, 9 predicted proteins | sample SumtaG_2_FD_183113 | JGI IMG/M metagenome (GOLD analysis project Ga0209977, IMG submission 183113) | Deep subsurface microbial communities from Indian Ocean to uncover new lineages of life (NeLLi) - Sumatra_00607 metaG (SPAdes) (version 2) | ecosystem: Environmental > Aquatic > Marine > Oceanic... | reverse complement strand
GTTATGAAGGGGGTAAAGCGATGAAACAAAAAAAATATTCGCCCATACTTGTTTTCGCCCTGGTCCTTCTGGTTTCTCAATTCCTGTATTCCCAGTCCAATTATCAGTATATCCATTCACCCGAAGATGATGTGTATTTCGGTTATATCACCTATACAGAGGTCGAGCGTGACGGGAAAGACCCTGTGGTGATACGAGAAGGGATCGAGGCGCCTCAGGTCGCGGTCCTGAATTTTCCTCTGCTTCCTGGGGATGTTATCCGCACCTCTTCAAGCCGGAGGTGTGAGATACAGCTGGATACGGGAACGATAATCCGGCTTGACCTGAATACGGAGTTAAAGATCGAAACCATCATGGCCAAAAGCCTCAGCACATCCCGCAAAATCACGAATTTTCTCCTCAACAGAGGGGAGATTTTCATCATGTACAAGAGGTACAACTATCCGGAGATCTTTCAGGTAATCACGCCCAATGCTTCTGCGAAGTTGAAACACAAGACCGTGGCGATGATCGCGGCGAGAGAGGATGGCAACGCAGTTATCCAGGTAAAGAAAGGGAAAGCCTCTGTCCTCTACGGGCCTGACGAAGACCATCTCAGAGAAGAGGTCGTTAAAAAATCCGAGAAGCTAACGGTCACTCGAAAACACCAGGCTCTTCAGGGGGAATACGCGCCGAACGTGGATTTTGAATTGTGGAATGAGTCCATCAACAGGAATTTCGAAGAGCTTCACAGCGGGTTGGCTGTTGTCCCCAAGCCCATCTTGAGATATTCCCGGGCAGTTGTTTATTTTGCCCAGAAATATTCAGACCTGTATGGAGAATGGGTCTGGGACAGCCTGTACGGTTATGTCTGGAGGCCTTATTCTAACGACCTTTATCCCGCGGGAAGCTGGCGTCCGTATTATTACGGACAGTGGCGAGAAGTGAACGGGCAGCTTTTCTGGGTGCCTATGGAGACCTGGGGTTGGGTTCCTTACCATCTTGGCGTCTGGATCTGGAACAAGAATCGCGGCTGGCTCTGGCTTCCGGGGTCCGCGTTCTCTCCGGCATGGGTTGCCTGGGGTAACCATATGGGCTATTGCTTCTGGAGGCCCTGGACCATGTGGGATTGGTATTTTTACTATTGGGATTTCTACGTTTTATATACTGATTATGGGTCTTCCTATTTATGCGGTCCGTTTGATGATCCCTCCAATCTCCCGACAGTTGAGGGGAGAGATGTCCTCCGCAGGCTCAGCAAAAACATGCTGCAGAAAAAGCCTCCCGCTTATTATCCGCTGCAGAAAGAGTACATAGGCACTCTCAAAAAGCTTGTTTCTGCAATGAAAAGCGGTGATCAGGGAATACAAGCTTCGGTGCGTGAACATGGAAAACAGACGGTCTTCGTCAAGAAAGAAGACCTGAATGCCGCGCGGATTCATGAAAAATCAGTGGCTTTTCGCGATCTTTCTCAGCAGATGTGGAAGAATTCCAAGCCCAAGAAATCCCTGAAAGATCCTTATCGAGAAGCAGTGAAAACACATCGGAAGAACGCGGCCGGACTCTCCTCCAGTAGTCCTGGCAGCCTTGATCCGGCCGGCCGGAAAATCAGAGGAACGTCTCTGCCTGGAAACGCAGCGCATTCCAACGCCTCGAAGAAAGAAGATCCAGCCAAAGATCCTGGAGTCAAGATGTATGTCGATTTTCTGAGTGGAGATATTAACTACGTTCCCACAAATGTAAGGATAACGCGTAAATCGTCGATCCGCTCTAAGCCGTTTGTCCGTTTTAGAGACTGGAATCCTGATGTGACAGTCGCTCTTCGTGCGGGAGTATCGTTAAAATATTCCAGCCGTTCCAATGAGATTCAGTGTCCGGAGCTCAACCTATCGTCAAGGAGCGTGCGGCGTGTCAGGAATCTATCGACGATAACAGGTATCTCGGCTTCAGGAGGAGGTTCTCATTCCAGCTTCAAAGAGTCCTCATCATCTTCTTCCTCATCCAGGAGTTCGGGAAGTTCGCGGTCTTGCTGCGTGCGGAGTGTCGCAAGCAGCAGTGGGGGAGGTTCGCGCAGCAGCAAGGTTGAAAAGAAGTAAATATTCCTGAGTTTGAGGATTCCGGATGGTTCTCTTCCATTTAATGTGTGTAAATTAATGACTAAAATACACGGAAATGGCATCGCTCCCTTCAAATTTTGAGCGCCAGTCCTTTAAAACTTCCTCTCGACGGATAAGCGAAGGGCAGTGGGTGAGAAAACCGTTTGAAGGCGGAGCGGGCATGGTTCCTCACCGAAGAGGTGAGGAGAGAGAAGCCTGAAACCGAGCAGCTTTTGACTCGCTGGGGCAAAAGCTGCGTGTTTTCGGAATCCACTGGCCTGAGCTTTCTCAAACATACTCGGCGGCCGATTTCATCGGCTTCCCTCGGTGGAAGGTTCGAGAAGGCTAAATCTTCAAGGTCGCTTCTTCCATTCCCGTGTATTTTACCCACACTATCTGGAAGAGAACCATCCGGCTCAACCGCTTCGTGCTTTTCTTTCGCCGAGCGATTATTTTCCTGTCTGATTCTCGGATCTTAATCACGCGGATTTCTGATGAGTGTTTTTCCGCCGAGCATGGATTGTTGTGTGCGTGAACAGAGAAGAATTAAAGAGTCAGCGGATCGCTCAAGCAGGAAGCGACCATTAGGGAAGCATCGAAGCAGAGGATGTAATTCTCGGCGACTCTCTTAAAATACTCGAGGAATTCGGCTCTGAGGGGATTGACAGGCTGGGGATTGAATTTCAGGGGATTGATGTATTTCCCGTTTTCCTTGATCCTGTAATCCAGATGAGGGCCCGTGGACTCACCGGATGAGCCGACGTATCCGATTTCCTGTCCTTCCTTGATTTTGACTCCCTTTTTGATGCCCCTTGCGAATCCTCTGAGGTGAAGATACTGGGTTTCATACCTGTTACTGTGCCGGATTCCGACCATGCGTCCTGAAGCCCCTTTTCTTCCGGCGAAAATAACCGTTCCGTCGGCAGTTGCTTGGACTGGGGTACCGATTCGGGCTGCATAATCCACTCCGTAGTGAGGACGGTAGACCTTCCGGATGGGATGGAGCCTGTTATAGCTAAAGCCGGATGTGATTCTGGAGTATCGGATAGGAGACTTCATGAATGTTTTTCTCAAAGACCGGCCTTCGAAATCGTAGTGATCCGATTCTTTTGTATCCGGGTAAGTGTAGCGGAAAGCCTGGAAAGTCTTGCCCTGGCTGGTGAATTCCGCGGCAAGAATATTCCCGTAACCTATGAATTGACCATCAAGATGTCTTTTCTCGAAGATGATCTTGAATGAATCCCCTTTACGGAGGTCGGCATAAAAATCAATGTCCCAGGCGAAAAGGTCGGCCAGGTCGAGAGCCAGCTGCACGCCTTCGCCCTCTTTATTAACGGCAGAGATCGGATAATCCTGGATGGTCCCCCAGATCATGCTGACTCTGTTTTCATACGGAATTTCTTTGATCTCGGCTGCGTAGACTCCCTCTTTTATCTGGATAAAGAGGTAGTCTTTTTCATCGATATCGTATTCCAGCGAAACAACGTCGCCTTCTGCTGTCGAATAGATTCTGATTTCCTGGCCGGCTTTTATCCTGGACAGGTCATAGACTGGTCTGACACTCCTGCTTAAATCGTATATTTCAGTCGGAGTGAAGCCATACGGCGCCAGGATGTCTGTCAATGTCATCCCCCAGCGGATGGTTTTTTTGTCTTTTTTCAGGGGAGGCGGAGGATTGGGGATTGTGGGGGGAGGAACATTGATGGTGACTTCAGACTGGATATTTTTTTTAGGGATGAAGGTCAGGATCAGAAATAGGCTGAAAGAGAGGAAGATGAAAAGAAGGAGATGGATGCGGTGGGGTTTGGCCTTTTTCCTGTATGTCCGTATTCTGACTTTCATTCAGTCCGAATTCTTATGAGGAAAGACACAGATTTAAAAATAATTGATTTCTCATTATTAGTCAACAATCAACATCATAAAAAAGATTATATTTTTCCCCTTAACATTTCCGGCTGAAGACGGGTATATTAATGTGGATGAAGAATGATGATGATCTGGTTGGCGAAGTCCTCAAAGGAGACCAATCCTCCTTCGATCTGCTTCTCCGGCCGCATCGACAGGGGCTTATAAACATGGCATACAGAATGACGGGAAATTTCGAAGAGGCCAAGGAAATCTGCCAGGAATCTTTGATCAAGATCTACAAATACCTCTATCGGTTCGAAAAAGGGAGAAGCTTCAAAAGCTGGATCTACAAAATCACCATGAATTCCACCTATGATTTCTTGAGGAAGAAAAAGAAAGCCGGAGACATCATCGAAAGTCAAAAAAGATACACCTTGAGCGTTAGTCCGAACCCTGAGAAGCAGTTCCTGAACAAAGAGATCGGGTCGAAGATCGAATCCTGTCTCCGGAATTTGAGCCCCAAGGAAAAAACCGTTTTTATTCTCCGGGACGGGGATGGATTCTCGGTCGAAGAGACATCCAGAATTCTCAAGTGCTCTTCTTTGAGCGTCCGGACTCATCTCTCCCGCGCCAGGAAAAAAATCCGGATACAGTTTGAAAAAGCAAATTTAGGCTTTAAAAAAGAGGTGAAAAGTGAACTGTAAAAAGGTTCAGCGCTGGCTTCCGCTCATGGCAGGCTCCGACCTCTCCGCGTCAAAAGCCCAGGCAGTCCAGGCCCATCTGGCCGAATGCCCCGAGTGTCAGAGGGAATATGATGCCTTTATCCTGTCGCTCGAAAAAATGAAAGAGTGGCTCGAAACAGAGAGAAAAGATTGGGACGAAACAGAATGGCAGCAAGCGGTTCAGAAAGCTGCCGGAGAGAAAACGCCTGCGCTCTCACCTCTAGCCCCCTGGCCGTTCAAGAAAGGTTGGGCGTACGCGATGATGGGAGTGCTGGTCGTGGCCTTAACCATGATATTTGTCATAAGACCTTTTCACGTGGAAGAAGGAACAGCGTTGGATTCAGAAATTTTCGCGCGAACCCAGGCGCAGCTTATTGGAAGCGCATTTGAGGAATCTAAGCAGGAAGTCGTGAGAATGACCATGGTTCTGCCCGAAACCGGACAGAAGATCATCTGGTTTTTCGATAAAAATTTTGAATTGGAGGATAAAGAATGAAAAAATCAATCGGAATTTTGCTTGTATTTGTCTTGTTAAGCGCTACTGGCATATGCGCTTTTGGTTCAGAAGGCCAGGTGCCGAAGCCAGAATTGAGGAAGGAGCTTGTCAAACTCAAATACATAGGAGCCAGGCAGGTTCACCAGCTTCTTTTGGGTTATCAGAGTGAATACGGGCGGATAAGGATCGAGGATAAGTTGAATATCATCACTATACAGGACACTCCTGAGATCGTCGACAAGATGCTTTCAGTCATCAAGGAGATCGATATTAAGCCCGTGGATATCCTGTTCACCGTAGAAATGATCGTGGGCTCGTTTAAGGAAGAACGCGAAGAGGTCACCGTGGTCGGGATAAAAGCTTCGGATAAGGGATTGGAATCGGATCCGTTGATGAAAGAAATGCAGCGAGTCATGAGATTCAGGACCTTGAACAAGATCGGCTCGGCTTTGCTGAGAGTCCAGGACGGAAAGCGCTCAGAGCAGATAATCGGAGGTTCAGGTTTTGAGTTCAGACTCAGATTGACACCTCGTTATGTCCGGGAAGAGAAAGAAGATACTTTTCAGGTGAATCTTGAACTGAGTCATGAAAGAGTCAGGAAATCAGGGGGTATGACCCAAACACACAATGTTGCCCTCATCGAAACTGCGCTGACATTGAGAAGCGGGGAAAAAACTATCGTGGGTGTGTCCAAGCTTGACGGCGGAGATAAGGCTTTAGTCCTCGTGATTTCAGGAAAGATTATCAAGTAGTAAAGATTGAAGATTATCAAGTAGTAAAGATTGGGGACGTTCCCTAAAGGGACACCTTAAAGACTGGAAAAAGAGGTGCTCCTTTGGGGAACGTCCCCATTTTTTTATCTGTTGGCCCAGTTGAATCCGGTCAGGAACGCGAGCCGCGCGATGTCCGCCATGATGTCCGGGTTGATGCGGTAGATCGTGTCTCCCGGCAGATGGTAGTAGAGATGCGGTCCGTTCGAGATGAACGAGATGCAGGCCGCACCCTTTAAGAAGAAGGGAGCATAGTCAGAACTTCGGACTCCCACTCCTCTGATGATCCGCGGTGCGCGCTTCAGGATTTTGACGTGTTCATTCGCCTCTTCAAGGACTGTCTTCAGCTCTTCTGGCTCGGCACTCATAGCGCATCCGGCTCCGTCTCCCTCTCCCACCATATCGAAATTGAACATCGAGTCGATCTTCTTAAACTGCGAAGGCAGGTTATTGGCGAAATAGGTGGAGCCCATCAGCCCCATTTCTTCTCCTCCGAAGAGCACAAAGACTACCGACCGCGTGGGTTTTTTCTTCAAGCTGGCGAAAGCTTTGGCCATGGCCATGACCACAGCGCTTCCGCTGGCGTTGTCGTCTGCTCCGGCAAACAGAAATCCCATATGCTCTCCGCAGTGGTCGAAATGGCCTCCCACGACCAGGCATTCTGTCTTCAGTTTCGGGTCAGAGCCCTCGACATACCCGACGATGTTGTACCCCACTCCTTCGGGATAATGACGTGATTCGACAGTGAAGCTGATCTTTGACTGGAGAGGGAAGGAAATCGGCTTTTTATAGGTCGAGAGATCCCGTCTCAAATCGGCGGATTTTATGCCCCGTTCCTTCAGGATCATATCGGCAACTTTCTCGCTGATGATGGCCGGTGTGAAGCCTTCGATCCAGTCTCCGTTGGGGTTGGCGATGGGTTCCGCGTAGATGTAAAAAAGGCCCAATGCTCCTTTCTCCTTAGCTGTTTTCATCCGGAAGCGGTGATGGTCGTGTTTCTGGAAGCCTGGCTCCCTACGGTCCGGCGTTCCACGGAAGCAGATGATGAATTTTCCTTTGACGTCGAGCCCGGCATAATCGTCGTATTTGAGCTCCGGTGCGGAAATGCCCCAGCCGGCAAATACGACTTCTGCGGTGTTTTTGCCGCTGTCCGAATACAGGAGGGGTAGAAAATCTGTTCCGGGCTTGAGCGGGGCTTTTTTCAAGGAGGATTCATCCTGCCTTTGGCTCCCCGCTTCTTTCAGATGCAGTGTCATCTCCGCTCTATCGACCACGACATACGGAGACGGGTAGGCCTGAAGGTACCCATCCTTTCTATTGATGGGTTTGAGTCCCCATTCCTTGAATTTTCCGGCCGCCCATTTGGACGCTTTGGTGTAGCCTTCGTGTCCTGTGTGGCGCCCTGCGAATTGGGGCATGCAGAGTGTTTTGACATAGTTATAGGCGTCCATCGGCCGGATGGAATCAAGCCCCCTCTGGAGATGGCTGTCCAGTTTTTCGGCAGGGATGGCAAAAGAGAAAAGCAGAGAAATTAAGATTAGACCGAGTGGAAAATACAGCTTATTTCGTTTCATCGAAACCTCCAAAAGTATTTTTAATTATTATCCTTATTAGAAAGATGTTCGTCTCAGTGTCCTTGCGAACTCTATATTAATGTATTACTTTTCATGATGATAGATATAAAAAATGAATTTCGCCATATTAAGTTATTTCGGGAGATTGCTTGTTTTTGCACTGTCGATTTTTTTTAAATAACTCTTCACCGAGAAAGCCGCCAGGCCAGCCAGCCCGATCAACCCAATCAGGTTCGTCGAAGCCATCATGCCGTTGAACACATCTCCGATCGACCAGGCCTCTTCAACTTTCATAGTGGCGCCGATAAAGATCACTACGCAGAAGATCCACCGGAAGGGCCACTTGATCCATGAACCCAGGAGATAGCTGAAAGAGATCTCTCCGTAGTAGGTCACAGCGATCAAACTGGAGTATCCGAAGAGAAAAGAGCTGACCGCCACAATCAGACCTCCGACCCAGGGAATGGCAGCGTTAAACGCTGCGGCTGTCATCTCGGTGCTGGTGATTCCTTGATTCCAGACACCCGTGACCAGGACCGTCAGAGCTGTGAGGGTGCAGATAACGAGAGTGTCGATGAACACATCTAAAGAAGCGATCAACCCCTGTCTTACCGGCTCGCTGGTCTGGGCCGAAGCATGAAAAACTGCCGCCGTTCCGGTCCCGGCCTCGTTGGAATAGGCCCCCCGGGAAAATCCGTACCGGATGGCGTTCCTTATGGTCATGCCCGCCACTCCTCCTGTTACGGCTGCGGGTTTGAATGCGCCCACAAAAATGAGGGAGAGGGCATCGGGGATTTTATGATAAAAGATGATAATCGTGATCAGAGCGCCGGTGATGTACAGGAAGACCATGATCGGACTCAGGAATTCTGCGACTCGGGCAATGGATTTGATCCCGCCGATGATGACCAGCCAGGTCAGAAAAGCCAGGCCTAGACCCGTGATCCAGGGCTCGATCCCAAGCTGTGTCCTCAGGACCAGGGCGACCGAGTTGGATTGGATGGATGTGGTGGAAAAAAGCGGCTTGCATCCCATGAAGAAAGCGAAGATTCCTGCCAACCAGGGAAGCCCCAGCCCATGACTTATGTAATACATGGGCCCGCCCTTGATCGTCCCGTCGGGCGCTGTGATTTTGAATTTCTGACCGAGGACAGCCTCAGCCACTTTGGTGGCCATGCCGAAAAAGGCGGCAAGCCACATCCAGAATACCGCCCCGGGTCCGCCCATGGCAATGGCTGTGCAGACTCCGGCGATGTTCCCGTTCCCGATGACCGCGGCCAGCGACGCGGCTAACGCCTGGAAAGGGGAGATATCTCCCTTGCGTTCTTCGGCGCTTTCTCCGAAATCCTTATTGCCGAGAAGCAGGCGGAACGAAAGCCCGAAGCGGCGCAGCTGGACAAAGCGCAGGCGGATGGTGAGATAGATGCCGGTACCGAGGAGAAGGATGAGCATATGCGGACCCCAGACTATGTCCCCGAGGAGGCGGATGGAGCGCTCGAATAAATCCATGACTTTTCTATTATTTTATCTGTTTATCCAGGCTAATCCGGTAATCTTTTTCCTGGGCTGCGGTAGCTTTATCGAGAACGTCTTTCAGGAAGGCTCTGTTTTTTTCGTCTTCCGGGAGTTCGGTGATCCCCGAACCCAGCACTTCATCCTTTTTCCTGATGATCTTCGGCCAGACCTGATGGCGGAAAAGGTCGATGCTCTGCGGATAGAGGCGGCAGCATCCGTTGAACACTCCCGCGTAGTAGTCTGCAAGCTGGCTGCCAAAGCTCTGGGTGAAGTATTCAAAATCGAGGCTGTCTTTGACGTGAGGGAATCTTGGCTGGCGGCCTTCTTTATAGATCTCGGAAAGAACTTCTTTTAAACACTTTTCGAGGGCGGGTTCTTCCCGGTTCAAGAAAAGAACACACACACTCTCGGGTATTCTGCTGATTTCCTCTTCGATCGCGCTCAGGATGTGACTGATGTGAAGCTTCAAAATTTCCTTGATTTCCAAAGGCTTTGTTTTTGTCCTCTCGTTGAAGGTCAGCGTGAAGATGACGCGGCAGCTCGGGCATTCGTTGAGAAGCTGGAGAGTGCGCCTGATAAAATCGACAAGAATGTCCAGGGAATAATTGCTGAGGGAAAAATATGGCTTATTTTTGGGAACGTCCTCTTTTTTCTGGAAGTGTTTGAACAAAGACCAGATGTAGGACCATTTCACTTCTTGTTGGGGGCCTACCTGGAGCATGCTTTTTTTGAGGCTGTGAAATTCTTCGTTGAGCCTGATCCAGTCCTGCGCTTCGAGGAGAACGGCTGCCCGGCAGTAAAAAGGATTTTTGGAAATGAACTTGTCAGTCCGTTCCTTCTTGTATTTCCCTGATTCGTCCGAGAATGCGAAATAGACGGGCATGAAAGTATGAAGTCCTTTATTTCTTTTTTTTCTTCTTCTTTTTTTTCTTTCTTTTTATTTCCTCCAGAATGTTTTTGTGGAGGGCGAGGAAGTAATAGATGATGAGCAGCCCGATGATGAGGGCAAACCGCAGGACATTTCCCTGGAAAAGTGAGTAGAAGGCAAGGATTATAATACCGAGTAGAAGAAAAAGATGGAAGAAAGCAAATATCATTTTGTCTTGAGTGGCTTGCAGAAGCTCGAGGCTTCGCACAATGTTATATTTTTAATCAAAAAGAAAATCTTGTTTTATTCCTGTATCCGGCGGATGGAGATGATGGTGACAGGCACTCTTGGGAAATTTTCTAGGCCGTATTTGGTCATTGTTTTTCCGTTGGCGATCGCATTCACCACGTTCATTCCGTTGATGACTTTTCCGAACACAGGGTAGCCATAGCCTTCGGGTGTGTTATCACGGTGATCTAATCCCGCGGAGTTGTTCACTTGATTGATGAAGAAATGGCTGGTAATGCTGTGAATAGGATCCCCCCGCCCCATGGCGATGGTTCCTTTTTTGTTGCTCAGTCCGTTTGTCGCTTCGTTCTTTATTGGAGGATTACTTGGCTTTTCTTTGAGATCTGCGGATATCCCCCCAGCCTGGATCATGAAACCTTTCCACACCCGGTGGAATATTGTGCCGTCATAGAATTTCTCATCCACATAGGAGAGGAAGTTTTTCACGGTGATCGGAGCCTTGTCCGGATAAAGCTCGACAATAATATCCCCCTTGGTGGTTTTGATCAGAACTTTGGGGTTGCCTTCTTTGCCGAGATTCGTGGCCGGCAGAGCAGTGAGCAATCCCAGGATCGAGATGAGAGTCAGAATTTTTTTCAACATCGATGCCTCCTTGAAGAGCTTGCTTCGGGATTGGCAGAATCAAAATATCAGAATTGATATCCCAAATCAACGAAAAAAGGGGCCAGGCCCCTTTTTTTCTATGAGATTGC
>Ga0209977_10001318_pt1 | contig 10887 bp, 17 predicted proteins | sample SumtaG_2_FD_183113 | JGI IMG/M metagenome (GOLD analysis project Ga0209977, IMG submission 183113) | Deep subsurface microbial communities from Indian Ocean to uncover new lineages of life (NeLLi) - Sumatra_00607 metaG (SPAdes) (version 2) | ecosystem: Environmental > Aquatic > Marine > Oceanic... | reverse complement strand
TACTCAGGGTATCCCACCCTAACCCTGGCGAGGCCCTATCTGCATATGTCAAATGGGATGGTAGATCCATCATCAGACGGGAAAGCGATGTAGTGGTCAATAAAGTTCATCAGCACTGGTGGGATTTACCCTTCTATCCTCCTAAGGACCTCTGTGCGAAGGGCACTCATGAAATAAGAATCAGAATAGAGGATTCGTCAGGTAACGTGGTCAAATGGATGTACTGGAGCTATCACATAACAGATCTAGTTCCCAAGTACGACTGGCTTGATGATTTCACAGATGAACAGATAGAACGTATTAGGGGACCCCCAGGTCCCCAAGGAGAGACAGGTGAAACTGGGGCTCCAGGACCAGAGGGGGCTCAGGGCATCCCCGGGGAGGAGGGTGAAATAGGTCCACCGGGTTCGGTGGGTCCACAGGGAGATCCTGGCACAGATGGGCTGTTTGGTCCAATCGGGCCAGCAGGAGCCCAGGGAGAGCCCGGCGTCAGCGTGGACCCCATGCCCACCTACATAGGCGTTATCATCGCCATAGTTGCATTGATTGGGGTAGCTGTCATAATGTGGGAGCGGAGGCAATGAGGGAAGATACACGGAAGTTGATAGTCTACGGGGTCTTTGTAGCCGTGATGCTCACCGTCTGCGTCGCCTTCTCCTTCTGGCTGAGCCGAATAGCTGGAGGCTGAGACATGAAAAATAAAGGGACGAAGTGTTCAAACGAATGCGTTCTTGAACCAGATTGTAAGGGTGTATGGCAAGAAGAATGTAACGGCCCCCATCTTGCAGAATCCCTAACAAAGGAGCCTAAGACATGACGATCCTAGAGGGATATATCGCACAATGGAGGAACTACCCAGAAGATGAGGTCAAGGTAAGGGTAGCAAGACCCAGCATCCTAGGCCCCTCCAAGAAGCTTCTAAAGGACTACAAGGAGAATGATCTATCCTGGGCAGAATACACCACTCGATATGTGGCTGAGATAATGGCCAGCCCTAGAGCCCTCAAGCAGATTGATGATATAATAGAGCTCTCCAAAACTAAGACTGTCCGGCTCATATGCTATGAAAAGAATCCTCCCTGTCACAGATTCATCCTCCTAGACATGATCGCAGAGATTGCAGAGGAGTCAGAGATCTGCGAAAGGAGGATATCCAATGAAAAGACCGGATAAAATAATTCTCTGGTTACATGTTTCCAAAGAAGAAACTGAATTTGTCAATCATCTTGGTAAACCACTTTACAAATGTTATGTTGAACTTCCCAGCTGGGTAGGTTTAGCATATAACCCTTATTCTGTTAAAGTGGAAATAAGAGACAAAGTTCCACCATTTAATGAAAGAGAGAAAGAAACAAACATGGAAGAAGTAAGAGCATATGTTAAATCTAATTGGAGTAAAAAACTGACTAAAATGCGAAAATTAAATCACAATTATATGAAAGTTGCAGTCATAGCCAAAGGTAGAGGATTTTTTCCTTCTATAGAGGATTATAACAACTATCACCAAGAACTAAAGGAACTAAATAAAAAATATGGTGTTGGCACTTCAGATATTCCATCAAACAGAGGCAAGGAGGGTGAAAAATGAGTCGTGGATTGGGTAAAGTGCAGAGAGAAATTTTAGACATAATTGAAAAAAGCGATCTTGATGATGGGGTATGGATGTCTATCGACTCTATTTTAGTTCAGATGGATGCCGTGAAGTCATATCCCCATTCAAAGGCACAGAGTATATGGAGGGCATTAAGGAGACTAGAAAGACTTGGATATGTTAAAACAAGGAAATTCAAATCAGACTTCAGATTTAGATATACCCGATTGACGGATAAGAGGTTAGTATTACCGGGCGTGGGTGAGGACTAATCACTTAGCAGGAGGAGATGATAATGGTGAATCGTTCAGATTACAAGGATGCCCTTAACCAGATTGACGGGGATATCAGGAACTGCTTCAAGTACCTTGAGGGGCTGATTGATGAGAAATTCAGGGCCATCATGAAAGTAAAGCAACCCCTGATACCCAAAGCACCCAAAGTAGATCTATCCCGGCTTGAATCCAAAGATGATAGCTTACAGAAGCAGATCAACGGTTTAAAATCTAAGGTAGATATTGCCAATAATCATATTCGGAAACATCATGAGCAAGAAATATTCCTGAAGAAAATGGCCACAAGGACTGAAGAGGTGTTGAGTGAAATAAAGAGGCTATATGAGGCATTATACGATTCTGGCTATTATAGTGAAGGAATGAAACGGAAACTCCGGGATGCCGGATTAATGAAGAAAAAGGAGAACTGAAAATGCCTCATAAGAACCCAATCTGTCGGAAATGTCGTTTAAGACCAAAAATGAAACATCATAGATGGATAGAGGATGATAAAAATGAGGCATAGATGGAGCCACGACACGGAAACGGGTCTATCCACCTGCGATCGGTGTGGCTTCACGGTTAAGACCTACAGGGTGAAGCATGGCGGAGTAGGCCCTTGCAACCCTCAGATCCCGCCTATCCCCGAATGCCTGGACAGCGTAGTACCCTCTCCTCTAGTATGCTCCATGTGCCCTGGAAGGCTGAACGTGCATAAATGCGATGAAATGAGAGTTTACCATAAAAATGTGGCATAACTCCGTGCCGAAACAAGCTAGACTAGATGGGGGGTAATAGTATTCGTAATTCTTAAGTAAACATGGGCTAAATAATCACTAATCTTTTAAGAATATACGTATCACCTAAGTAACACGAGGGTGATTATATGGGGGAATCAGAAAATCTGAAAGAGAGAGTAACCATGTATCCTATCACGATGAGCGTGAGGATCACGGAGGAGATGAGCGATGAAATACCCAAGATGGCTGCTTTTGACCAGTTGAAACCAGCTACTCTATGTCGCCAAGAGCTTTTGCAGATGGTTAGGCGGTATCAGAGGAATCCTCAGTACAAGCGTTGGCTTAAGAGAACAGGGAAGGCATTCGAGTAAAGGAGGGAAAGTGAAGTTTCTGGATGATATGTCGACTGACTTGGAGCCAGCCGACTATAGGTTGGTTGCGCGCGCGCGCAGAAGAATAATGGAGGCTAGGAAATGAAGATCTCTCAACTACTTGAACCAGCTAGAACAGAGGTAATGAAACCCTACGAAGAAAAACTAGAGCAAACAGAGAAAATAATCGATAACTTTCTATTCTTATTTAAACTATGTTTTGTCTCTTGCAGTTTCGGCAAAGACAGCATAGTAGTGCTTCATCTTATTCGCAAACATAGATCGGACATTCCCGTAGTTTTCAATAATACTTTCGTTCAACATCCTGAAACCTATGCCTACATAAAAGAGATGAAGGAACTTTGGGATCTAAACCTGTTTGAAACACTTCCTACGGAGGGTTGGGACTTCTTCAAGGTGGCTAATAAATTCGGTTTACCTAATGGTAAGAAGCGTGCTGATCAGTGTTGCTATTACCTAAAATTGAAACCGACTAATCAATTAGCAAAAGAACATAAGTGGGATGTAAATTTCACTGGAACAACGGTGCTTGAAAGCAGTAATAGGATGTTTCATGTCTGTGAGAGAGGACAGTCCTACCTTAGCAAGAAGGATAAAATCATTAAAGTTCACCCGATTGCGTATTGGACGGACGATGAGGTTTACAGGTATATTGAGGAAAATGAAATACCTCTAAATCCAGCTTATTCAAAATATAAGGTCAAAAGACTTGGATGTGTACCCTGTACTTCTCATAAATTCTGGCGTAAACAACTTGCTTCAACAAACCACAAACTCTACCGTATAATCAGTGAGCAATATTTCAAACAACCTTTGATTGACCAGTTTATGGAGGCCACGGAATGAGATTTTTTAATAATATTAGTGGTGGAATATGTTCAACTGCTATGGCTCTTTTAAATCCTAAAATTCCATGTGTCATTGTAAATACAGGTGGTAATTATCCTTCTGCATGGGAAACTATTCGTCAACTCAAGAAAAAGAGAATTAAAGTTATTGTATTAAGTTCCCCGAATAAAGGCTTCCCAACTTATTACGAATATATTTCCGGTGAGTCTCTAAAGCCGTTCTATAAGAGCTGTAGTGACAAGGCAAAACAACAACATCTAGATAATTTCTACAAGATCGTAGGCCCTGCTTATGTGAATATAGGATTAACCAAAGAGGAAGAAAAACGAGTTCAGAGCTTCAAAAACAAGAGTTGGGTGACATATCGTTTCCCCATGTTAAAATACACTCGTGAACAATGTTTGAAGGTTTTAAGAGCCAAGGGTGTGACAGCCTACAAGACTGGCTGTTGGTTCTGTGGAAAACAACCCTATTCTTCGTGGGCTCGATTAAAAGAGGAATACCCCCATTTATTCAATGAAGCCAAGAAGCGTGACTGGCTTCCCCGTAAAATAATGGAGGCTGAGGAATGAGTTATAGGAAGATCCCTAAAAACAAAGTTCTGAAATTCCCTGCAACCCCAGGCTTCAAGGGCTGGAAGGACCACTTCACAGATGAAAGCGTGGCGCACCCCGCTAAGATGAACCTGAACCTGTTGCGACATATTCTGAAGACCTACACCAGGCCAGGGGATGTGGTTCTTGATCCCATGGCCGGTACGGGCTCAACGGTCGTACTCGCCTCCCTGCTGGGTAGACATGGCATCGCTGTGGAGTTGGAGCCCCACTTCGTTGGCATGATCAGGGAGAACATCAAACGATCAGAAAGACATTCAACGTTGACCCCGAAGGGCAGCATGAGCTGCATTCAAGGAGACGCGCGAGAGCTCTCCAAACTTCTGGGGGGGTCCGACACCATGGCGATAATCAGCTCTCCACCCTACGGGGAAGCTCAGAGCGGTGGAGGGATAGCCGTGAAGGGGTATGATGGCCCCAAACACGGTCCAACGGATTTAGTCGGTGAAAGAAGCTACATGCCAGACAAGTTCGAGGAAGAGGATAATATAGGTGTCCTCAAGTACGGGGATGTCGACACCGTGATTATTTCTCCACCCTATGAGGCATCTTTCAGTAAAAAGAATCAAGAAATGAAACGCCTTCTGAGACTATATCACGAAGGAAAACTGAAGGGAGATATAAAACGCAGAGTTGGAGAATGGATAAGAAACCCCGATAAGAATCTGGGGTTCGCTGGGGGGCAGGAGGTTTCTTACACAAAAAACATTGATGCTATAGTCGCCTCCCCTCCCTATGGGAATCGCCTCGCAGATGATGTCGTTCAAGATGGTGATGAGGCGCGGATGAGCTACAGGCAGGCAGTAGACTCCATCGTGATCTCGCCTCCCTTCGAGAGGACAATCAGCAGTAAAAGCGGAGGCCCCATGGATCCCGATGAAAAAGCTAGTTTAAAACGGATGAGAGAATACAGTGAAGATCCTGAGAACATAGGCAACCTGAAAACCGACTCATATCTTTCAGCGATGCTCGAAGTGTATTGCGAGTGCTTCAAAGTCGGTGGAAAACTCATTCTAGTCACCAAGAACTTCATCAGGAATAAGCAGGTGGTCCGGCTTGACCTGGACACCATCAAACTCTGCGAGGCAGCTGGATTCCACCTCTCCGATCGCTGGTACTTCAAGATACCCTCCAAGAGCTTCTGGAGGATCATCTATTCCCAGAAGTACCCCGACGTCCCCGAGGTGAAATACGAGGATGTTCTGATATTCGGAAAGGAGTCTGAAAAATGAGCCTCCCCTTAAATCAGGTTATTCTCGGCGACTGCGGGGATGTTATGGCCGATTGGCCTGGGAACTCGGTGGACTGCGTCGTTACAGATCCCCCATACCGGATAGGCTTCATGGGCTCAAGCTGGGATCGAGCCCTGCCCCCAAGGAGGGCGTTCCGGCAGATTTTCCGCGTCCTCAAGCCCGGGGCGCTGGCCTTCGTGATGAGCAGCCCACGCCAAGATGTGCTATGGCGTATGTTGGCTATGCTGGATGAAATCGGCTTTGAGTTGAAGACCTCAGCTATCTTCTGGATTTACAAAACGGGATTTCCCAAGGCCTATGATGTGAGCAAGGGCATAGACCGCAAATTATTGGGGAAAGTGAACGTTGAATATAATCCTCTTTCAGAGCAAACACCCCAAAGCGATAAAATCCAACAAATCTCCCATTCAACCCATAAACTAGGAGAACCTAAGACATTTTTTGAACCTGCTTCTGATTTGGCTAAGAAGTGGGAAGGCTGGAAATCACAGACGGGTCTTAAGCCCGCAGCAGAGGTCATAATCCAAGCTAATAAGCCCCGTAGTGAGCCGACTATCGTGGACAACGTACTCAAATGGGGTACGGGGGCGGTGAACGTAGACGCCTGCCGAATACCCTATCAAAGCGAAGAGGATAAAACTAAGGCGATTCCTGGTGGAAGAATCACGACGATGGTTGGATCATTTGCTGGAAGAACCCAAAAAGGAACTCCAAAAGAACTGGATCGAGATGAATGGAAAAACAAAATGAAGGGCCGTTTTCCTGCCAACCTCCTAATATCAAACGGGGCACTCGACACAGGAGAAACCACGAAGAGCACAGGAGGCATCAACGAAGGTAAACTTGGTGTAAGAGTTTACGGTAGCTTCAGAAATGAGTCAATCGGTCAAGGTGCAGGTGGATATGGTGATGAGGGCAGCCCATACCGTTTCTTCGATTTGGATGCCTGGTCTGAGCATCATGGTTTCCTCGATGTGGCGAAGCCGTCACGGGCTGAGCGGAACTTTGGTTTATGGAATATGCCTATAGGTCTACCTCCCGAATCGGGGAGAAGTAAAGCGGCAGAGGGAAGGAAAAACCCGTTAGGTGAGCCAAGAGCCAACTATCACCCTACCGTGAAGCCTGTGAAGCTGATGGCCTATCTCATTGAGCTGGGCTGCCCACCAGAGGGAATCGTGGTAGATCCGTTTCTGGGTTCAGGGACCACCTGCATAGCAGCTAAACGGCTTAGGCGTAATTGGATTGGAATTGAGATTAACCCTGAGTATGCTGAGATTGCAGAGGCTAGGATAAACATCAGGGGCCCCCTTGATCAATATTTGGAGAATGAGAGCTGAAATTGACCCTTCTAAAGTTGAAAAGGGTTCTCTGGCTTCTGTTAGCTATGGGAATATGTTGGGTTTTCCTAGTAGCCCAGAGACTCAGGGCTAAATCCAGAGGCTGTTAGCTATAAGACTTTTGCCAGCTGCTGGCATTCCCTTTTTTAGCTTCTTTCATCATAACAGTCCAGAATAGCCCAGATGAGTATTAGATAATACATGATGTACTCTAAATGAACTGATGCGCTTAATGCGTTTTTTCGCTTATTATTCACCTTTTGGGGGGCTTCTGCCCCCGCTTCAGGTAGACCCGTCTTGTGCCTCCTCCCTTTTTTCGCTTCATAAAATATCTACCTCCGAGGGGTCCCTTGTGTACTTTACATCTGGCCATCTTGTTTCAATGTTCTATGGGTGTTTTATATTTTTAAGTTATTGTTTCTCATGAGAAGCAGATTATTTATTTCTGTTATTCCAAATGTTCTCTCACAGTTATAGCAGATCAGCCTAAAGTTTTCCTGAGTCACTTTATCACTGCCACAGCATGGACAGAAGATGAGATACAATTTTCTTCTCTCAGATTTTTTATTAGACATCATTTCAATCCCCTGTGTCTTCTTGATTCTTCCCCAAAGAACACAACTAGCAATCTGTCAACTTTGTCTAGTATTTGATTAAGTCCTTCTCTAAATTCCTGTTCGTCTCCCCATGTCACTGGGTGATATTCACCTTTGTGTTTTCTCATTAACTGACCAGAATCATTCCGTTTCCATCGTCTGCATTCTTTGAGGAATCTTATGTAAGTGTTTTCAATCTGTTCTATAGTCATCTTTATACATCTCCTTTGTTTTCTTCATGTTTTTCTCTATATTCTAGATCGTAAGCCATTCTGACAAGATGTACGTATTTGGGATCGGCCCTAAGTCTGTCAGTCATAAACTCAGGTAGTAACCATCCAGCCGATACTCCCTGTCTGGGGTACATTCCCCACCAAGGCTGTCTTGCTACTAGTCCTCTTTTCACCAAGGTTCTAAGTGACCGGTTAATGCTTGTCCTGGCTGTGTGGTAGTTAGGCATTTTATTTAGTTTATCCTTATATTCCAAATACAGCTTGTGAAACTCCTCATGGGGTATGCTCATCATGTTTCTCCTAGCGAACCTGCCCCAACGTCTTCTCTCTGCTAGATATTCCTCCACCTCAGGATGTAGGCTCATAACGATTTCCCTGGTGGACATCCACACATATCTTTCACCTCCATAGGGTGGGTTCTCTCCACGTTCCTGCAGGAGCTCTAGGATTCTTCTCTGCTTTCTGCTAGTCCTTCTAAATGTATCAGGGTTGGGGGACATTCACACATCCTCCTCATCTTGGAGCTCATAGGGGATACACTGAAGATCTGTCCAGAAGTGTCCACAACTCCGACAGGCTACGTGTCTTCCTCGGCCTGAATGTTTTACGTGTGGCTCCATTCGCACAAGTCTGATACCGATTTCAGGGATAGTGCACCAGGGACCACGCCAGATGTCATTAGATCCACAGGGACAAGTCCTAAGCACACCTTCCACGTATCCTGTTTCTCCAACCATCCACTCCGGCCGAGGGGGAATGCCTCCTGGCTGAAGAATCCTGTAGACCTTGGGCTCCTCACGCTTGATCTCTCTGATAGTTATGACGTTGTATTCCTCAACCATCATCTCCCACTTCCTCTATGTTTTCCAAGGGTATCTTGAATGAGAGGTCCCTTTCCTTGGGCTTCAAGCCCTCTATGTCCTCTAAAAAAGCGAGGGAATCTCTGAGCTGTGTTGACTTGCTAGTGTACGTCATGTTGCTCACATAATACTACTGCAGGTTTTTTCAGCCTTCTTTCGTGAAAAGGCTAAGTTTTAGGGTTTATTCGGGTTTTGGGTTTTCGTAGATCGCATCGAATCTTTAAATAGTTTTCGTATAGTTCTCATCGTTTTTGCCCCTTTTTCATACGATCTCCATCAATTAGCTGTTTTATGGACATGATTGTGTCCCTCAAAACGTGGGGTCTTTTAACAGTTATGGATGATTGCCTAGATAAACGTGCATCTACTCTCTAATTGTATCACCCTAGTTTAGCTATACGTTAAAGAAGCCCTTTTAGTTTAACTTAAATCATTTTTCGTATAAAAATCGGATATTCATAAATCCGTGAAAACCTGTTTATGCGCGCGCGCTAAAGTTCATGAAGGGTCCAGCCAATACACTTTCTCTGGGGTATCAGGGTGAAAGTAGACTTTAGGTATCCTGACGCCAGGGAGCATCATGTATTTTTTACCTCTGATAAGGATGATCCTGAATTTGGCTGGGTCAAAATCATTCATGTTTTTGGCTCCCACCTCATGGGTTTACGATTGAATCCTATCAGTGGCTCCACATTAAATTTAGGGGTCTTCACCTTTCTCTCATGTGAATGCCCACATCTGGAGCACTTGAATCTAAATATGATGGCCCCTGACTTGGTAACATGGCCCTCATGGGCCTTATCCACATTACCACAGATTCTACATGCCTTCTCCAGTCCCTTATCTATATCCATCAATTAGCCTCCAGCCCATACTTTAAGTATCTTCAAGGTTTTGCCTACCCTATTAGAACAGGTTGGGCAATAATCACAATAGTATATCACTGGTGGAGTATGCATATCATGGACTTGGAACCTGAGATATCCTCCCTGATCGATATAGGGGTGTGGCTTGAATTTCCCTTCAATTATGGGCCCCATCTCTGTTTCACATAGATTGCAGTAGACCATCTCATCTTTAGTTACCATAGCTAAGGAGCCCCCACTGTTCCTAGCACCGTCTGAGTCCTGTGAATGAAGTAAAAACAGGATTCCCAATTATAGGGATGCTTTCTGGATATCCCCCGGATCAGACAGGTATAGCCCACCTGCCTTTGCTTATCATAATTGAAGCAGTCTACACACCTGACTTTAACCAGGGGGCCACTATTCTTTCTGAGAATGGGCTTCATTCCTGGGGCTCCAGAATCTCCTTGAAGGTGGTGATCCAGGTCTCAAGATCGATTAGGAAGTAGGGCATATTCCAGACATGGTGATCTGTCGATATGTCTTTCCTTCCTGAGTATTTCTCATCCTTCTCATCAGGGTAGTCATTGAGATGGGTCTTGATTGCTTCAATTTTTTCACTAAGTTCATCTCTCTGACCTTGATACAGCATCCGATGTTGATCGTTTACCCTTAACTGCGATTTTGCCTCTCTAAGTTCTTCTGCTTTATCCGTCAGTTCCTTGAGTTCTTTCTTTGAGAGGAGCAGATAGCCTCTTGGTATTGAAAATCCTGATTCCATCATTCAACCTCCTCATAATGAGTTCTACAGGCAATACACTCGGAACTATGAAGAAAACAATCATCCCCAAGTTTCTGCTGGGTATTGTAACAATAGTATCCCTTTCCCTCCCACCAGGTTACAGAACAGTGTAACGGCTTCTTCTTAGGATATCTCATATCTCCACCCCTCTTTGTCTGAGCAGGTTCATCGTGTCCTTGAGCTCATCTTCAAGAATCTGCTGGTAGTCCCCAGGCTGCATCAGCTTCAGCTGGTCTATCATGAAAGTCACCTGCATAGCCTCGACCTGCAACCGTTTAGTGACCTTCAACAGATAACGGGCATGTGCCTTCTCCGCTAGGACTTCGTCTTCACTGAGATCATCCCGGGTAAGCGAAGCCCCTGTCCCTGAGTATCTCTTCCAGGCTCTCCACCACTTATGCACGGCGTGGGCTAACTCGTTTGCTTCCTCGGCCACCATGAACATCTGAGCCTCAAGCCCCCATGTCTCCACGGCGGCCTTGGATATTTCACGCATCATA
>Ga0209977_10001317_pt1 | contig 10892 bp, 11 predicted proteins | sample SumtaG_2_FD_183113 | JGI IMG/M metagenome (GOLD analysis project Ga0209977, IMG submission 183113) | Deep subsurface microbial communities from Indian Ocean to uncover new lineages of life (NeLLi) - Sumatra_00607 metaG (SPAdes) (version 2) | ecosystem: Environmental > Aquatic > Marine > Oceanic... | reverse complement strand
TTCTTTAATAAAGACCACTTGTTTTATTTATGATTTTTTTGTTATCTTAAAGGGTTTTATGTTTGCTCTCGAGCTTTAATCTTCATTAAATTAACAACATATCCCGAAATTCGATTTCTCAGATGTTTTGAATCTACTTCAAGATATTTATCCATTAGTTTTTTATTTTTTTCAAAATCCGTGGTAAAAACATCTGGATATTTATTAATTAATTCTTTTGATACTTTTTTTATCAAAATGGTTCTAACTTTTCCCATTTTCTTTCAGCAATAGCAATTTCTTAGTTTTGAACTTAAATATTTGATAAAATAAATGTTTTTTGGTATAATATGAGTTTTTATATTTTAATAAAGAAAAGTGATGTGAACAAAAAGATCAAAGTAGGTATTTTATCTTGTATTCTTTTGGTAATAATCCTTTTAACCAATTCAGCTAAAGCTTTTTCTTGTAATAATACTGATTTAGTAACTAATAAAGATACTTACTACACTCACGAAAATATCAAAATTAACGCATCGTGGGAGTTATACTATGATTCTGAATTTGAAACGTCCTACATTCGAATTCAAATAATTGATAATTTTGATGAAATCCTTTGGAATTCTGATAAATATTATTCTATCGGGGTAACAGAAAAAAACTGGACCGTTAATATTCAAGTTCTTAATATTACATACTCGAATTTTTCAAATGTGCTATTTATAAAAATGTATAATTATTACGAAAATTTTGAAACCAGTGAAGTGGTAGAAGCAATTAGAGAAATTTCAACTGTTAATCTAATTAAGAGAAGTATTACATGCCAATTAACAGGCTTTAAAAGCATTTTAATATTTGGAGATTCAAATTTGTTTACCGCGTGTTTTTCCAGCACTGAAACAAGCACTCGTTTAATCAATGAAACTTTTCATTTAATAACAACATATAACAAGGAGACTATTTTTCAAATCAATTTAACTACCAATGAAAGTGGAGAAATTGCGTTTAATATTTCAACAATTTCTCACTTAAATTTAGGAAGAAATGAAATAATATTTAGCCTGAAAAACAATGTTCTCTACAACGATACTACATTCTCCTATGAAATATTTGTAAAAAAAATACCTGTATTCGTAGATATTACTAATTTTGAAGATAGCTTAGAAGACGCCAATATAATTAAAATACAACTATATTACTATTATTTCTTTAACCAAAGTGAAAAACCAATTGAAAATGAGAAAATAAAATTAGTTTTCTATACTAATTCAATTTCGGAATATGAATCAAATTTAATGACAAACCAATCAGGATTTGTAAATATTAACATCTTTCCGAATAATATTATCTTCAAAGCTGCCGTAAAATCAATTTATATTAATGTTATTTTCAATGGCACAGGTCAATTAGAGAATAAAACGATATCAATTAATCTTAAAATTGAAAATTTCTCATATCAGGGAATATCTAATTTATTTTTTATCACGAATACTGGCCTTATTTCCACTTTAATTATGCTTTTTTTATTTATTAGCTTTAAAATATATAATCTCCAACGAACTAAATTTAAACTAATTAGAGATTTAACATTTAAATTCTAAAAAATTGTTTGCTTAACTATACTCAGACTAATTAATGGTCTTAACTACGATATTAGGTGTAGGTTTAAGCCGACAAAAAAGGATAAAAGTTCGTTTCTGAACTTCTAGACAATACGTACAATTTTTGCAGTATGTTTCTATACTCTCCAAAGAGTAACCTATCAGATTATATATTAAATCATTCATTATGATGACAAAAAATTAGTACTCTGTATTTTATTATATATAATGATTTTATACCTTCTAATATAATTCTATTAGATGTTCTTTATGACAATTGATTACTTTGAAGATTTATTAAAAAAGCCGTCATTATTCAAAAGCGAGAGGAAACTTGATAATAACTATGTTCCTAAAAAATTACCTTATAGAGAAAAAGAACTATCGCTATTGTCTCAACTGTTTTTAGAGTTAATAACAAATCCAAATTCAATTTCACGTAAAATATTAATTATAGGGAAAACAGGAATAGGAAAAACAGTAACAATTAAATTGTTTGGAGAGATGCTAGTGAATGCAGCAGAAAAAAGATCTGGAGTAATTAAATATGTACATATAAATTGCAGGAAAGAAAGAACTAGCTACAAAGTTTTAATTAAAATAGTTCTTGCACTTAACAAAAATTTTCCAAAAAGAGGATATTCGCCCCAAGATCTACTTGATATCATTGTTGATATTGTAAATAGCCAAAATCTGCATTTATTAATTGTTTTAGATGAATTAAGCTATTTAATAAATAAGGGGGGAGATCTTATTTATTCCCTTACAAGAATTAATGATGACTCTTTTAACACTCAACAACATCTATCTATTATAGGAATTGCAAGAGACATATCGTGTTTAAGCAATTTAGATATTAGTACTATGAGTACATTGCAAAGAAACATAATACATTTTAAAAAATACGATAGAGATCAATTATATGAAATTTTAAAGTATAGAGCAAGCATAAGTTTTAAAGAGAATGTAATTTCAGATAAATTGATTGAAATAGTTTCGGATTTGGTTTATCAAAGTGGAGATATTAGGTATGGATTAAACTTATTATGGAAAGCAACGAAAATTGCTGAAAATCAGAATCTAAAATATATTACAATGGAATGCATCCGTCTTGCAAATCAAGACATAGTTCCTTTTTCAACACTTGATGTTTTAAAATATATGCCAAAACAGAAGGGTATTTTCTTATTAGCAATAGTTACCGCTCTAAAGAAGAGTGGAAGTATCCAAGTCTCTGTACTAGAAATTACGAATTCCTATTTAATTGTTTGTGAGAATTTAGGAATTCAGCCGCGATCACATTCCCAATTATGGAATTACCTTCAAGAGTTTAAAAGAGAGTACTTAATTACTATGGAGATCAAAAGTGAGTCAATTAAAGGTCGAAAAGCCTTGATATCTATTCTAGATATTCCAATTTCAAAATTTGAAGAAATTATTGTAAATATTTTACAAACTAAGGGGATTAAGATTTGATGGTAAAAGACATAAAAGAGGATTACAATATAGAAAATTTGCTAGGCTCGAGAGCGAGAGTAAAAATATTGAAATTATTAGCTAAAAATAAGGAATTGTCAATCTCTCAAATTATAAGAGGTACAAATCTTAATCATACAAGCGTTAAACATCACTTAACTTATCTAAAATCCAATAACTTAGTTCAAGAAAAAATTTTTGGAAGAATTAAGATTTATAGATACAAATTTGAAAACATTCGCGCTAAGAGCCTAAGTAAATTTATAGAAATTTGGGAAGGCGAATTATGAGTAATGATCTTAAGTATCAACTTATTTTTTTTCTATACGAACATAGTTTTAATTTATTGCATGTATCGAGATATTAAATTTAGGAAAATACCTAATAAAGCGATTATAGGATTTTTATTAATAGGGAGTTTATTAGCATTTACTGAAGATTTGGATATTTATAACAACATACTTATTTTTATAATAACAAAGGTATTTTTCCTCTTCTTTGCATTTATTTTTTCATTTGTATTATTTTGTTTGAAAATTATAGGGGGGAGTGATGGTAAATTATTAATTATGCTGACTTTTTCTTATCCAATCTACAGATTTAATTTCCAATGGTTATTTTCATTTTTTTTTGTCTTTTTATTCTTATATTTAATATTAGGAGTAGTTAATTATCTTTTTAACAATTTTTTGTCAAACAATAATTCTTATGATATGATATATTCTTTAGAAGAAAACGTTTCATTCTTACATAAAGTTTTTATAATAACATTTTATAAGTTTTTAGATTTCTCCCAAATAAATAGATATACGAACGAAAAATTCGTTTTAAAATCATTAAATTTGTTCTATAACAAAAATAAGGGGAAATTTCAAATCCTAACACAGTATAGACCACCACTTGTTATCCTAATCTTTTTTGCGAATAATTATATAATATTAAAAATCTTTTGTTAAAAAGGATGTTGAAGGATAATTTTTCTTTTTTTGGAGTGTTTTTCCAATTATCAACAATGTTATAGTGATAAGGATAATTTTAAATTGGTTAATTTTTATTAAATATTTGAATTTTAACTATCTTTAGAGTGAACTATAACTAATGGAAATTGAAAAAACGAGAGAGACATCGTGGAAGATTCAGTTAAAAAACAAAAATGAAAGTATAGAGTTGACTTCAGTAGAAATAAGTGGAGAAGTTCGTATATTAAAACTAACTTTATTAAAAAATAGTGATTCTTTGGTTGTTGAAATGAAAAAAGAAGAGTTCTATAATTTTTTATCTTTAATATCTGCTTTCAGGGATGTAATAATTGGTGAAGATCAAATAACTATGACAGAAAATTTAAATTCTAAAGATTTGAAACCAGACATAAAAACTGAGGAGAAGAATGAATATTTTAGAATGGACCCTGAAATCAAAGAGAAATCTACTGAAAATAAAGGAATAAACGAACTTGATCCTGAAGAATGGGATCCTTGGTGAATAAAATCGTTAGAAAATTTTCTCTATTCTAAATTCACATGATTTTAAGCTAGGATCTTCAACACAACATGTATTTTCGATTATGTTTACTTTATAGAGCGCGTATTCACCAAAACCCGCTAACAATCCCGTTATATAATAACATATATACTTGGATTTATTATTTAGATCGTTAGAAATGTTATGGTGCAATTCAATTACGATTAAATTATCAGATATTTTTTTTGGAGTAAAGCGACCCCATCCATGATTGCTTAAAATACTACAAAATTGATTGACTAAATCATTTAATGATTTTGATTTTAATTTTTCATCCCAGTTTTGAATTAAAACCCAACCAACCTTTTTGCCTAACCAAACTAATAAAGATTTTACGCCCTCTCCATAAATCGAAGATAAAATATCGATTATTTGAGGAGGAAAAAACACGAATCGCTCATCATATAAGTCGTATTTCCCCTGGTTGTTTTTTAACCCCTTCAATTTTAAATTTCTCATAATAATAATCAAATCATTTTTTTATATAATATTTTCTAGGTAAGGTAATTAATTTTATGAAATTTATTACAGAAATTATTGTAATAGAATTTAATTTTAAAAGATTATTATAATTAACATCATACTAATTCTCTATTTTAATTAAAACATTTCTAATATTTTTAGAGTTTTAAATAGTTTATTTCTTAATATAATTAGGAAAATGTCCGAATTGCATGTAATTCTTATAGAATTCTTTTTATTAATAGCGCTTTTCGTCTTCGTTTTTACATTTTCAATAATATCTTCTGAATCTATGACAGTTTTTATTTCGATTGTCTTGTTTTTTGTTTTTTTATTACCTTTTTTTCAGGTTATAAATGAGATAAATCTAGTTGTTTTTAATGAGGGTTTTGAAGCTACTCTACTTAATTCGATAATCTCCTATTCAAAATTCATAATTATCTTTATTGGAGTTTTCTTGGTCGTCGAACTGATTTATATTTCTTTTTTTAGTTAGCCTATTTTAATTCATCTTAAAAATAATTTAGAATGTTAATAAATGCTGAGAAGAATGCTATGATATATATCATGTTAGATATAACAATTAACATCCTTTTTCTTTCATACGATATGATTTCTAAAAAAAAGTGAGAAGATGTATAAACACAAAATAAGAGTGAAAAAAAGATAATTATAAAATCAATAGAAAATAATAACTCTGATATAACAGAAAAGCTCAGGCTACCACTAAAGGAGATATTCCCTATCATAAAATTAAATAAAGGAAATAAACCCCCAATTCCTCCAATTATTATAGGCAAAAGGAATAAAAAAAGTAAGACTTTAAATCGTTCTCCTTTTATAATGATTTCTAACTTATTTTCGAGTTTTTGATGAACAGAGATTTCATTTAATATCTCAGAAATTTTTTCATGAGAGATATATGCGTTTTGTGCAACTAATTTTCCAATCACATCCAAAATTATTTTGTATCGCATTGATTTCAGCTCAAACTGCAGATTTTCTAGCATTTCATCAAATGAACAAGAAAGATTTACCAATTGGGAGATATACGATTTTAAAGGCTTATCCAAGACACTAAAGTGCCGTTCGTTTTGTGAATAAGCCCTTACAAACGCTACTTCGGGAGAAGAGTTTTTCTGTAAATTCATTGTAAAACTTAACAAAAAAGAAACAAATTCGTTAAACTTTGCTTTTTCTTCCCTTGAATAATTGCTTATTAGGCCAAGTAAGAAAAAATTATTTTTTAAAAATTTCTTATTTAGTGTTTTTAACGATATGTAAAATAGTGGCAAAATAGAAATTAATATGAAATAATTAATTCTCTGGAATAAAATTAAAAAGCATAACCCCAATGGAAAAAATAAACCAAAAAAAAATAAGATACTTAATTTTGATTCAATTTCTCTCAAAAACTTTCTAAAATTTTTTTCCAATGATTTTTCTTTTAATCTATAATTATTACTGAAGTTTGATAGTAGTAGTCCTTTTACATATAAATTAAAATCTAATGACGGAGTGATTATTTTAGATAATAATGTTTCTGGATTTTCACCCAATTGGATTTTATTAAGTATTTTTCTAAATTCTTTTGATATTGGAAGCTTATACTGACTGATTAGTTTAATAAAATTAATTGCATGGTCAGCTTTATCTCCATGTGATTTTTTAATTAACGAAAAGTAAATTTTCACAATATACAATAATGCATTTAATTGATTCTCTTTTTTTATAATTTCATTGTTAAGCCTCTTACTAAAAAAATAAGAAATTATTAATGCTAACAAGAGGGAAAAAGATATTATTAGTATAAAACTAAATTTGGTTAAAAATAATAAAGGAATTAGAAAAATATTGAATGAAATTAAGAATATGATAAAATTAGCTTTATTAACATCATTTTCATAAACATTGAATTCCTTTTTATATATTATTTTATATCTATTATCTAATTCTTTAAATTTTAATTTAGGAATCTTATAACTATGAATTTTTTGGTAGAAACGAATTAACACAACATTTAGTACCATAAAAATAGTCACATTTTCAAATTAATTAAACTGAACTTCGATAAAATTATAAACAATTGAAACACTTAAAAAGTAGCTATTAGCGGATAGATTTACATAACTATGGTTAATGAAAGGTTTAACATACTCGAAGATTTTATAATTACTTTTATTTCCTATGGCATATTCGTATTTACAATAGAAACCAGTTAGAGTAACATCCAAATTTCTAGGATATTCAATATTTTTGATATAAGTTGCGTTGGGGTTCTCAATAATAAATTTTACTCCTGTATCTACATCACAAATGAAATCTTCGTATATTTCTATGTCATCTTTAATGGTGCTATTAAATTCAGAAACCTGTATTATAAAAGGATTAATCATTGAGATGAAAATGGTTAATATAAATATACCAAAACCGGTTACCAATGCTTTTTCTAACAGATTTGTCATATTACCTATTACTAAATTATGAATTTAAACTACATGAGTTTTTCCAGTTTTCCCAAAATAAACGAAGGGTTTCTATGCTAGTAAATGATTGAAAGGAAATTTGATCAAAAAATTCGATTAATTTATTGATTTTCAATTTTTTAATTTTTAATAGCGTGTCAAAAATATCTCGATAGAGAAAGAATAAAATTTCAAATTTTTCTTTCCGAAGATCTTCATATCTTCTCAATAGAGTAACTATATTCGAATCGTATAAATTTTGGAGGGCGTTCCATTTTTTTAAATGAGGATCAAATTTGAATAGGTGACTATAGGCTTCGCTAAGATCGTTAAGATTTTCACAAATTTCTGAAATTGAATAGACGAATCTTTTTTCTCGATTTTTTTTCATTAAAATTATAAGACCTAAGTCTCTTAAGCATGATTTATCAATTTTAAAATGATAAATTATTCTATTTATTAAAGAATCGATACTGTTAGAATGAATTGTTTGAAAACCCCTTAAACCTGCTGCTAAACAATGAAACATTGCTTCAGCTTCATCTTTAGTTAGAATTTCGCCTAAGTAAATAATATCTGGAGAGCGGTGTAATAATTTCTTAATTTGAGCTTGCTTTGAAAGTTGGCGATTTGGTTGACCCTGAAGTGAATCGACTTTATATTTTAATTGGTGTCTACCATACTCAGATTGATTTAAAGATTCGATTACATTTTCTACATATATTTTTCGAAATTCCTTTGGAGTTAATAAATCTAACGCATTAATTAAAGTTGTTTTTCCTGTATCAGTTTCACCCGTAACCGTTATGTTTACTCTCCTTAAAATTAATATGTATAAAAATGAAGCGATTGTTGGATTTAAAGTACCATTTTTCAGCAAATCTTGAATGGTTAATATATTTTTATTTAGCTTTCTTATATCTAGCGCGAAATTATTTATCTGAATTGGCTCTACATCTATTGCGAACCGACAATAGAAATATTTATTCTTTATAACTACTTTAATACTTGGGTTTGAGTAATCGAGCCTTTTTCCACTATAAATCCTTAAAAATGTTTTTAACCTTTCAATATCGTTTAGATCGAATTCAATTTCTGTTCGACAACGCCCAAATTTTTGGTGATTAATGTAAATCTTTTCATTTGGAGAATCTAGAAAAATTTCCTCAATAAGATCATCTACTAATAGAGGAAAAATCTTTTCTAAGTTTAATTTATATAATGCCGCAATATATGCAATTTTTTCCTTTTCCCTGTATGAGAGCTTATATTTTAAATCTAAATAAAATAATACTTTGTCTTTGTATACATTAATTAATTTTTCTAATGGAATAATTTCATTAAATTCAATTAAATCTAAGTTATTTTTTGCATCATTTACTACCTTTATAAAGTAATTTTCATCAACAGGTGACTCGAAAGCATAATGAACTAAATAATTCTTCTCGTATTCATTACTAACATCGAAAATTGAAATTTGAAATATTTGATTTTTTCCAATGTTATAAGATTCAATTAATTCACCGGGAGAGATTCCTAAAGCTTTATCAATAACTTGATTTCTTTTCGAGACTAACGGTAAACTGAAAATGTATTTTTCATAAAAGTTGATTAATTCTTTGGAATGATGACAATTTCCTAGAAATTCATTATAATATTGAATAATTTGTAATTTGTTCAACGTACTTAGAAGAACTTCCAATAAGTTTACTATCTTTCTAGAACATTTCTGGCATTCTATACTGAAGTATTTGTGAGCACTTAGGTCTTCTTTATTTTCATCAATAAAATTGAAAACTGAAATAGGATCGAAGATAAAATCATCAATGAATGAAAGGAATGTCTTATTTATAGATTCAATCCTGCAATTAAATTCTTGATATATACAATTATTCTTTCCTATGCTTTCAATTTTTCTCCAAATTTTCTTTATATATTTAATTTTTTTAAAATAATTCAAAAATAAGATAATTTGACTTGGTTTGATTATGTTTTCATGAATTTTAACCGATGAATTTCTAATGTCCTTATTTCTTCTTAAATATAAACCCTTTAGAACGCAACTGATGCATTTCTCATGAGTAAATTTATTTTTTATTAAATCTGAACACTCTGAGCAATCAACAGTGAAAATTCGCTCTTCTTTGTTTTTTAAGCTTTCTTTTACGTGGAAATAGTTTAGATTTTCAGTTTTTAATTTCATCTATTATTTTCTTTTAAACGAAAATTTAAAAAGCCCATTTTTCTTAATTTGAAGGAATCAATGGATATTTCTGAATGACAAACTTTTTTTATTTTGAAAAATTTAATGCTTTAACAACAAAGTGATTATTCATGGGTCATCGTAAAAAACACGCACCAAGACATGGTTCTTTAGCGTTTCTTCCCAGAAAAAGAGCTGCTGTTACTAAGGGTCGAGTAAGACGCTGGTTAAATGCATCTGATGGCGTAGCCTTTTTAGGTTTCGCGGGTTTCAAGGCAGGTATGACACATATTACATACATAGAGGATCAGAAAAATAGTCCCTATTTTGGGAAAGAATTAATGAAACCTGTTACCGTTATTGAAGTACCTCCTTTAATTTTAATTGGGATTAGAGTTTATAATGAAGATGAGTATGGAAAATATATTGTGGGTGATATTATTTCAACAGAATTAAATACTTATCTTAGTCGAAAAATCAACATACCAAATTTTGAAAAATATAAATTTGATGCAATGAAAGAGAAGCTCTCTAAAGCACTAAACCATACAAGTCAGATTAGAGGGATTTTTCAAACTCAACCACATCTTACTTCTTTACCTAGAAAAAAGCCGGATGTTATTGAAATTCAACTAAATTCTGTTGGTACCCCAATTGACGAATTTAATTTTGCTTTAGATTTTTTAGGTAAAGAAATTAGGGCACGAGACATATTAATGGAAGGAGAATTAGTTGATATCTTAGCAGTAACTAAAGGAAAAGGATTTCAAGGGCCAGTTAAAAGATTTGGAATAAAAATCTTAACCCGAAAGAATAATAAGGTTAGAAGAGCCGTAGCATGTATAGGTCCTTGGCACCCTGCGCGAGTACTTTATACCGTTCCTCGACCGGGGCAATTAGGATTTCATCAAAGAACTGAATATCATAAGAGAATTATGGTAATAGGGGAAGTTGAAGAAGAAATTAATCCTAAAGGAGGATTTGTTAGATATGGTAAAGTTAACGGAGATTATCTTCTGGTGTTAGGGTCCATACCAGGTCCAAAAAACAGATTGGTAAGAATAAGAAAAACCATAAGACCGGTTAAATCGTTTATGGTTAAATCACCGGAAATAACATTTATAAGTAGAGAAAGTCAACAAAGAAAATAATTTAGAAAACTGTGATTTTATGGAAAAAGTTAAT
>Ga0209977_10001316_pt1 | contig 10896 bp, 9 predicted proteins | sample SumtaG_2_FD_183113 | JGI IMG/M metagenome (GOLD analysis project Ga0209977, IMG submission 183113) | Deep subsurface microbial communities from Indian Ocean to uncover new lineages of life (NeLLi) - Sumatra_00607 metaG (SPAdes) (version 2) | ecosystem: Environmental > Aquatic > Marine > Oceanic... | reverse complement strand
AATCAACTATGCTCATGAGCCTATTGTCCGCATGACCAGCACGTATATGGAACCCCGTAGTTGGACATTTGAAGATATGCTGGCAAATACTGATGATGGTATTTACGCAATAGGTTCCCTTGGTGGGCAAACAAATACAGAAATGTTTACATTTAGCGCAGAAGAGGCATACCAGATAAGAGGTGGAAAACTCTGTGAAAAGATTCGTGATGTAGTTCTGACAGGTAATGTATTTGAAACATTGATGAATATCGATGCAATCGGAAATGACCTTACTCTTTATGGAGGACTTGGTGGTTGCGGTAAAGGCGGGCAGTCTCCCTTACGTGTAAGCGACGGCGGCCCACACATAAGGATAAGAAATGTAACAATTGGTGGCAGATGAATGATGTGTATCAGAAGATACTTTCCTGATATACAGTATATTCTTTTTATCGAATTAAAATAAAACAATTAGTATAAAGGATTTATTTTATGGATATTGCAGAATTGCTCAAATTTGCTAAAGATCAAAATGCTTCGGACTTACACATTAGTGCTGGCGAACCACCGATAGTAAGAAAAGATGGTGATTTGCAAAAGTTAGATACTCCATCTTTAAGCAAGGAGGATGTTCATACTATATTGTATGGCATATTAAATGACCAACAACGTAAAATTTTTGAAGAAACTCATGAGCTGGATTTTGCGATATCATTCGATGAAACATCACGCTATAGGGTTAATGCCTTTGTTCAAAACAGGGGAGAGGCAATTGTTTTCAGGACGATACCTGTTGAAATCCCCAGCTTGTCTGACCTGGGTCTCCCAGCTATACTTGCAGACTTAGCAAGAAAAGAAAAAGGGTTGGTCTTAGTTACAGGACCAACCGGTAGTGGTAAGTCAACAACATTGGCAGCCATGCTTGATTTTGTTAATTCAGAAAATAAGGTTCATATAATTACCGTAGAAGACCCGATAGAGTTTACATACGAACCGAAGAAAGCTCTTGTTAATCAAAGAGAATTAGGTGCTCATACCAAGAGTTTTGCGAATGCCTTACGTTCTGCCTTAAGAGAGGATCCGGATATAATATTGGTCGGCGAAATGAGAGACCTGGAAACTATTTCTTTGGCTATAACTGCCGCAGAAACGGGCCACCTGGTTCTTGGTACACTTCATACCTCAAGTGCTCCAAAGACAATTGATAGGATCATAGATGTTTTTCCTGCTGAACAACAAGCACAAATAAGGACCATGCTTTCAGAATCAATTCTAGCCGTTATTTGCCAAAATCTAATTAAACGGAAAGAGGGAAAGGGCAGGGTAGCGGCGTTAGAGATAATGATTGCAACTCATGCCATAAGAAACCTTATTAGAGAAGGGAAAATTGCACAGATACCTTCTTCCATACAAACAGGAAAACAATTCGGAATGCAAACTATGGATAATGCTCTAAAAGAACTTCTTGAGAAAGATCTTGTTTCAGCGGACAGTATAAAGAATCTTGTAAGTAGCCCTAATGTAATATAGGCTTAGTATAACAAATGGATATAAAAGAATTATTAAATGAAATGGTCAAATTAGATGCTTCAGATATTTACCTGACCGCAGGTTTGCCTCCCACTTATCGCGTTGAAGGCAAAACAACTTCCTCATCTGGAGATGCACTGAAGCCCGAAGATACTGAAAAACTTGCCTTTTCAATAATGAGTGAGAAGCAGAAGGCGGCTTTCCTTGAGGAACAAGAGATGAATCTTGCTATAGCTTATCCTTCTGTTGGACGTTTTAGGGTGAATATATTATATCAAATGGGCAGTATAGGTATTGTAATCCGTCAGATCAAACTAGATATCAAAACCATAGATGATTTAAATTTGCCTTCTATTTTGAAAGAAATCATAATGACAAAACGTGGCCTTGTATTGGTAGTTGGAGCAACAGGTTCTGGAAAATCTACAACACTTGCCGCAATGATAGATCATAGGAATTCCAGTTCTTCAGGCCATATTATTACAGTTGAGGATCCAATCGAATATGTTCATCAGCATAAAATGTCTGTAATAACTCAAAGGGAAGTAGGGATAGATACGCATTCTTTTGCTGATGCTTTAAAAAATACATTGAGACAGGCTCCAGACGTTATCCTTGTAGGTGAAATCAGGGATACAGAGACAATGGAATCTGCCATAAGCTTTGCTGAAACAGGCCACTTGTGTTTAGGAACATTACACGCAAACAATGCTAATCAAGCAATTGAACGTATTATTAATTTTTTCCCTTCTGAAAGACACGACCAAATATATCTTTTGCTTTCACTTAATCTTCGCTCAATAGTTTCTCAAAGACTTATACCTGCACTTGATGAAAAAAGAATTGCCGCATTTGAAGTATTATTAGATACTCCAAGAATGAAGGATTTGTTATTAAAAAAAGAGATAGAAACACTTAAAGAGGTTATGTCAAAAGGAAATCAGGAGGGCATGCAGACATTTGATCAGGCAATATTCAACCTTTACAAGTCAAAAATGATAAGTTATGAAAATGCACTAGCCTATGCTGACAGCACAAACGACGTACGTCTGAGAATAAAGACTGAGAATTTAGAGCCGAGCGAGAAACAGGAGAAAACAGACTTCAAACTTAGAGAATGATGGAAAATAAGATAGAAGAAAAGATACTTGATCTGGCTTTAAAAAATTCTGACTCGGCAGAGGTAATTTATGAGGAAGGAGAGTCAAGGTCAATCAGCTTTGAAAATAATAAATTAAAAAGCGTTTATACGAAATCAATCAGGGGAATTGGATTGCGCGTAATCAGGAATGGAAAGATCGGATTTTCAAGTACTACAGATTTCAGAAAGCCCGAGCAGGTGGTCTCAAATGCTATAGAAAGTGCTAAATTCGGACAGGATGCAAAATTCGAATTCCAATCACAAAACCATTTTCAAGATATCAAATTACTTGATGAGAAGGTAATAAACTATCCTATTGAGAAGGGTATACAAATTGGCAAAGATACTATAACAAAAGCCTTATCTCACAATCCAAATTATGAATGCGGAGTAAGTATTGGAAAAAGTGTTGGGAGGAGCCGCTTAATTAATTCAAGAGGCCTTGACATAAGCACTCAATACACATCCTTTGGAATAGGTGTCGATATATTACTGGTTAAAGACCAGGGGCTGTTATGGGCTGGAGAAGGTGAGAGTTCTGCAAGATTAGTTGAAGATCTTGATAAACATACAACAAAAGCACTTCATGATTTAAAGTTGGCAGAAAGAGAGGTGGAAATTACTACTGGCAGTTATCCGGTAGTTTTCACTTCCAAGGCTATCGGAACTTTGTTAGCAACATTTGAAACTGGATGTAACGGAAAGCTAGTTCAAAAAGGTGCTTCTCCACTGACAGGCAAGCTTGGGCAAAAAATAATAGATGAAAGAATTAATATATATGACGATTCGACAATTGATTACGCTGATGGAAGTTTCATTTGTGATGGCGAGGGAGTTCATGCGCAAAGGACGCCCATTTTCGAATCAGGTGTACTGAAAAATTATATCTATGATCTGCAAACTGCCGGTATGATGAATGCCAAATCTACTGGAAACGGGATAAGGAGTTTTGCCTCTCAGCCTTCTCCAGGGAATTCTAATGTTATAATCGAACCTGGAGAAATGAAATTTGAGGATATGATTAAAGACATGAAGCGCGGGATACTTGTAGACCAGGTTCTTGGTGGAGGCCAGAGTAACGTCCTGGCAGGAGAATTCTCTGTAAATATTGACTTGGGATATCTTGTGGAAAATGGAGAGATCGTTGGGAGGGTAAAAGACTGTATGATAGCAGGTAATGTATTTGATGTGTTTAACAATATAACAGCTATTGGCGATAAAGCAGATTGGCATGGCAGTTTAAAAGCACCACCATTTTACTTTAGATCCGTAAATGTTGCGGGTAACAAAGGCTAAAGTTTGATGTCATATGGAAATCTGGCAAATTCCAGTTGTTTTTGCCGTCGGAGTTGCAGCAGGGTTCATCAACACACTCGCGGGTGGCGGTTCACTACTTTCCCTACCTATACTCATCTTCCTGGGCTTACCAACAGCAATAGCGAATGGCACTAACCGTTTCGCTATTATGATTCAGTGTTTATTTGCAGTTGCTGGTTTTAAAAGGAAGGGCATTTCAAATTTCAAGTTAAGTCTTCTACTGTCTGTACCTGCACTTATTGGAGCCATAGTTGGCGCCCAAATTGCCGTTGATATGTCTGATGCTCTATTCAAAAGAGTACTGGCCATTATCATGTTATTTGTTCTCGGACTCATCCTCTGGAATCCTGTTAAAAAATTGCATATCAATCCCCAATATGATAAGGATACGATTGGTTTAAGATGGAACCGACTGATTATTACTATGATTGCCTTCTTTTTTATCGGGATTTACGGTGGATTTATTCAGGCTGGTGTTGGCTTCATAATCATTGCTGCTCTAACCACAATTAGCGGATTGAGTCTTGTGGATACTAATAGTCATAAGGTATTTGTTGTTGGTATATACACCGCATTCGCATTGCTCATATTCGTTTTTAACGGCAAGGTCTGTTGGACAGTGGGTATGGCCTTGGCCGCCGGCAATGGTCTTGGGGGTTGGCTCGGTAGCCATTGGGCAGTTACCAGAGGTGAACGATGGTTACGATTAATACTTGTAATTTGTGTTGTTGCAATGGCAATGAAACTTTTTGATTTTATTCCGTAATCTCCCTGATCTCAAATACTGGGTATTCCGGTATTCATGATGTCTGTTTCATCACTGCAGGTATTACATTCAAATTGAATAACCGTATGTCCAATCTTAAATTTTTCCCTTACTAATGTATTTATCTTTGCCATAATTTCGTAAGTTTCACTGACCATTAAGTCATTGGTAAAAACGTGTGCACTCATCGCATACATGCCAGAAGTAATTGTCCATATATGAACATCGTGTATATCCCTGATTCCATCAAGTTCCTTTATGCTCCTGGTAACGCTTTCCAGATCCACGTCTTTTGGAGTAGCCTCAAGCAGGATGTCAATAGATTCTGTAATTAGCTGATATGACCATATCAGGATTACAACACATATCAGAATGCTCAGAGCAGGATCGAGCATATACCACTGTGTATAATGCATAATTATTGCACCAAAGACCACAAATCCGGATGAAAATGTGTCTGCCATCATGTGTATAAATGCAGATTTGATGTTTAAGCTGCCATGGCTTGTCTTGAGGATGTATGCACATGCGAGATTTACTACGAGGCCAACGACTGCAACAATAAACATTGGCAAACTTGCAATGGGTTCAGGGTTGATTATTCGGTGGTATGCATGGAAAAATATCCACAATGTAATCAAAAATAAAGTAGCGCCATTAAATAGTGCTGCTAAGATTTCAAGACGGTAAAAGCCGTAAGTTTTTTTTGCAGTTGGAGGTCTTGAAGCGAATATAATAGCTATAAGACTTATTAGTAAGGCAAAGAGGTGTGTTAACATGTGTCCTGCATCACTGAGCAGGGCTAAGCTATTGGTTAAAAAACCTGCTATACCTTCTATAATGAACATGGCTCCGGTTAGGGAACATGTTATGATAAGCCGTTTTCGCTCCTCACCTCGATGTGAGTGGTTGTGGGAGTTGTTAATTACTTGATTAGTTTTGGTGTTGCAATGTATTGACATTTTTCAAATGTACGTTTACGCTAATTCTCTATTTATTATAGAGAAAAGTGGTTTAAGTACAAGGTAGAAATTAACTGCTTTCCTGCTTGAACGAAGCTTGTCAGGAGCAGGTTTATGCCTGTTTTGCTATGCTAATGGAGGTGTGAAGTCTTTTTGTTCCAGCCTATTGTAAATTTCTTGACTCCTATTAATCTTGATGGTAGAAAGAAGTACTCTTGACTTATTCCTTAGAGTGATATAGTGTTTTTCCTGACAATTCCTTTTCTGGTTGTGTTAATGCGATGATGTATGAGAAATGTGTATGTGGGGCTCGGTTCAAATCTTGGTAATAGAAAAAAATATCTGGTTAGCGCTATTGCCAGGATAGATTCATGTAGAGAGATTTGCGTTGTGAGCAAATCAAGTTTTTACGAAACAAAGCCAATTGGTGGTCCCTCACAGCCTGATTACGTCAACTGCGTAATAGAGCTGGACACAGAAATAGAGCCACAAAGTCTGCTGCAAGAGTTTAAAAGAATTGAATTAGAACTTGGAAGGAAGTCAGGGGTTAGGTGGGGGCCAAGGGTAATAGATATTGATATACTTTTATATGGTAATAAAAGTATAAACGACAGTAATCTTAAAATTCCCCATGAAAGTATGCATGAACGCATTTTTGTCCTGGAGCCATTGTGTGAAATATCTCCAGACTTCAAACACCCTGTATTAGGAAAAACTATTATTGATTTACTGAAAGAATTAAAGGTTTCCAGAAAACGCTAAAGTAAAATGCTATTCAAGATTGATAAATACATTGTTAATGCCTTTATACCGACTTTTTTTTTATGTATGTTCGCTATATGTGGTATTTATATAGTTGTTGATGCACTTCAAAAACTTGATGATTTAATTGAACTGGGCTCTAAAGCATTTCTATTAATATTATATTACTATGCGTTCATGGTTCCGGTGGTTCTCGCACAGCTTTTTCCAGCTATAACCCTGATAGCGGTAAGCCTGGTTCTTGTAAGGTTTGCCAAAAATAACGAGATTTTAGCTATGCAGGTGGCAGGGATATGTCTTTATAGGGTTTTGCTTCCTGTTTTTGTTTTATCAGTCATCATGTCGTTTGCAGCAGTTGCAAATCAGGAAGTGGTTATACCAAGACTTGCGGAGAAGCTCGAAAGAATGGAGCAAGCAACATTTGAGGAAGATGAGAAAAGCAATATACTTGTAGAAGATAAAGTAAATCGTATACTTTTAAGGGCATGGACCTTTAATATTGATGAAGGCAAGATAGGGTCTGTTTTTGTTATTGGAAGAAACGAAAATAACAAAAAAGAGTTTACCGTTAGTGCTAAGGAGGGGGAATGGGCAGGTAATAATAAGTGGTTGTTGTTTAATGCTGTTAGGCATAATTATGATAAAAATGGCAAATGGATTGCGCCAGCACAGCAAATAAAAGAATATTTCCTGGAAACCACATTAACACCTGAACGACTAAACAGGGTCGAGGTTAATGCAACGTTGAAGAGTTTTAATGAACTAAGGGATTTGTGTAAAAGAGAACCGGAAAATCCAAGGTATAGTGTTATGTTTCACTCAAGGGTTGCATATCCATTAACCAATTTTGTTCTGCTTTTTTTAGGTATTCCTTTTGTTATAGGTTTTGAAAGAATGAGTAGGAATGTTTTTTTAAGGGTTGGGATAAGTGTCCTTATTTGCTGTGCATTTTATGTGTTATCTTATGTATGCGCAAATCTTGGTAATATGGGCATCTTGCATCCCATACTGGCTGCATGGCTACCTATTGTTATGTTTGGAAGTTTAGGATTATTCTTGTTTGATTGGATGCACATCTAGTTCCGATGCTGCAAGCTGTCGTGGTTACTTAAAGTCTTTGAATTAAACTTTACTCAGTATATCTGTTGAAAAATATTTTCCCTTTATTTGTAAGTGGTGGTACTTTTTACCTACAAAGTGTAACTGTAGCTTTCAAGCCTTTATCCTTGACAAACTACTTTTATAAATGTAGATTCACCTGAGAAATATATGAAATGAACATAAGTCTTTGCCAGACTGAAAATATCATATCAGGATTAGATAAACCTACCACCTGACCTTAGGTTGTAACTAAATCGGTTAAGTTTCAAAGTAAAGTGCATATTTCTATAAGAACGTCTTCTATAAACTAAAAATGGATAATCCTACTCAAAATAAAGAGATTGTTAATGAAAAAGACGGTTCGGTTATGTTATACGTTCCTGCTGAAACTTTTTTGATGGGAAACGAAAAAGAACCTGTAGAGGTTGATGCATTTTACATTGACAAATATCCAGTAACAAATACCCAATATAAAAAGTTTGTTGAAGAAACAAACTACAATAAACCCGCTTTTTATAATGATAATAGGTTTAATAATCCAAAACAACCTGTAGTAGGTGTAAGCTGGGATGATGCAGTTGCTTATGCAAAATGGGCAGGGAAGAGGTTGCCGGAAGAAAGAGAATGGGAAAAAGCATCCAGGGGTGTAGATGGGCGGGAATATCCATGGGGAAATGTAAAACCTGATAAAAACCTTGCCGTTTTTGAACTGGATATTACTAAAGGGGCTCCTACTAATGTTGGTACACACATCTTAGGGGCAAGTTCTTATGGTTGCCACGACATGTCGGGAAATGTTTGGGAATGGTGTGAGGAATGGTATACGGTCGGGAAGTATCGTGTGGTTCGTGGAGGATCGTGGGTAAACTATATGTATAGTCTAAGATGTTCTTATAGAAGTTGTAGTGTTCCAAGTGGTAAGGATAGTAATGTTGGCTTCCGTTGCGTTAAGGAATCTATGTAAATTCTTTTTTGGCAAGTTCTTTTAGGTCCTTATAATCTACTTTCCCTGTTGGAAGGATAGGAATAGTATCAATCGATACATAATAGTCAGGCTGTGATAACTTTGGCAGGTTTAAGTCATCTAGTTTTTTATTTAGCAGTAGTTTGTCTGGATGTGTTTCTACGACAAACGCAATAAGTTGCTCTCCTTTCTGGATGTGAGGGATACTCACAACTGCACACTTTCTCTTTTCATCATCAGTATCTTCATCCAGGATATGTGATAATTTGTCTTCAATAGGTGATAGGGGTATCAATTCCCCACCAATCTTGGCAAATCTCTTTAACCGATCAGTAATATATAAAAATCCATTACTAAATTTTCCTATGTCACCGGTAATATAAAAGCCGTCGTGAAACGCCTGTTTGGTCAACTCAGGTGATTTATAGTATTCCTTCATGATGCTGGGGCCTTTAATGAATATTAAACCTTCCTCTCCTTCTGGAAGATCCGCATATGTTTTGGAATCGACAATTTTGCATTGGATGTCTGGCAGAGGCTTTCCTACGCTTCCGTGACAGAAGTCACTGGGATAGTTTACGGTAGTGCATGAACAACTTTCAGTAACTCCATAGCCCTCAAGGATGTTTATGCCCAGCTTCTCATAAAATTTTTTTCTGACGTTTTCGTGTAATTTCTCTGCTCCGGCAAATGCCAAACGGACACTCGAAACCTGTTCCCTCTTCCACTTCTTCATAAAACCACGATAAAGCGTGCTGGTCCCCAGAAGCATTGTTACTCGGTACTTTTGAACGATCTTACCAAGCCTTCCATAATCCGTAGGATTTGGATGGAAGACAACTCTTATTCCCATCATCAATGGCATCCAAAGACAAACCGTAAAACCAAAGACATGAAAAAACGGTAAAGTGCCTAGAATCTTATCTTCAGAGGTAGGTTTAAAAACTGTGCTGTAGCTCTGAATACTTGCATAAATATTATTGTTTGTCAGAGGAACACCCTTTGGGTGGGATTCCGAGCCGGAGGTGAAGAGGATTATGGCTATTTTGTCAGGAGCATCATATTCTTTAAATTCTTGAATTATGGAATGACTTGGCTTAATCTTACAAGATAAATATGTAAATATCTTTTGTATCTTTGATGTCATTTCTTTTAGATCCTCTATAAAGACCATTCTGGGGTCTTCAGAGATTTCCGCTTTTTGAATGAACGTCCTGGAGGTAAAGATTGTTTTTACGCCACAAATATCGATTGCCCAATCCTGCTCTTCTTTACCTGCAAGGAAATTTAGGCCAACTGGAACTTTGCCGGCAAGGGATGTGCCAATATGTGCCAGTGCGCCTCCAACTGAGGCGGGAAATAGAAGCGCAATATTTTCACCCTTAAAATTTTTGATATGTCTTGATAGGAGGATGCCGCCGGTAAGTACCTGCCCAAAGCTCAGTGACATTCCTGTAGAATCTTCCAGAACGATCTTATTAAAATTCTTTTTGGCTGTTGTTATAAAACTCTCTAGAATCATATTCTTCCGGTGCTAATTATGGTTTAAAGGACTCGATTAGTCCCTTCTTGGCAGAGTAGGGAGTTTAGACTTGTTTTCTTCTTCTACTGTAACTTGTCTGTTTTCATTATTTGCAACGTTAATCTGTGCGTTTATATGGTGAATGTTTTTTACATTCTTTGCCCTTTCAATTAGATTAAGCTTCTTTTCATTATAATCTATATCAGTAATTAATTTGTCGTATCGCAGATCGTTTAGTTCGTCAAGTTTTTTAGCAATGTCTACTTTATTCTTTTTATCCTTTAAATAGTCTTTATCCAGCAAATATGTATAGCTTGTATCAAAGCCTAATCTTTCTACACATTCTTCTGAAACAACATCTACAACTTTTTCAAGTTCTTCCCTGAGAAATTGTGCGTCCTCATACGTGGAGCTAACAATATCAGTGGGGTCCATTTCTATAGCAGTCTTTGCCTGAACAATGTCTCTCCATAAAACTGTCCCTTCTGATGCTGTCGTCATCTTAATATCAGCCTTGATAATAGCATGAGGATCTGAAAAGATTCCGGGGTCTTTTAAGCCGTATGATATTATTTTAATTTCAATTAGAGTGTCAACGCCCAGTTCGGTGCCTATCTTTTGGTAGTCTTTGAGATTTTTATCTTTTTTATCCAGCAGTTCCCAAACAATTTTATTTTCCGTAATACTTTCCTGTGGCACAATATGAAGATGTGAACACAACTGCAGTTTGGTATTGAGTTTTTTACATAATACTTCATCTATATTTAAGTCAAATATCATCTCGTTAAAGAGTCTAATATCATCCTTTTTCGCAGATTGATAAGCAATTTGCATGAAAATTTGAGGTAT
>Ga0209977_10001314_pt1 | contig 10902 bp, 13 predicted proteins | sample SumtaG_2_FD_183113 | JGI IMG/M metagenome (GOLD analysis project Ga0209977, IMG submission 183113) | Deep subsurface microbial communities from Indian Ocean to uncover new lineages of life (NeLLi) - Sumatra_00607 metaG (SPAdes) (version 2) | ecosystem: Environmental > Aquatic > Marine > Oceanic... | reverse complement strand
CATCACGTCTATGTGGTGAAAGCAGGCATAGAGGTCAACGTCACGCTTCCTAGTCTGGACTGTATAGTACGTCCAGAGAATGTTAGCCCTACCTCCTGAGCGCCTAGCGTCAAGAAACTGCTGAGCCTCATCCAGCAGGGTCACGCAGTTATTCAAAGAGTTGTCCTGCACGTGCTCCATAAAGTACTGCATATCAAACCTCGTGTAAGGAAAGCCGAGGTGGATATTGGATATTATCTTCTTACCATTCTGGTAATGCTCACAGCAAGCTAGTGCTACAGCAGTAATAGTCTTACCACTGCCCATCACTCCTTCAAAAGACGTTATCACCTGCCCTCCCTACCACGTAGAACGTACTCGACGTTAAAACTAATGTTCTCCAGGTCCTGCTCATTGCAGTCCCCCAGGAGCAGACCGTTGAGCTCTAAATACTTCCGCTGCTCCTCCCCTTCTACTCTCTTCCTCTCCTCACTACTCACGTTTACCATTACCTTACCTCCTCTGCATATAGTCATACCAGAACTCTGCTTTCCCCAAAAACCTTTAATCACTCTCCCTCTCTTCCCTCTGTACCAAGCTTCCTCACACCAAGCAGTACCTCAACTAGCTCTAGTATTCCCTGCCTGTCACGACTCTTCTGCCTGGATAGGAACTCCTCGTCAAACAACTTGAGCACCTTAGACTTATAGCGTCTCTGCAGCATACCAAGTATAGTAAGCACATACATCAACTGCGGAGGTATCTCACTAATCATCTTCAACCTTTGGTAATTCTTCGTATCAAAGAGGACGTTTATAGCCGACATCTCCTCTGACGCAGACGACCCCATAATGTTGTCCATTAAGCTTCTTCCCTCTTGTCCTGCCATAACTACCTCCCTTCAAGTACTTTCAGTCTTAGTAACTTATCTACTGAAGCTAACACTTCATTAGTCGTAGCGAACTGCCTACTACCCCTATCGTAGTAAGGCTTACCCAGCTTAATCACTCTCACTATATTCAAACCAACAGCACAGCCCGTAAGTACTGCCCTATCGAGCGCACTAAGCTTCTCCTGAGCAGCCCTCAGAGCCCTCCTATTACTAACTGCAAGGTACCTCACGTTACCTCCTCTTCCCTCTAAGCAACCTAAGCTTCTCCCTACGTTCCTCCCTTACTCGAGCACCCCTAGAAGGAGCCTCCTCCTTAGGAGCCCTACCATAAGTTACCTCCCTCTCACCCCACGTCTGCTTCTTAGTATCAGTTACTACCTGCAGCACCAAGACAGCAAATATCATACAGACGAGACCAAAGGCTACAGCCATAGTCCAGGGATCAGCCAGACTGAAGGCATCAGCTAAAAGAACATACAGTAGTAGGCCTACCCAGAAGATAGCCGCAGCCAGCCTAAATAGTATAAACCTTACCTTCATAGCCACGAAGGTCAAAATCGCTGCCAAAGCAATCATACCGTAGAACATAACTTACCTACCCCCTTACGGCTCTCCACTCCCTATCTTGTCGCACTTGAAGACGACTCCAACGTGCTGTATAACTAACTCCCCAGCTATCTCATCTGACGAGTCTACTCTTACCAGCCTAATTCCCATACTGTTGTCTGCCAGGCAACCAGTCATATCTATTGGGATGTGCAAGCCGTACGACTGGTACTGGTCAGCAACTCCTGTCTGTATCTCCCGATGGATCTCACGAGTCGTAGTAGGGACTACGTCTACGTCAGAAGTAAAGCACTCGTGCTCTACCTGCACCCTAAATGCGTCAGCCGCGTTAACCTGAGCAGCAGCTATCCAAACGTGCAAGACTAGCTTAGCAGTCTGACCCTCGTATACCCATATAGAGTCACCATCATTACAAGCACAATACAGCCTACCCCCGTACTCCGTCAAGTACATCGGCTCATCAGCCGTGACTATCGTGAAGTCAGAGTTCTCATTCCAGAACGGCACTACGAAGGCATCAAGGGTGTGATGGTCTGACCAAACACTGTCCATACAGGCCGAGAACAAGCTATCACCATATTCGGTCAACCCTATTGGAGCGTTACCCTGGTCTGTCTGAATGTTAGTAGCAACAGCCCAAGCGCCCCCTGACCTAACCCACACTGTGTCATCCGAGTAGCAATTCAGATATAAGCTACCAAGATGTTCCTGAAACTCCTGCGGGTTGCCATCAACGTCGTCATCCTTCGCCCAGGCACCGCCTGTCCGAATCCAAACATCATCATCTACTCCACCACAACCTACGTAGACATCCCCCCCGTAGTACGCCATAAACAGTGGGTCAGTCCCCACAGCTCCAGCAACACCACCTAGCCCAAGAGCAGAATCAACTGCCCACACTCCACTACTAAGCCTCCAGATCTCGTCCGCGCCAGCCGCTAGGCAGGCAACATACAGGTCAGTCCCGTCCGAAACCATCCCATAGGGACCATTACCAACATCACCACTCTTTGACCAAGTAGTACCATCAAACTCCCAGATGGTATCATCTCCATAGCAACTAACGTAGAGAGAGCCTCCGTGCGTGGTAGCGTAGACTGGTGCATCTCCAACCGCCGCCGGAACGCCAAAGTCTACACCATCATAGCCCCAGACGGTATCAACCCCCTCCATAGGGATATACAGTACGTCCCCGTAGACTGCCATACCACCAGGCTTGTCACCAACATCACCTAACTTAGTCCACGCCGGGCCTTTCCACCTGTCAGGGACACAAATCTCGAAGAACAACTCCTCGTTGTCAGCAGCATACACAGGGAGACTATAACCGTCAAATATACCCCTAGTCACGTGGTCAGGTTTCCCGTGCGCCTGAACAGTAGACCAGTCAAGCTTCACCCTTAGCTCTATCCACACCTCACCATCGCCCTCCAGCCTAATCCCACCACCAAACGTCGTATTCTCACTCACAGTCAGATTACCTGTGTTTACCTCATCAAACCACCCTTCTGCATACGTATTATTCTCTGACCCTACAGTATACGTATGAGGAGCCCCAGGATAGATGTTCAGGGTCCACATATCGTCCAGCATTGGGTCGCCCTCAAAGCCGCACCCAGCTGGAAGAGTAACTGCAACCAGTAACAGAACAGCTACAAGTAACTTTCTCACCTAAGCTACCTCACCTAATTACTTCATCTAGCTATCGCCCTCAGTAACTCAATCGAGTGCTGAATCTCACCAAGCCTACTTATCACGTAGATTACCCCCAGTATAGCTAAGACACCAGCACCTGCAGAAATCATAGCTAATATCCTCTCACCCTTACTAACCTTAGTATCCGCACCAACACCCTTCACCAAGTTAATTAACCAGTGAGGATCAAGCAGAGCCGGCAGCTCTTTAGAAGACAACGCACCAGCAGGAGGGTCCTCCCAGTTAAGGGGATCAGTCCTACCTCTCATAAGAAGCGAACACCAAACACTCTGCTGGAAGCCTGCAAGCATCTTCGGCCACCCAATCGGGTAGTCAATCGGCTTCATCAGGTTAGTCTTCAGCATCCACTCATCCTCCCCATCCTTAACAAAGTCATCTCTGTTAATCTTGAGGAGCTTAATCTTCATAGGCTTACCTTTTTCTATAATAGTCGCCAGGTGCTTCCCCCTGCACCTACTCCTGACAAAAAACTGGAGGACAAGAGGAAAGGACATAAAGAAGATGACCAGAAGAACAGCAGGTATTACGATATTTACATCAACCATTGAAACCTCCCTTTTAGTTTAACCTAGCTCAAGACTTTCTGGAAAATCGTGATAAAGGTGATTACCAAACCCCAGATGAACATCGCCATCAACGGAGCCCAGACTATCCACTTAATATAAATCCACTGCCCATCCAGGAAAGCAAAATCCCAGACGGCAGCTTTAAACAGAGCACCGAAATACTGAGGAACAAACGCGACTATATCAAGAGTACCCCAAGCCTCTTCACTACCAACCTGTTGCCAGACTAGTAGGGTGTTCAAGGTACTCTGCTCACTAGCGCCAACAACTCCCTCTTCCATAACTAGACCAAGGATTGTTCCGACAACAAAGATAAACGTGAAGAAGGCAATGTACTTCGGATACATACTACATACTCCTCGCAGCTACTAAATAAGAAGCACCAAATATAGCGAAGACGATTACTACCCACCAACCCACAGCGCCTGTACTAGCAGCTACTACGAGTCCTACTACTACCGCTATCGCAGCAAGCAAGGCACTCCCCGTCGCAATCGCCGCACCCACACCCACACCCATAGCAACGAAGAGCATCAGCACACCATAGAGGGTATTAATACTCCAACCTAGACTAGGAGTGCTTATAACATAACTGTCAGCCGTATAGTCCTCTGTCAGGTCAGTAGTCAGAGTTATATCAGCTGGTCCGTCGACTGACTCAATAACGTAGATGTCTCCATCTATAACAATCGTGTAACCATCCCAGTCACTATCCCAAGCTGTGCCACCACCCCCAGTTATGGTATCAGAATCCTCAGCACCAGAGACGTCCCCAGTATCATAGACAGGAGTACCAGTAGAAGCCGGTCCAACTAGCTCAGGAGGTAACCAGTCTACGGAAACATCAGTCTCGTCCCCCCACATATCGACATCTCCTGGCAAAGGTAGCACCGTAGGCGGGTCCTCCCCCTCAGCAGGCGTAGACGTATAACTAGCTAGACTAGCCAAGCCTCCCACACCCACAACTACGTCCTCATTGACCCCCCAAGTTATACGGCCATCATTATCACCTTCTCGGTCCGGTAGCATAGCAAAAACAACAGTATAGTTATCCCCAGCCCCCACAGCCGCAGTAAGAGCACCGAACGTCAGATTATCACTCGCAGCGTCAAAGCTAGTAATAACTGCATTCTGGCCCTGGGGGGCGTTACCATCCGTAGTAGACGTAATTATCAGCCTAGCTAGGTCCCAGTAGTCATCCCCTTGGTCAAGTATAGAGTCCCAGAGGCTCGTCGCCGTACCACCATCCGCTGTTCCCTCCTCCCTTGTGCTCTCGATTATGTAGTTCGGCCGGAACCAGAGTGCTAGAGTCCCGTTTACGCTTATTGAGATATTGTCAGAGTAGGGCATCACATCGTTTTGCAGGAATACCCAGTCGGCGGAGTTGCCAGGAACATCGGCACCCACATCTACATCGCCTAAACTGTTATCAACATATAGTCTGAGTATTTCACTGCCCCAAGTAGCTCCAGCGATAGTCCCGTCATTATCCCCCGCACTATCATAAACTGTTGCACCTGACCCCTCATCAAGTTTCCAATAACCCACTAATCCTGTAGTGTCGCTGTAGACGCCGTTGTAGTATTCTCGGATTTCTTGAGGGGTAAAGGTTCGGGCATAAATCCAGACCTCGCCAATGAGTCCTTCCCATCCGTAAGTATCGCTAATGCCGTGTCCAATTCGTACAGACTCAGCGGTTACATCAATCGCACCAGTTTCTGCCGTTGGAGTGCAGTTTAACTCACCATTGACGTAAATATTCATATTGACTCTATCGTATGTTGCTGCGTAAAATGCCCAACTCCCCGCACCTATGCTATCAGTGCTAACTACAGTTTTACTAGCATTGCTAACGTGGATGTCAAAGGTTAATTTGTTGGTAGCACCTGTGTATAGGGCGTAAGCGGTATCACTTTGATACTTACCTACAATAAACTCGGAACCCACATTATCGTGGTAAGCCCACGCCATTAAAGTAATATTATCGGTAATATTAAAAACAGCATCACTGCCACAATCTACTTTGTTAGCTACCCCGTCAAAGGACAAAACGGCTTGCTGGGTTGTCTTGATGGTGTACTCCCCACTTGAAACACCAGTGGCGGTTACCGACGGTCCTCCAACAATCTCTGCTGTTACATTCCCTGACGTATTAACATAAACAATTATTGCACCCTCTTTTTCAACCAAAAAGCCAACAGCATATTCTATCTGTAGTTTGGGAGCAGTAGCATCGTCAAAATTATGGGCGTTTGCAAGTCGCCGGAGATCCGCCTCGTGGGTGCTTCTATCATCGAAGTCATCCCAATGTATTGCAAGACTATTCCCATATCCCCATCCTTCCCTATCTACTATCTCTTGAATTATAGCGCTGATATCAGGGCTGGTATATTCCTCCCCCACAAGCCAATGCTCAACAGGAGTCCAATCTACGGATGCGGTTGTTATATTGTTATCGTTAGCCCCATCTACTATAGTGCCTCGCCTAGCCTGATAATTGGCAAGGTCTGAAAAGGTGCTTGCGTTGTCGGTAGCCTCGCCTATAATGATAGAACTAACATTATCGGTGGCAGAGTCGCCAGAGGAAGTAAGAACGAGATTAGCTGATACTATAGTGCTTCCTTGGGGGATAATAACATCGCCAAACACCATACCCCCACCAATCTTCAGGACGGCAGCCCCATAATAACCTGCCATTTGGTTGTCTGCGGTATGGTTAAAGACCCAGTTTCCCCCATCCCAATAAACCAGGCAATCATCTGTATTGCTTTCTACCTGTAAATTGAGTGTTTTACTCCCCCCCTCCGGGGTAGTATCAACCCACCCTTTTTGCTCTATAGTGAAATTGTCGCCTAGCTCAATACTAGCGTCGTGAGCTACAGTCACATAACCACCAGAACCTACTACGACACCAAAGTCATTAGGAGGACTGTAGCTTGTCTCGAACCTATAAAGCCTCTCCTGATCTGCCAGCAACTCAGGGGAGAGAACACCAAGCCTATCACTAGCTACCATATAATCGCGTGGGGTAGTACCCTCAAACATCCTAGTGTCAGTACCATTAGCAGTAAGGTAGCCAAAGCTTACAGCCTGAGAAGCGCCATAGGGTACTAAAGTCCCTACACCCGTCCTATCAACACTAGAGTTATCGGACACAGTTATATCTGAACTGTATAGACCCGCAGCAAGCACAGGAGCGGCTACAACTACAGCCAGTACCAAGGACAACAAAAGAAGCAACAGTTTCCTCATACTACATCCTCCCTAGTATGAACGTAATTGCGAACGTAACTAAAACCAAGAAGGCAGCTACAAAGGTTATAGTCAACGAGAGCACGCCTATGAGATTACCAACGAACAGGAAAGGTATACTGACTACGACAGACGTTGGGACGGAACCAGTAGCAACGAATATCCTTCCTGCTAGAACAAAGAACAAAATAGCCAGGCCTACTCCACCAACTAAACCCCCCATATCTGGCTTACCAGTTAACCACTGCCCCAACCCATCAAGAGCAACTTCTAGCCTAGGACCCATCCTACCAAGCAACGTAACCTCATACGTAGGAGTATACGCAGGGTCGTCATACTCAGGGAAAGTAGCATAAACCTGGAATATCTCAGGGCATATACTATCCAGTCCAGGTATAGCCTCCTTGAACTTCAGCATTCCAGTAGAGTTCAGCTTATCGCCAGACGTCAGTAAAGTAATGTCCCAAGAGGCCTCAAAGACCTTAGCCAAGATAATACACCAGGCAGCCAGATACGTTCTAGTAGTCTCAAGGTCACCTCCGTTAACCCAGTTACCAGCAGACAAGGTAGCTGTATCCATATTCACACCCTCAGTCAAGACAGGGAAGTAAGCAGGATTTCCAGCTACTCTGACCTTAAGCTCGTCCTCAAACGTGTAACCAAAAGTTGCAACCTGAGCAGCAGTCAAGTAGACCGAAGTGAAGTTATGGTAGTAGTAGTCCAAAGGCCTGTCTGGACCCTTAACAGCACCCGCCCAGACTCCAAGAAGGAAAGTATCCTGCGGGTCCTCGTCTGGGTTACTACCATACATAATCTTGTACTCAACCAAGAAGAGCATATCACCCGACTCCCACAACCCCTCATAAACCTTAACACTCTCTATAGAGATTGAGTCCGGATCCTCAATAGCATAAGCGGGAGTAGCTACTGACAGCAACACGAGAAGAGTAACTAGCAGTACTACCGACCTGTGAAGCCAATTCTTACTTCTCAACTGGTTCGACTCCAAAACTCTTAATATAACCCCTCCTAGTAAGAGAAGCAAGAGCAGCTCTTACCTGAGCTTCAGTCAAACCAGTAGCTACCGGCAACGTATCTAGGGACGTGTAACCCTCAGCCACAGCGTCATAGACTAGTCTCTCCTCAAGCTGCCACTTAGCAGTAGTAATCCTCTTACGCATACTACTATGCTCCTCAGGAGAAAGAGACTGAACAAACCCCGGCTGCTTCATAAACATCTGCAACTGCCGCGGGTCTATGTTAGAGTAAGTAGGATTAGCAAGCTCTCTAGTCTCCACAACCATCAAAAAAGACCTCCCTTTATCTTAACCTCGTTGTACCCCTACGCCCAGGACGATACAAGTGCATATTCGTAATCATAGAGTCAGGATGCCTAATACCTCGAGGGAAAGCCCTACCAAACGCCCTGAAGACCTTACCAAGACCCTCCTGAGCCCTCCTACGTTTCTCGGACTTGACTATCTTAATATACTCTCTTATCAGCTGCTCGTCTACCATCACCTAACTCCACCAAGAGACTTCAAGACACGTCTATGCTTAACCTGAGCTCTCCTAGTACTAGGTATTGTACTAAGCTTGCACTTAACTGGCTTGATATAGCCCTCCGGCTTCTTCTTCTTCCTCACCTGTGCACTGCCCTCCTCATCCCCTTGTCCAGGGACCGAAAGCGTTTTATCAAGATAGCTTTTATCTCCTGAGTTGCCCTACCAGTATCAGAAGTAGATAGCTCCATTATCTCAGCATTCCTAGAGAGGTTAGCATCGTCCATATAACGTTGAGCGTGCAACTCAGTAACAAAAGCTCTCCCTCCTATAACCACAGGACGCAACGTATCATCCTTAGCCCGAGTATAATCTACGACCCAAAAATAACCAGCCATACCTACCTAACCCTGACTACCTTATGAGGCAACGGCGAATCAACTACCATCACAACGCAACCGCAAGAGCAGAACCCGATACTTGACCAAAGAACTACTTCCTCGCCACACCCAAGGCACTTGAAGACAGAATAGCTCACCCTACCTTTATCCCCTCCAACAAAGAAGCCCTAATAGCTTCTCTAGCACCATACTTCCTTACTCTCGGAGCTACCAGAGGAATATGCCTCCTCCCTACCCCAAGAGGGTCAGGCATGTGCAAGATAAGACCAGGCATAACCCACCTTCCCCCCTTCAGAAGCCTCCTAAGACCCCTACCTCTTCTTCTACCACGGAACAGCGTTGGAAACCCAAAGCCCGGGAAAGGAACAGGCACAACCGGAGGAACTGGAGGAGGAATTGGAGGAGGAATAGGCACAGGAGGAACAACAGCCACTGGAGGCACCGGAATAGTAGGCGGAACAGGCACCGGAGCAGGCACCGGAGACGGTGCAAACGCAAATGCAGGTACTGGCGCCGGCGCTAAGGCTAAAGCAGGTGCCGGTGCTGGCACTGGGGCTAGAGCAGGCGCTGGAGCTAGACCTAAAGCCGGTTCTAGCCCTAGCCCAAGCGCAGGAGCCGGCCTCGGCACAACAACCCCAGGAACAACGCTAGGAGCAAAGCCAGGGAACCGCTCGGGAGCCTGCAAAGGAGAAGGATACACAAACGGAGCAGCTATAGGACTCCACCCCGGGTAAGAAACTGGAAGAGTCATAGGCACTACCAGAGGACTAACAGCAGACACCGGGAATACACCCCTTGCCCCCATCAACCTAGCTAACGCCTCCGGCGTCATAGTCGCCGTAGTAGGTATCGCAACAGCAGGAGCACCCGTAACAAGCTGAGGAGGGGTAAGCACCCTCCCAGAAGGCCCCCCAAAACGTAAGTACGGAGAAGTAGGTATCTTCGGCCCTCCTAACATCCAACCAGGAGGAGCACCCTCTAGAGCCGCATACGGCTGGTACGTGTAAGGAACAGTCTCCGCAGTCAACCTCAAGTGAGCAGGAGTAACTACCCTCCCAGGCTCAATACCCCTTATGAGGCCAAGCTCCTGCGTATACGTCAGCGGAGCTATACCCGGAACCTTCGGTACCGCACCTGGGTAGAGAGGATACTCTGGATAAGTACCAGTAAAGACTGCCCTAGTCGCAGGACCCTCAGGAGCTGCAAGCCTCTTAGCAATCGCTCCCATCTCAGCCCTAGATATCGCCCCAAGCTCAAACCTCTCAAAAGCAGCTCCCCTCAGAGCAGGAGCAGGAGCTCTAGCTCTAAGACCGGAAATAACAGGAATCTTAATCATAGCTGCCTGCGCAACGGCTGTACCAATACCTAGTATCTTCTGCCCAGTTGTCAAATAGTCCCACTGCCACCCAGTAGTCACAGCAGGACCAACTATAAAGGGTAAACCACCAGCAACCCTGACTACCTCCGGCTCAGGCCTACCCAGCCAATGCTCCTTAGCTGTTACAGGTAAACCAGGCTGATACACCAACCTAGCAGCTAACTCTTCTTTAGAAGGATACAAGACATCTGCTAGAGGACCTCTTGGACCAAAGAGACCCTCAGAATCATCAAGCCTAGAGGGAACATAAAGCTGAGCTCCCCTCAGGTACCAACCCTCAGGTCTCGTGGCCTCGGGTTCCTCAACCGCCCTCATCACCAGACCAGGCCTCTCAACAAAAGGCGCATACTCTCCCATCTGGGACTTAACTTCATCAATCTGGGCCTGAGTAAGACCAGCAGCCAACAAAGTAGACGCAGGGATATCTGCTCTCAGCGCCCCCACCACATCTATGCTCATAGGTCTAGTAGGACCCAGCACACCCGGAGGCAAGGTCTCAGCAGGAATAATGTGAGGCTCAAGCGTCCCAAGTGCACTAGTACGCTCAAACTCACCACGCCTAACATCCTGCAGCATCCCATACTGAACCCGACTAACACCAAATAACTCAGCCTGCTTAGACGTTAGCAGCCCAACCGCAGCTGTCGGG
>Ga0209977_10001313_pt1 | contig 10906 bp, 17 predicted proteins | sample SumtaG_2_FD_183113 | JGI IMG/M metagenome (GOLD analysis project Ga0209977, IMG submission 183113) | Deep subsurface microbial communities from Indian Ocean to uncover new lineages of life (NeLLi) - Sumatra_00607 metaG (SPAdes) (version 2) | ecosystem: Environmental > Aquatic > Marine > Oceanic... | reverse complement strand
GAGGCCGGGCGTTTCCCCACCGCCTCAAACTACGAGGCTGGAAACGCCCGGCCTCTTTAGCACTCTTAGGACTCCGGATGATACCAATGTGTTTCAGGTCCTTTACTTAATTAAAACGATATAACTGCACAACACGCGCAAAACACTCGCTAAGAAAGCGCTAGTGAATTTCGATATATTTTGCGATTTGCGCGCCAAAAATCGATTTTTTACCGAAATATCCAGATCCGGACTCCAAACAGTACTAGCCAATCAAGACAAAACCAAAAGACACCTAAAACCCGTTTTTTGACGGGGTGCCCCCCGTGGTAGTCACTACCGCCCACCCTTTTGAAACTAACAGGCTAGTTGTTGCCTATGAAGAACCTGCAGCAACCTCGATGTCAACCGGCTCCGTTGCCTTTTCAAGTGTCAAGACCTGCTTATCTCCAATGACTTCCCGTTTCGTCATTTCCCACCCGAACGCTCCCACTAAATCCTTGATCCGTCCAATCTCAAATTCCTGAACCTTGTCAACCATCGCTTCACCCCCTACATGTTTGCTTTTATGGTCTTATAACATTCCTTGCAAATTCGCATAACCATTTCCTCGCCAATAACCATCGGACCCACGCACAGATCGCAAGAAACATAAACCGGCCGCGGCTCCATAGGCGAGATTCCTTGCCCTACCGCCTCGCCAGACGTTTGTTCCCGTCGCTTTCCGTCCTTCCAATCCTTACACCAACCCCGCGCCGTCGCTTTCGTGCACCCGCTCTCAACCGCAAATCTAAGATAGTAGCGCAGATCCCCTTCATCGGAAATCGGCCACAACTCTTCTGCAACCGACACACTAATCTTGTTTTCATGAACCGCCGCCTTTAACGCATCCGGCATTTTCAACAGATCCATCCGCCTGCGGACCGTTCCGGGTTTATATCCGAACTTTTCGCCGATCTGCTCATACTCCATAAGGTATTTATTCATCAGGTTCGAAAAGATCGCCGCTTCCTCCAGCGGCGTCAAATTCTCCCGGGACAAATTCTCCGTTGCCCTGACAATCGCCGCTTCCTGGTCGCTCATCTTCCTGACAATCACATCGATGGTCTCCAGGTCCAGCGACTTAACAGCCAACCATCGCCGTCGGCCCGCCACTATTTCATACCGCTCACCCACACGACGAACGATAATCGGTTGCAACAACCCAACCTCCCCGATGCTGCTGGCCAGCTCCCCAATCTTTTCTGGATCGACCTCCATCCGGTCCACCTCTCCGGACACATCAATCACGTCCACCTCTAACTGACTTATCATCCGTTTGGTCGTCTTCATTGTCTCCAACCCTCGTAATCATAATCCGATCGCCCCAATGGTCATCGATCCGGACATAGCGAACATTACCCCAACCCTTCGCCTCGAGCATCCATCTTGGAATCGATACGCGCAGCTGCCCGCCATGCACCACAACCTTTTTAATCACATAGCCCATATACGTTTCATACCACGACCCCGTGGGCCAAACAACCACTAAAATACAGGAAAAACCACAAAAACCCACGAGACCGGACTTGTCAAGTTGACTCGACTTAGTCCACTGGACTACCATGGAAAATCGCCCTTCCGGGAAGGCGCTTCATTTTTCCTAAATTCGGCGTCAAAATCCCTGCTTTTTCACCGCTCAGCACTCCCGTAACCACAGGATTTATTAGCGATACCACCGAAGTGCACTCTAAGTGCACAGTATATATCTAGAATCTAGTATAACAGAGATTTTTAAGGATAAATCGGGCGCTATGCGCCCCGATTTTGCCAGATCTTAAATTTCCGCGCCCACGGAGCATCCAGGAGGACGCAAGAACCCGGGAACGCATAAATCGAACGCGCGGAAACCGCCTTCGGCGAGGCAATTACGAGAAAACTAGCGAAAAAGCGGATCGAAACCGATCTTGCCCGATCGGTAACCAACTTTTCAAATATTCCTCAATCGCTATGATAAACCGCTTGACACGCAATCTAAAATATGCGATAATCTGTCATAAATATTAACGGATGGGACGTCCACCGACCTGATCCACCTCAGCATGCCCGGGCACGATAGCCCGCGCGTCCCTCCAAAACCCCACAGAAGGGAGGAACCATGTCAGACACCGAATTCTTGACACTGATAATTTTGATCCTGCTTTTCGTTATACTCGGAGGAACCTGGTTGTTTCTCCGCAGGATCGTAAAGAACCTCCGACGCATTTCAAGCGACATCCAAAACACTATCGACAAGCTCCAAGAGTGGAACCGACCCGGACCTGAACAGGGAGATTAAATGCCAACATCAAGGAAAAAAGATTCCGCGCCCGCTAAGGATTCGAAACCTGGAAGGGGCGGAAAAAGGGAAGGCGCCGGCCGGCCGAAGGGATCCACACACATTCCCCCTCAATGGAGACGCGTCAGAATCTCGCTTCGGTTGCCGCAATATCTTGTGGACTGGTTGCTCGCTCAGCCAATACCTATTGGAAGACTCATTGAAGACTGTATCGAGGAACATATTACAGCTGGGTTGAACCTGGAGTGAGATTATCCTATTCAACCCGGTTTCACTGTGATATGGTGGGGCTAAAAACTGGGAAAGGGGCCGACATCCAATCGGCCCCCTTGGTCCCAAATCAGAGGCTGCTGCATGAACGCAACCACGATTTGCATTATCAATATACTAAATCACAACATGAGTCAAGCGCCAAATCGCTATACCAAAATATCCGTCAACAAAATCATCGAAATCCTCGCCAAACTCTACGACGTACACGTACACAGACGCTGGGTCTTTTACTGCATCCAATGGCTCAAAGATCAGCGATTCATCAACAGAGAACCCAGGATCTACAACGATTCGGCCGGACGCGTATCCAAAAAATCCTCCATGATCGCGTTCGCCAAACGCGGCATCGATTACCTCGTTAAAACGGGTGTGCTCGGTGCCCGGGAAATGCACGAAAACATGATCGCCTGGTTTAAGCAAGGCGACGGCCGATGGCCGTATGAACACGAATACTACGACCAGTCAGATCTGCCTGAAAAACCGCAGGACAAAGAGAGGTTAAGACGCCTTGCCGAGATTGTCGGTACCAGCATTAGGAGCGAAAAGGTTACAAAATAGCGACGGAATTTTGACATGCACCGGATGAAAGGATATCTTTATGCTTCCCAAGAAAGAATGGCAAAAACGCTTTAAAAAAGCACTACTGAAACAACTTCCGATGAAACGCGCCGTCCTCCGGATTATTGCCCACTTCGCGCTCGATGCCAGGAAACACCACGCATCACCGGAAGAAGCTGCGAACGACTGGCTTGAGGTTAGGAATATCATCGTAGACAGCGGCAAATTTGAGTTTAACGATCTTCGCGATCTGCGTAATTAACCGGATGAAAGGAAAAAACCATGTCAACCGAGCCAAATGACACAACAGCAACCGTCCCGTACCTCGATGAAGATCATATAATAATCCAGATTACCCCAACAACAAAGCGTTTCCTGGAGAACCTTGCTTTCGTCAGGAGATGGACCCAATATGAACAGTTAGCCCTCTTCTTACAAGAGATCCCCTTGTGGCAACTTTCGATTGAGTGGTTACAAGAATTTCGGGAGAACCTGGACCTGCAGGCATGAAAACGCAAAACCCACCCACAGCCGATATCCGAGTGACCGACCATATCTACTTCCAAACCGCAGAGGACAAATGTTCCCGTTGCCGGCAACCAATCAAACGCGATGAAATTCCCTTCCTCCTTTGGCACAATCACAACAATTCTGTATTGGTTTACTGTGAAAACTGCACCGCACAGGTCCTAAACACATCATGACCGGTACCGTCATCCTCTCCGATCAGGGCCAAAACTATATCGAATTCGATATTCTCGATGATTTAATTGTCACCGTCCGACCGTCCGGCCTGCCTGGCTGGAAGCATACAAAGGTCCGGAACCTCGCTTTCCTTGTGGGTGGTCGATTGATTATCGAACTTCACAACGGCTACGCCTTTCCCCTTCAATATCCGATAATTGAGATAAGAGCAGCTTCTTAAGCAATCACCATATCTTGTGGTCGACCTGGCCGGATCCAGCTCGTGAAACCACAACATATGGTGGTCAGAGCCTTTTTCTATTGCTTTTAGAAAGTTTACATAATATCCTTCCTGGAACCACGAAATCGATCCAACCAACCACCAGACACAAGGAGCTACAATCATCATGGCCGAGATTAAATCAATCGCAGCAATCAGAGACAAGTGGACCCGGGTCACCCCGGGAAGGGTAGACGATTATAAACTCGGCGTCCAGAACCCTAAGCGCGACTGGGAAGCCGAAGCCGCCGCATCCAAGGAAACATGGAAAGCCGGTGTCGATGCCGCCGCCGCAAAAGACCTGTTTGCGAAGGGAATAACCAAAGCCGGCACCAAAAAATGGCAGGACAAAGCCCTCAAAGTCGGTCCCGGCCGATTCGCCGAAGGTGTCTACATCGCCGGTCCGGACTATGAAAAGGGATTCGCGCCTTATCGTGCCGCGATCGCCGCCGTTGACCTAGGGCCCCGATTTCCGCGCAGGGATCCCCGGAACCTGGAGCGCGTCAAACGCGTAGTTGACGCCCTGGTTGCTGAAAAAATCAGCTAACCCACCATCCACCCTGGATGAAAGGAACACGATATGCCACTACACCCGCACTTCGCGCCCAAATGTCGCGAGTTGATTGACGAACATGGCCTGATTGACTTGTTTCTAACCGATACCGGCGAACGCCCAATGGGGCAACTCTATAAACCTGCACCAACCCCGGAGGATGTAACCGAAAAGCTATCGGAGTTCCTGGAGGATCTGTTCGAAGCATTCGCACCACTTGAAGATCCCTACCGACGAACTTAGCCCCGAACGCCTTAAAAGGAGATTTTACCATGGCACTTAAGAACGCATATATGGTGAAGGCGGCGCCACTAACCGCCCAGGCAACACTGAGCATCACGGCCAAGGTCGGAGAAAGCTTGCTCATCAAACGGCTCCATTTCGGTGCGTTGCACTCCGGAGGATTCGCCGAGCTGCTCATTGACCGTGTAAGTGTAGGATTTTTCTACATCGGCGACATCAAGGCCAACCACCTGGAGCAAATGGAAACAAGCACCCTGCTGGGCAATGTTTTCGATCGGCTCATCGCCAAGGAAATCATGGTCGGGTACCCCGTTGCGGAAGGACAGACTTTTGAGGTACGACCGCACACAGCCGGTGCCACCGTTATCGGCACGATAACCTATGAAATCCACGACGCCGGCGATATGACAAGCGACATGCCCAACGGATCCACGTCCAACGAGTTTGTTTTTCTCAATTACGGGACCAACACCACCCAAATCGAGACCACATCAACCGGTACGCTCGACAAAACCCGCAACCCATCCGAATATCCGGCTTTCCCGTTCGGGGAAGATGTGCCCGCTAACTACACCATGGAAATCCTCGGATTTCTGCTTATGGTCTGGAAAGACGCCCTGGGCAACCTTAATCCTAACTACGCATATCTTAAGCTGATCAAAGATCGAAACGTCCTGTTTGACGACGACCGAAACGGCATATGCGTACGCGAGGGTATGGGATTCCTCACCTGGGGACCTTGCCGGCAAACCAATGTCGATATCGTATTATTCCCGGAGTCCTTGATTTTCGAAAGCGGGGATGAACTGATCGTTCAAATGACGTCCGGTGGCACTGTCATTGCAGCGGATGATATCATGCTCGCAGCAATTCAGAAGGCAACACGCGCCGCATAAGGGGGACCTTTCTAATGAAACTGTTTCAGATGTTCCGGATAACCGGTGTCGCCAATGTCGTCACATTCGATACCGGTTTGAAAAGCACAGAGGTAGAAAAAAAGCGCCTCATTGCAGTCCATGTACAGATGGACGCGTATGCCGCAACCGATGATAACCAAGTGCAGGGCTGGCATGAACGATCGAAGGTCTTTGAATTGCCCGAAAAAATGTTTCCCACGGAAGTGTCGACAGCCACCTCCTCAACAGCAGCCCCGAACAAAATGCCAAGCGTTCCGGTCGACCTCGACATACCCGTTGGTGAGATATTTAAAGCCGCAATCCAGTGCGCCGCCACCGCAATCAACGTCCGCGGAGCGTACGAGTACGAAATTATAGAATAATCGAGGCGCCGCAATGACAGAGCCACCGAAAGTCACCGGCTATACCCCGGAGGAGATCTTTCAGAGAATTATATCCGAAAGTCAATGGGAAGTCGATATCGATCTGGATCCCCGACTTATCCCCTGGGTCTATGTCAGCAATATAATTCAGCGCACCCTATCCCGAATGATCGCCCAGGGACCCGAAGGACCGGTAACCATCCGTGCCACCAAAGAAGGCAATATCGGCGTAGTTTCACGCGGCGGCGCCTTTGACGATTACGAACGATTAGAGTTTGCTTTCACCTCAGCCAATGAAACCAAGGAGTTCACATTCTCCCAACAGGTTGAACGCATCGACATATTCACCTATGATGGAAAATGCGACTACCAGTTGACACGAGATCTCGTAAAACCGTACGGCGACAAAATAGAGCTGTTCTCCGATTCCTTCTACTCCCTGGATTTTTATACCCACCGGGTCAAGTGTACCTCGAAATCCTTCGCGCCAAAGTCAAGCGGATCCGAAACCGCTCATGGCGCGAGTAAATTAATCGACGGCGGTGCAGACTTTGTCACAGACAGCGTCTCAATAGGCGACGTCGTATCAAATATCACCGACAATCTATACGCGACCGTGACCGTTGTCGACGACCTCAACAACCTATCCCTTTCCGAAAACATATTCACCGCAGTTGGTGTGCCCTGGGCCGCTTACTCCATCGAAGGAACCCGCGTCAAATTAATGGGCTGGTTCCGCGAAGCAGGTTAATCGTGGGGAATTCATTCATCGGCTTTCCCGTGCCCAGGGCGCGAATAGCGGATATGATAGCCGGATCCGCCCCGCCAACACTGCACAAAACCCAACACCAGAACGGCGGAGACGACGAACTTGACCTGTCAGGCATGGAAGGCGCCGGCGGTGTCGCGTTTCCGCTCCGCGGCATCTGGATTGATGATTATGACCTGGACCACGACCGCGTTTACAAAGCGTACACCGGTACCGGCGAGATCAGCCGATCGTTCGAAACCATCACCCTGAAGACCGGCGTAACCAACCCGAGCAGTGCACTGCTACGCCGCTTAACCACACAACATATCGTCACGCCCACCTGGGAGAAAAAGCGCCACTTAATCTTCCAAGCTTACTTCGATGCCGACGATCGAACTAGCATTGACATGTCAATCTTCATGGGGGATCCGGACGGCGACGATGCGGCCGGGTGGCGAGTCTCTGACGGGTGGCTAAAATCCAAGACCCTACACGCCGGGAGCTCATCCTATCATAATTGCTTGCTCTTTGAAGGTGCGTTTATCGGCGAAGATGTGCTAACGGAAGTGATCCACTTTCCCGGGGAGAAGGTCGAGTATTGGGTAAACGGCGCCCTTGTACACACCGAAACCGAAAACGTCCCTGCAGGCACCGCTGACGCAGAATATATATTCTTAATCATCCTCGATAATGGCGCAACTACTAACAACGTGCAGCTCGACTTTGACAACATCCAGTTTTATCAGGAGGCTTAACTTATGCCATCCTTCCTCGACATCTTTCGAAAGTATATGCCCACCTGGAGCGAGATCCGGAACAAACCGACCACCTTTGACCCGGGTGCCCACAAAACCAGCCATGAAAACGACGGCGCCGATGAAATCAATGTCGCCGGTTTGAGCGGCGCACTTGCAGACGAACAAAATGCCGGCGCCATTGCGGGCGTGCTTGTCAACGATGCCGGCAAGGGCGATCAAAAGGTGCTCGCCTACGACCTCGGGACGGAACGAATCATATATATAACGCCGGCCCCTTCGGGGGCAGCTATAGTATCCATTCAACAAGGCACGACACATCTCCCCAGTACATCCACATCAGAAGAAACCCTACTCGACACCGAAGTTAACTTAACCAACTCTGTCTGTATCTGGCTAAGCACACGCTCATCGGAAACCTCACCAGACGACGCGTTTGGCCGAGTTAAACTCAACGACTCAACACATGTCATTGCTGAGCGCCAGACCGGCGGCGGTCTCTGCTGGGTCAGCTGGATGGTTATTGAATTTTCCACCTTAACAAGCGTCCAGCAGAAAATACTCACCATACCAAATAGTGGTTACATAGCAACTGAACCCTTCACCACCGTAGATCTCTCCAAGGCCATCCTTTTTTACGGCGGCGTTACCTCAACAGACTCACGAACAACTAACTTCCTAACCTCGTGGCTAGCTACTATTGAAATAGCCTCATCAACCCTTGCAAGCGCTGAACGCCAAGTCACCGCCACATACGCTCTTTCCATCGCTTTCACTATCGCCGAGTTCCCATAAAACATGCCACCCAACATCTTTCCATACAACACCACCTAATCGACAAAACAACATGATGAACTCTCTCATCCAATCGTTGCCCGTTGCCATTCTCATCATCGCATGGGCCATCAGACTTGAAATTAAAATAACCCAAATCCAAACCGATTTAAAGTGGATCATGAAGAACACAGGATAACCGACAAGGTCCAGATGCCAACTTTCCTAGGTCCCAACTATTCTACCAGCTGGCGCGGCAAACCTCCCCACATGCTCGCACCTGATATCCCGATCTGGTATCGATTTCTAGATGAGTGGGCTCCGCACTTTGACAAACTCTATTATGATTGCCTGCTAGGTGGTCCGGACCTAACCGCGGAACAACTCGCGGATCCCATGAAACGCATGTCGCGCGCGCTCTTGTCAAAACGAGCCGACGCGATCGCGGAAACCAAGGATGAAACCTGGCTCATCGAAGTTTCAGCATCCCCCGGCATGCGAGCGCTCGGGCAGCTGCTCACATATCACGAGCTTTGGAAACAGGATCCCCAGATCTCCAAAACCATTCGCCTCGTTCTGGTTGCCGACGTGATTGACCCCGATATCAGACCCGCATACGCTCCACACCTCATTTCCGTCCATCTGGTCTAAAATCGACGCCCTCAGATCGCCCACAATCGACGATCGCACCCACCCGGATACTAACCACCGGACCAAAATCGCATCTTTCAGCCTGTCATACCCTCCGTCGCCATGGCCACCATCCCTGCAATCACCCGACCCCCCCCAAAATCGACCCCCTCAGATCCCTTCTGCCTCGACAGCTCACCTTTCCCCATGCTAAGGTATGCCTTATTTCACCCCACAAAACGCAAAAACCATGCCAAACTGGACCGCACCCTTTAAGCTCCCGAAACTCACATCCGCAGAGTTCCGCAAACTCAGAGCCGACTATATCGCAAAATACGGGTACACTTACACCTATCCAGGTCTCTTTGACGTTCTTAAGTTCGGAATCGAGAAACCCTTGACCGAACAGGAAACACTTGATTGGAAAGCTAAGCGCTATGACCAATTCTCGGAAGATCGTCTTTACGATATCAAGAAAATGAAAAAGAAACGTAAGGATAAATTTCTCGCCATGCTCGCCAGTCCCACACCCGAACTGATAACCTCAGCCGGATCAATCATGTGCGCGATCGACAATGCCCAGGACGCACTCTATACACTGGGAGCCGCCGGCATTGTCGCGATGAGATTCTCACCCCCTCCAATAGCGGCTCTCCTCGCGATCCCGACCGGTGCAGTAATGACAGCAGCAAGCGCACTCACCATAATCGGGAACCTCGGAGCTCGTAAACTCCCCGGGAAACTGGCCAAGCGCGCATACCAGAAGAAAACCGGCATCGATCCCTGGTCAAAGAAGGGCAGAATCAAATATGCAAAACACCTCATGAAAAGTTTCTCCCCGCAAGCCGCTGTCATCCAAGGACTGCAGACCACAACTGAGATCTTTGGTGTCGGTATATCCCTTGGCCCGTTGGTCGGCTTTGCCATCGATGCGGTGGCCACTCCCATCCGGATGTTGTTCGGTCAACCCGTTGCCGTCAAGCTCCCCATACCATCGATGGACGACCTGAAAGGCATGGCCCGTCGCTACCTACGCGACGTCCCAATCTACCCCTATTTTGGTCTACGCACGTCCGATGAAGAGGTCATGGCCATGATGATGGCCACATGGATTTCTAATGTCACGCTCTGGTCTGAAACAAACGACCTGCAGGAATGGGCCGATGCCGACAACATCGACCAGGTCCTCATCAACCCAACCCCCCCAACAAACCCACTGACCCTCGAGGTTATCCAAGAAGAGGGCATCGATGTCCCGGACGTCATGAACTGGCCACACAACGGGCAACCCTGGGCACCGATGCAAGACGTCGTCAACGAGTATTCAGCACCCGCCAAGGACTTCTTTTCCGACTATATGCGACTACACGATAAAGACTGGCTAGGTTATATGTTTAAAACCCTTGCCTGTGACTCCACGTTTTACACGCTAGCTTGCGCTGAGGGACAAGACCAGGTCCAATATGATTATACCGCCACTTCTAAAGCCTGCTCGATTCTCCTCGAAAACCACCTTTATCCGGATCCGGAACAACCCGAGGCCAACCTACAAAAACTCGCCGACCGCATCGACCTTTGGGAATCCGACTCCATCAAGCCAACCCTCCGCGGCCTGGTCGATTTCTGCGACCAAAACGACATCCTTCTGACCAGCTGGTAACCCCGTGGCCATCCATTCATGACTCGAGTCACAACCCGGGCCAGGAAAAAAAAACGATGTGATAAGGAACCTGCTTGTTTTCGGAATATTAAAAGAAGACTAGGGAAAAGGACACAAGACTATCGAGGTAATCCAACTTTCATCTGGTAATCATACACCGTGCTAAAGAG
>Ga0209977_10001311_pt1 | contig 10913 bp, 17 predicted proteins | sample SumtaG_2_FD_183113 | JGI IMG/M metagenome (GOLD analysis project Ga0209977, IMG submission 183113) | Deep subsurface microbial communities from Indian Ocean to uncover new lineages of life (NeLLi) - Sumatra_00607 metaG (SPAdes) (version 2) | ecosystem: Environmental > Aquatic > Marine > Oceanic... | reverse complement strand
GAGGCCGGGCGTTTCCCCACCGCCTCAAAGAGCGAGGCTGGAAACGCCCGGCCTCTTTAGCCTGCTCAGAGCTCCGAGCGGTATGTTTGCCTATCCGTTCCTTTACTTGATTCAAAAGATATAAGAAACCAACAGAAACCAAACGAAAACGAACCTATCATATAAATAACACGAAATATCCCAAAATCGTGCGCGAAAGAAGCGCTAGTGAAAAACCGTATATTTTGGGTTTTGCGCACCAAAAATCGATTTTTCACCCAAATATCCGGATCCGGAGCCAAAACACCACCACCAAAACAACAAAAACCCACAAAATAGCAAAATACGATTTTTTCACCGGGCTCCCCTCCCGCCCATCACTACCGCCCAGCCATCACTAATCAACAATCCATATCTTGCCTATGAGGATCCTGCACCGAGCTCTACTTTCACCGGCTCCGTCGCCTTTTCAAGCGTCAGGACTTGTTTATCTCCGATTATTTCCTGTTTGGTCATTTCCCAACCAAACACCTTCACTAGATCTCGAATTCGCTCAATCTCATATGTAAGGACTTTCTCATCCATTCCACTACCTCCTACATGTTTGCTTTGATCGTGCTGTAACACTCCTTGCAAACCCGCATCACCGTTTCATCACCAATAACCATAGGACCTACACACAAATCACAGGAAACATACACCGGCCGAGGTTCAATTGGTCCGAACGCTTGCCCCCCATCGCCGCCAGGTTGTTTTTCCCGCCGCTTCTGATCCTTCCAATCCTTACACCAACCCCGCGCGGTCCCCTTGGTGCACCCGCTCTCGATGGCAAACGTCAGATAATAATTCAAATCACCCTTATCAGAAATCGGCCACAGCTCTTCTGCAACCGATACTGAAATTTCGTTCTTGTGAACCGCAACCCTCAGGACCTCAGGCATCTTTAACAGATCCATCCGCCGCCGAACCGTCCCGGCTTTATAGCCGAACTTTTCGCCGATCTCCTCATACTCCATACTGTATTTATTCAATAGGTTTGAAAAGATCGCCGCTTCCTCAAGCGGCGTCAAATTCTCCCGGGCTAAATTTTCCGTTGCCCTGATGATCGCCGCTTCCTGGTCGCTCATCTCCCTGACAATCACCTCGATGGTCGATATCTCCAGGCTACTAACAGCCAACCATCGCCGCCGCCCCGCTACTATCTCGTAGCGCTCACCCACAGGACGAACGATAATAGGCTGTAACAGCCCAACCTCCCCAATGCTAGCTGCCAGCTCCCCAATCTTTTCCGTATCAACATCCATCCGGTCAACCTCTCCGGACACGTCTATCACGTCAACCCCTAACTCACTTATCTTTCTTTTCGCTTTCGTCATTATCTGCAACCCTCGTGATCATAATTCGATCCCCCCACTGATCCTCTACCTTCACATACCGAACGTTTTCCCAGCCCTTGGCCACGACCATGGTCCGAGGTATCGACACCCGCAGTAAACCCCCGTGCGTGCTCGCTTTAACGATTACATATCCCATCACCATCACATACCATTTTTCTGCACTAGCCACAATACCATAAACCCCATCCATCGACCCCGACCCCTGAAATTACACAGTTTCTTAGTTATTTCACCGGAGTGCACTGTTACTGCACAGTATATATTTACAGTTATGTATAAGAGGGATTTCTAGGGAAAAATCGGGCACAAAGTGCCCCGATTTTGTCAAATCTTAGATTTCCGCGCCCACGAACCAGCGAGGACAACGCAAGGATCCGGATTCACAAAAATCCAACGCGCGGAAAGCGCCTTTGGCGTGGCAATTAGGAGGAGGAAAACGAAAAACGACACGAAAAACGATCATAAGTCCGGTACCGCACTTTTTGAGAAGAACTCTCAGCGCTTTTGATAAAACGCTTGACATCATATCGAAAGTATGCTCTAATGTGGTATCTATTTTTCCTGCAGGGACGTCCGTCGACCTGATCTAACCCGGGTTGTCCGGACACGATCGTCGACCCGTCCTTCCAGAACCAAACACGGGAGGTGTATCGTGTCACAGACCTATTTCTTAACGCTCATAATTTACATCCTGCTAATCGTTATCTCGGGAGGGACCTGGTTGATTCTCCGCAGCCTCAACAAGAGCCTCCGGCGCATTTCAAGCGACATCCAATACACTATCGACAAGCTCGAAGCTTACAAGCAGCTTGACGCCGATCGAGGACATTAAATGGCAACATCAAACCAAAAGGATCCCGCACCTGCTCAGGATCCGAAACCCGGGAGGGGAGGCAAAAGAAAAGGCGCGGGCAGACCGAAGGGATCCACCCACGTCAACCCTCAATGGAGACGCGTCCGGATCTCGCTCCGGTTGCCGCAATGTTACGTTGATTGGCTAAACCACCAAGAAAGGCCTATCGGTCGAACCATCGAAGATTGCATCGAGGAACACATTACAGCCGGGTTAAACCTGGAGTGACATTATGCTATTCAACCACCTTACACTGTGCTATCCTAGGGCTAAAAACACGGAAAGGGGTCGACAGCCCGTCGACCCCTTCCACACCACACCGGAGGTACATCTAGAATGAAACTCCAGTATCCACTTGCCATTACACTGTTTTTCTCGATGGGTCAAGGGAAGAATCACTATACCGCAACATCCATCGACACCATCATTGAAAACCTCGCTAAATACCACCACATCCACATCGAAAGACGTTGGACTTTCAAAGGCCTGCAGGACCTCACTGATAAGGGATTCATCCGGAGGAAAAAGAGATACACGCACGATTCCGCCGGACACATATCCCAAATACCCTCGCTGATCATGTTTACCCTTAAGGGCATGGCCTTTCTCGCAATGACGGGAATAGCCGGAGCCCGTAAAATATACCGAACCATGCTCGAATACCTAAACAGAGGCGATAAGCGATGGCCATCGAAAGACGATTTCGACGATGGATCATATCTTCCTGAAAATCCGCATGACAGAAAGAGGTTAAAACGTCTGCTTGGGATTGTCGGCAACAGAATTTAGAGGTACCGGATTACAAAATAGCGACGGAATTTTGACACCCACCGGATGAAAGGAGATTCTTATGCTTTCCAAGAAAGAATGGTCGCGCCGCTTCAAAACCGCACTCAAGGAGGAACTCGACATGAACAGAAACGACATCCGGACACACTGCTGGTTCGCCCTTAACCAATGGCGCAGGCAACTATCACCCCTCGAAGCTGTAGAGGAAGTCGTTTTCTTGCTTACAACAGGGCTACCAGCCGCAATATTAATCGCAGCCTCCGAAGCAGCAAGAGGAAACCATGCCAACCAAGTCAAATGACACAATAGCCACCGACTCGAACCTCGATCCGGATCATGTAGTAATCGGGCTTACCAGACAAACTAAGCGTTTCCTGGAGAACCTTGCTTTCGTCAGGACCTGGAAGCAGTACGAAGTATTAGAGCTCATCATACAAGGGATCGAGCTCGCCGATGTTTCAATCACCTGGTTAGAAGAATTCCGGGACGACCTCGATCTTAAGGTATGAAAATGGATGAGCAGCTTACAGCTAATATCCTTCCAACCGACCATGAATATTTCCATACCGCCGTGGATAAATGTTCCCGATGCCGGCAACAAATCAAACGCGACGAAAGTCCCCTGTTACTTTGGCGCGATAAGCACAATTCCGTATATGTTTACTGCGACAACTGCACACCTGAGGTCTTGCACACATCATGACCGGTACCGTTATCCTCTCAGATCAGGGCCAAAACTATATCGAATTTGACATCCTCGATGATTTGATTGTCACCGTCCGCCCGTCCGGCCTGCCAGGCTGGAAGGATACAAAGGTCCGGAATCTCGCTTTCCTTGTCGGTGGACGATTGATTATCGAGCTCCATAACGGCTTCGCCTTGCCCCTTAAATATCCAATCCTAGAGATTCGGCCTGCAGGCTAGAAATATCATACCTCTTGACAATCCCGATTTTTAGATCTAAAAGTGTCATAATATTGACACCTCCCGGATCCGACAATCTCCGGATCCCCAGGGCATAACCTCATCAAACAGGAGCGATAATCATGGCCGAGATTAAATCAATGGCAGCAATCAGAGACAAGTGGACCCGGGTCACTCCGGGAAGGGTAGACGATTTTAAACTCGGCGTCCAGAACCCTAAGCGCGATTGGGAAGCCGAAGCCACGGCATCCAAGGAAACATGGAAAGCCGGCGTCGATGCCGCTGCGGCAAAAGACCTGTTTGCCAAGGGAATAGCCAAAGCCGGCACAAAAAAATGGCAGGATAAAGCCCTAAAGGTCGGCCCGGGCAGATTCGCCGAAGGCGTCTATATCGCCGGTCCGGATTATGAAAAAGGATTCGCGCCCTATCGTAATGCAATAGCGGCCGTTGACCTAGGGCCCCGATTCCCTCGCAGGGATCCGCGCAACCTTGAGCGCGTCAAACGCGTTGTTGACGCCCTGGTCGCTGAGAAAATCGCCTAACCCACCATCCACCCGGGATGAAAGGAAAACGATATGCCAAGAGACTCGCGTTTCGGGCCAATGTGTCACGACTTGATCCACGAACATGGCCTAATTGACCTATTTCCAACTGACACCGGTGAACGCCCAATGGGACAACTCTACAAACCCGCACCAACCCCGGAGGAAGTCGCCGAAAAGCTAACCGAGTTCCTGGGGGACCTCTTTGAATGGTTCGCCGAACACGGCCAACCCCCTGCATCACGTAGCCCTTACGCGCCTTAAAAGGAGAATATACCATGGCACTCAAGAACCCCTATATGGTGAAGGCGGCGCCACTCACCGCCCAGGCAAGTCTGAGCATAACGGCGAAGGTCGGAGAAAGCTTGCTCATCAAACGACTCCATTTCGGAGCACTCCACTCCGGAGGCTTCGCGGAGCTTCTGATTGATAGGGTCAGTGTGGGATTCTACTATATCGGCGATATCAACGCCAACCACCTGGAGCAGTTCGAGATAACCACTCTGCTCGGTAATGTTTTTGATCGGCTCATCGCAAAAGGCATCATGGCCGGATATCCGGTTGCAGAAGGACAGACTTTCGAAGTCCGACCGCACACCGCAGGTGCCACCGTCATCGGCACAATAACCTATGAAATACACGACGCCGGCGACATGACGTCCGATCTGCCCAACGGCTCGACATCGAACGAATTCGTTTTTCTCAATTACGGAACAAACACGTCCGTAATCGCAGCCAACGCCACCGGAACCCTCGACAAAACCCGCAACCCATCCGAATATCCCGCTTTTCCATTCGGTGAATCCGTACCGCCAAATTACGCCATGGAGATCCTCGGGTTTCTACTCATGTGCTGGAAGGATGCCCTGGGTAACCTCAACCCTAATTATGCCTACTTGAAACTGATCAAAGACAGAAACGTCCTTTTCGACGACGACCGCGCCGGCATATGTGTCCGGGAAGGAATGGGATTTTTGTCCTGGGGACCCTGCAGGCAAACCAACGTTGATATCGATCTTTTCCCCCAGTCCATTCTTTTCGAAAGCGGTGACGAGCTGCTTGTCCAAATGACAGCCGGCGGAACTGAAATCGCGGGCGATGATATTATGCTTGCAGCCGTCCAAAAGGCAACCAGGTCCGCATAAGGAGGGATCCCCAGATGAAGCTATTTCAGATGTTCCGGATAACCGGTGTCGCCAACACCGTTGTATTCGATGATGGTTTGAAAAGCACAGAGGTTGAAAAAAAGCGCCTGATCGCAGTCCATGTTCAGATGGACGCCTACGCCGCTACAGACGACAACCAAGTTCAGGGATGGCATGAACGATCGAAGGTTTTTGAATTGCCCGAAAAGATGTTCAATACTGAGGTTTCCACCGCCACATCATCCACGGCCGCCGCGGCGAAAATGCCCAGTGTTCCCGTTGATCTGGATGTCCCCGTCGGCGAGGTGTTCAAGGTTGCTATGTCATGCGCCGCCACCGCTATAGATGTACGCGGCTCTTACGAGTACGAAATCCTAGAATAATCGAGGCGCCGCAATGACAGACCCACCGAAGGTCACCGGCTACACACCGGAAGAGATCTTTCAAAGAATCATTTCGGAAAGTCAATGGGAAGTCGACATCGATCTCGACCCCAAATTGATTCCCTGGGTATATGTCAGCAACATAATTCAGCGAACCCTTTCCCGAATGATTGCCCAGGGTCCGGAAGGACCCGTCACTATAAGAGCCACGAAAGAAGGCAACATCGGTGTTGTTTCGCGTGGTGGCGCCTTCGACGACTACGAGCGCCTGGAATTCGCTTTCACAACAGCCAATGAAACCAAGGAATTCACATTCTCCCAACAAGTTGAACGCATCGACATATTTACCTATGACGGAAAATGCGACTACCAGTTGACACGAGATCTCGTGAAAGCGTACGGCGACAAAATAGAGCTGTTTTCCGACTCATTCTACTCTCTGGATTTTTACACCCACCGCGTTAAGTGCACATCGAAATCATTCGCTCCAAAATTCTCAGGCACAGAAACCGGCCACGGCGCAAGTAAGCTCATCGACGCCGGTGCAGACTTTGTTACAGACAACATCGCAGTAGGCGACGTCGTCGCAAACATCACCGACAATCTATATGCCAGCGTCACCGCAGTCGACGACCTAAACAACCTATCCCTTTCAGAAAACATATTCACCGCAGTTGGTGCGCCCTGGGCAGCCTATTCAATCGAAGGAACCCGCGTCAAATTAATGGGCTGGTTTCGCGAATTAGGTTAACCATGGGAAACTCATTCATCGGCTTTCCCGTTCCCCGCGCCCGTATCGCGGATATGATAGCCGGATCCGCGCCGCCCTCACAACACAAAACCCAACACCAAGACGAAGGATCCGACGAACTCGACTTAACCGGTCTTACCGGTGCAGGAGGCGAAGGCTTTCCGTTGCGCGGTTTGTGGATCGATGATTTTGACCTGGAACACGAGCGATATATCAAAGCATATACCGGTAGCGGTGAGCTAACCCGAAGCCAAGACAAGCTTACCCTCAGAACAAGCGACACCCAGGACAGCACCGGCGAACTATACCGCATCATACGCCAACCCGTTCCCTTTTTGACCTGGGATAAAAAACGCCACTTACTCTTTCAATGCTACCTCGATGTCGACGACCGGTCCAATATGTACATCAACATTCTGGTCGGCAACTATAGCGGCGATAATTATATCGGCTGGCAGCTATGGGAATCCGAGCTTCTAACGAGGAATCGAAACGCAGCCGGCATTCAACAAACCGTTGTGAAGTCCTGGACCAATGGATTCATCGGCGAGGATATTGTCCTGGAGGCAATACACTTTCCCGGTGAGAAAGTCGAATTCTGGGTAAACCGGGTCCTTGTTCACACCGAAACCGATAATCTTCCTGCAGGCACCGAAGACGCCGAATACATGTTTCTTCTCTATGTTGACAACAACGACACTACCAACAACGTACAGATAGACTTCTCGCACATCCAATTTTTTCAAGCGGGGTAAATTATGGGCTCTATGTTCTCATTTTTTAGTAGGTATCTACCGACCTGGAGCGAAATCCGGAGCAAACCAACCACGTTTGACCCGGGCGCACACAAAACCAGCCACCAAAACAGCGGCGCCGATGAAATATCCGTCGCCGCTTTAAGTGGCACCTTAGCCGACCAACAAGACGCCGGCGCAATTAAAGGAGTTCTCATCAATGACGCGGCGAAAGCGGATCAAAAGGTGCTAGCCTATGACTCCGGTTCCGACCGCATCATCTATATAGAACCGGCGGTGTCACCTGATTACTTCGACAGCTACTGGACCCAGGTGGCACCGCAAGCACCCGACGAAATCTACGTAGCTAGTTTAACCGTATTCAATGACAAGCTCTACGGAGGCAGCTACGCACATGGCCGGCTCTACGAGTGGAACGAAACAGACGACTGGGTCGAAAAAGCTCCATATTTAGACCCCGAAACCTGGATAAGAAGTCTAGCCGTATTCAATAACAAGCTCTATGGCGGCACCTTCGAATCTGCCCGGCTCTACGAGTGGAACGGGACGAATCTATGGGTCGAAAAAGCTCCACCATTAGGCCCCCAAACCTACATACTCAGTCTAGCGGTATTTGAAAATAAACTCTATGGCGGCACCTCCGCTGGAGGTCGACTCTTTGAATGGAACGGCACCGACCAATGGGTCGAAAAAGCTGGACAATTAAACGGCCAAACCAACATACAGAGCCTTGTTGTATTTGATGGCAAACTCTACGGCGCCACCGGCACTACCGCCCGACTCTTCGAGTGGAACGGCACCGACGCATGGGTCGAAGTAGCTCCACAATTAGACGGCCAAAACTACATATATTGTCTAGCTGTATTTGAAGACAAGCTCTATGGCGGCACCTCACCTGGTGGTCGACTCTTCGAGTGGAATGGCACCGACGAGTGGGTCGAGGTAGCTCCACAACTAGGCCCCGAAACCCACATATATACTCTAGCTGTATTTGAAGGCAAGCTCTATGGCGGCACCGGCGCCACCGGACGGCTCTACGAGTGGAACGGCACAAACGCCTGGGTCGAAAAAGCTGCCCAGCTAAACGGACAAACCGACCTATACAGTCTAGTCGTATTCAATAACAAGCTCTACGGCAGCACCGGCATAACTTCCCGATTGTTTGTATGGACCCGCGCTTATTAACCACATCCGGATCCCAATCCACATGCCAACTATCCTAGGACAAGAATACTCAACCACATGGCGCGGCAAACCTCCGCACATGCTCGCACCCGATATCCCGATCTGGTATCGCTTCTTACAGCAACACGGACCGCAGTTCCTCAAACTCTATTATGATTGCCTGCTAGGCGGTCCGGACCTAACCGCAGATCAACTAAAAGATCCCATGAACCGCATGTCCCGAGCCCTCTTGTCAAAACGAGCCGACGCTATCGCCGAAACCAACGATGAAACCTGGCTCATCGAAGTATCAGCATCCCCCGGGATGAGAGCGCTTGGCCAACTCCTCACATATCACGAGCTGTGGAAAGCGGATCCCAAGCTCTCCAAAACCATACGCCTGATTCTCGTTGCGGACGTCATTGACATCGATATTGCACCCGCATATGCTCGATTCCTCATTTCCGTCTATCTCGTCTAAAAACGACCCTCTCAGATCGCCCACGATCGACGATCCCACCGACCCCAATACTAACCCATGCACCGAAATCGCATCTTTCAGCCTGTCACCACTTCCACCGCCATGGCGTCGATGCCTGCAATCACCCTCACCCCCCCGAAATCGACCCCCTCGCGTCCCTTGTCCCTCGACTTCTCACCCTTCCCCATGCTAAGGTGTGACGCATTTCACCCCAAAAAGCGCAAAAACCATGCCAGACTGGACCGCACCGTTCAAGCTCCCCAAGTTCACATCCGCAGAATTCCGCAAACTGCGAGCCGATTACATCGCCAAATACGGCTACACCTACACATGGCCCGGACTCTTTGACGTGATCAAGTTCGGCATCGAAACACCCTTGACCCTCCAGGAGCAACGCGACTGGAAGGCCAAGCGCTGGGACCAATTCTCAGAAAACCGTCTCTATGATATTCAGCAGATGAAGAAGAAACGCAAAGAGAAATTTCTTGCCATGCTCGCCAGTCCTACGCCCGAGTTCTTAACTGCAGCTGGTTCAATCATGACCGCCATCGACAACGCTCAGGACGCGCTCTATACATTGGGATCCGCCGGCATTGTCGCAATGAGATTCTCACCCCCTCAAATAGCCGCACTTCTGTCGATCCCCACCGGCGCCGTCATGACGGCCGCTAGCGCCTTGAACCTGATCGGGATCCTCGGACCTCTCAAGCTCCCCGGGAAACTATCCAAACGCGCCTACCAGAAAAAGACCGGTACCGATCCCTGGTCAAAAAAGGGCAGGGTCAAATATGCAAAACACCTCTTGAAACAGTTCTCCCCTCAAGCCGCGGTGGTGCAAGGCCTGCAAACCACACAGGAGATTTTCGGTGTTGGGATCTCGCTAGGGCCCTTGGTCGGATTCGCCATCGATGCTGTGGCCACTCCGATCCGGATGATAATGGGACAACCGGTCGGCGTTAAAATGCCCTTTCCTTCCCTCGATGATCTCAAAGCCATGGCCCAGCGCTACCTGCGTGACGTTCCCATTTATCCCTATTTCGGACTCCGCACGTCCGACGCTGAGGTCTTGACGTTCATGACAGCGACATGGATATCCAATCTTGTGTTGTGGTCCGAAACCGACGACCGCCAAGACTGGGCAAACGTCCCCGACATCCACCAGGTGGAAATCAACCCGACACCCCCTACGAACCCACTGACCCTCGAGGTGATCCAGGAAGAGGGATTCGACGTCCAGGACGTTATGAACTGGCCACACAACGCAAAGCCCTGGGCATCGATGCAGGACATTGTCAACGAATATGCGGCGCCGGCCCAAGACTTTTTCAATGACTATATGCGACTCCATGATAAAGACTGGATAGGCTACATGTTCAAAACCCTTGCGTGTGACTCCACGTTTTACACGCTAGCTTGCGCCGAGGGTGAGGGCCAGGTGGAATATGATTACACCGCACCGTCGAAGGCCGGCACGATCCTGCTCGAGAACCACCTATATCCGGATCCGGATCAGCCGCCACAAAAGATCCAACAATTTGCCGACCGTCTTGACCTCTGGGAATCCGATTCGACCAAGCCAACCCTCCGGAACATGGTCGACTTCTGCAACCAACACGAGATAATCCTCACCAGCTGGTAAAGTACCATCTACCAGATCAGCCCGCCGCCGACCTTTCCCTGCAGGAAAAAAAAACGAATGAACAAGGAAACAGCTTGTTTCAGGGATATCAAAAGAGAAATTCGAAAAAGG
>Ga0209977_10001310_pt1 | contig 10913 bp, 10 predicted proteins | sample SumtaG_2_FD_183113 | JGI IMG/M metagenome (GOLD analysis project Ga0209977, IMG submission 183113) | Deep subsurface microbial communities from Indian Ocean to uncover new lineages of life (NeLLi) - Sumatra_00607 metaG (SPAdes) (version 2) | ecosystem: Environmental > Aquatic > Marine > Oceanic... | reverse complement strand
TACATAGATGTCTATTCCAAAAATGGGCATGGTACCACCTTCAAGATCTATCTCCCTGCATCCCAAAAGGAAGTTGCTGAAGAGAAAGAGTTGCCCACAGAAGTATTCAAATTGAAAGGAAGACGTGCTACGATAGATGACGAACTTATAATTCCCGAAGTTCCTCCTCAGGTTTTAAAGAAGAAAAAACATAGCAGACTAAGGGATCATTGTTTAGACGTTTAATATTGACTTATTTCTCATCGGAGGGGTCATATTTTCCCATAAGGCTTTTTAACTGCTGTATACTATTCCGGTCTTTTACCCATGAAATACACTAAAAACTAGGATTTAATACAAAACCTTCTTAGAACTCTTTTGCAAACCAATGTTCACCACTAACTGGTTTCGGTTAAAAAGATATTCTTGGACTTCATGATCCGAATATTATAAATTTCTGTACGATAAGAATGGTAAACCAAACCGAGGCCTTTAACGTCAGGACATTCTTCATATAAGCCTTGATGTGGGTAGTAAGTTAATGACTCAAAAAACCCTTTTGGTCACAGGCGGAGCCGGCTTCATTGGCACCAATTTCATCAGGAACGCACTTACAGTCCGGCCGGACTGGCGTATCGTCAACCTTGATGCACTGACCTATGCCGGCAATCTCGCCAATTTCGAAGACCTTTCTCCTGCCCACATGGAAAGGCATCGCTTTGTCCATGGAGACATAAGGGATGCTTCGCTTCTTGAACGGCTTTTCTCTGAAGAGAACTTTAACAGCGTGGTTCACTTTGCTGCCGAGTCTCATGTGGACCGCTCCATCCTGGGACCTGAAGCCTTTCTTGAGACAAATGTGTTAGGTACATTCCACCTGCTTGAAGCGAGTCTTAATTTCTGGAGGGCAAAGGGGGAACCGGAATATTTTCGTTTTCTGCACATATCCACAGATGAAGTATACGGCAGCCTCGGCTCACAAGGGTACTTCACAGAGAGAACACCCTATGACCCGTCAAGCCCTTATTCAGCCAGTAAGGCCTCATCAGACCATTTTGTAAAAGCTTACTTTCGAACATACGGCCTGCCGACCATTATTACCAACTGCTCAAACAACTATGGCCCTTACCAGTTCCCAGAAAAGCTCATTCCACTTATAATTCTCAATATCCTGGGAAAAAAGCCCCTCCCTGTTTATGGGGATGGGAAAAATGTCAGGGACTGGCTCTATGTGATTGACCATTGCAATGCCCTGGTAAGAGTTTTAGAGAAAGGCAGGCCCGGGGAGAAATACAACATAGGCGGGGGTGCTGAACGGCAAAACATTGAAATCGTACAACTTTTGTGCGATCTTTTAGATGCCCGTTTAGGACGCTCTGGCAAGGAATCGAGCCGAAGTCTAATTAGTTTTGTCACTGATCGGCCAGGCCATGACCGTCGCTATGCCATTGATGCCACCAAAATCTCAAACGAGCTGGGCTGGACCCCTGAGTATGTCTTCGAGGAAGCCCTTAAAACCACGATTGACTGGTATATGGATCACTTAGACTGGGTAGAGTCGGTGCGAACCGGGGAATACCGGAAATGAATTGAAATGAATTATGAGGACCGTGATCTGAGATAGTAATTATAATAATGTTTTTGGGATAACTCATCGTATAATTCCAAGAAATAACTTATTGCAATACTTACTAGAAACTTGATACTTGAAACTCGAAACTTGGAGGTACCTTGATATTCCTGGGGCTTATCGAGTTTCCAGTTTCAAATTTCCAGTTTCTCTCAACAATCCCGCCCGGGCGGGAACCTCTTTAAAGATCGTATACCAGGTTTCTCCAAAGGCTTTATCTTAAAACGCCCACGAGGAGGGTAGCATCATGAAAGGAATTATACTTGCAGGCGGCTCAGGAACTCGTCTCCATCCTATCACTCGTGTGGTAAGCAAACAGCTCCTTCCGGTCTATGACAAGCCCATGATCTACTACCCCTTATCTATACTCATGCTTGCAGGGCTGCGTGAGATCCTAATAATTTCCACCCCGCAGGACCTGCCACGGTTCCGGGATCTTCTGGGAGACGGAACCCAATGGGGCCTTTCCTTCGCCTACGCCGAGCAGCCTCACCCCGGAGGGCTGGCACAGGCCTTTATCATTGGCCGGGATTTTGTGGGTACCGACAGGGTGTGCCTTATCCTCGGCGACAATATCTTTTACGGTCATGGTCTGCCCGAAAAACTCCGTAAAGCCAGTTCTCAGGAACAAGGAGCAACCGTTTTCGGCTATTGGGTAAAGGATCCGGAGCGGTATGGAGTTGTGAGCTTTGACGAGAATGGAAAGGCTCTTGACATTGAGGAAAAACCAGCCAAGCCCAGGTCCAACTGGGCAGTAACCGGGCTATACTTTTACGATAACCGCGTGCTGGACATTGCTTCCGGGCTTAAGCCCTCTGGCCGGGGGGAGCTGGAAATTACTGATGTCAACCTGGCCTACCTTAAGATGGGAGCGCTCCGTGTGGAAAAACTGGGCCGCGGTATAGCCTGGCTTGACACCGGAACCCATGAGACCCTTATGCAAGCCTCCAACTACATAGAAACCATTGAGGAAAGGCAGGGCCTGAAGGTAGCGTGCCTTGAGGAAATAGCCTTTCGCATGGGCTATATAGGCCCCGAGGAAGTGGAAGAACTTGCCCGGCCGCTTATGAAAAACGGATACGGCCAATATCTCCTTGACCTTTTAAAACATGAGGATCAAATGCCATGAAGGTCATTTCAACATCACTAAAAGGAGTATTACTCATTGAGCCTTCTGTGTTTGAGGACAAGCGCGGTTTTTTCATGGAGACTTACCAGAAAGAAACATACAGGGAATTGGGCATTGACTCTAATTTTGTCCAGGACAACCTTTCATTCTCTGTCAGGGGAACGCTGAGGGGCTTGCACTACCAGCTTCCACATGCTCAGGCCAAACTGGTGCAGGTGATCAAGGGAGAGATTTTTGATGTGACCGTGGATATTCGGAGTGGTTCGCCTACCTTTGGTAAGTGGACCGGTGTCCATCTGTCGGGTGAAAACAGACGCCAGTTGTATATACCTGAAGGGTTTGCACATGGCTTCTGCGTGCTCAGTGAAACAGCCATTTTCACATACAAATGCAGTGATTTCTACTCGCCTGATAGTGAGAGGGGGATTCTCTGGTCCGATCCTGATATCGGCGTTGATTGGCCTGTTGAAAATCCGGTGCTGTCAGAAAAAGATCGCAACTACGATTATCTGAAGGATGTCCCGCCTGAATATTTGCCAACCCATGAAAAAAGCAAATGAAGTTGCGGCTTGTCATATGATGAAAAAATTTCTGGATTCTCGCCTTCGCGGGAATGATGGTTGACGTAAGGGAACTACTTATGCCGCCTTCCAGTGGAAAACTTTATCAGGAGACAGGCGAACCTCTGAGGCCGGCGGAAATATTTTTGTTGATATTGATAACCGCTGTAAGTTTTCCAGGAGCTGGAAATGCCATGGTTTCGAATATTCGCCGGTCAATAAATGCACCTAATCTGAGCAGATCCTGTTTCAACTGCCCTGGAAGGGGGTTATCTTCTCTTGCAAGTTCGCTTTGAAAGATACTCCAGATCCGCTGGTTATATTTTAGGGCTTCATCCAATTTAGCGTTACGGTCTTCAGCATTCCAGTTGTCCTGACAATCCTTGAGTTTAAGCGCTGCCTGAGCAAGCACCCTTGATTCTGTTTCACGGCCGGACATGGTCGTTCTGTCAACAGTTTGATATGCTTCCAGCGGATTTTTATACATGGTCAATTATCTCCTGCTCATAATCTATCAGTTTTCTGGCCAGCTTTAGCGCCTGGTAATATTTGTTGTTAAGAATATGTTCGCTGATCTGGTCAATCAAAGCCAGCATACTGGGCGCTGCCTTAACGATATCTTGAACCAATTTCCAATAGGTATTGTGATGTTCTATAAGATTTTCTTCATCAATATACATAAGCTGAATAGTAAAATAAATCTTACGACAGGGTGAATCAGCATCCTTCTCACTCATTATGTCTTTTTGACGCAGAATAGAGACCTTGTTCTCTATGAGCAAATCGCATCTTGTGTTTCCATTTGTGATAACCGCGCCCCCAACGATCATTCGCTCATGTGGTTTCAATGTAATTTTCAGGGGCATTGTTCCTTAGATAGTTGAATAGTCAAATGGTTGAGTCGTTGAGTTGTTCAGTTCAACAGTGACAGCAATTGCGATTGGGCCTCTGTCAGAGTCATGCCTGGTTCAATTGTCAGCGCATAACTAAGGTCACTACTCCTTATTTCAGCCTCTGCTTCCGTATCGGCAGATTTTATTTCCTCTCCATAGCTACGAAAAATTCCTGCGCCCTCGACTTCCTGGTCATAAGACTCTCCTACTTCCGCAGCATATGTGGCAAGGTCACTCCGCATCTGTCTAAGCATCTCCCCGGCAGCATCCAGCTTCTGTATAAAAGCATGTACTTCTTCATCATCTGCACCTTCCGGCAATTGAGGGATATCGAGTCCCGCAGGTCCTGTTTGGTGGAGTTTATTTTCACCAGGCATTTTTTGCGAATTGTTAGTTTTAGAAACGACATCATGATCAGGCATGATCTTCGCGGTGAATTCCTCGTTAGGTGGCGGAATTGTCAGTTGATCAACGAGCCTCCGAAACGCGTTGACACTTTTCAGCCTTTTCACCCTTTCTTCACTGCCCGGTGGAAAGGGTGGGTAGTTTTTTATTATTCTCTGCAATTCAGCCTTCATCTTGTCAATATAGTTTTCGATCTTCCCCATGGCCTCGTCAACGACCCGGATGGTCCTGGCCACCGAGTTAAGTCTGGAGTAGATGGCCTCAAGCCTATCGACCCCAAAACGCCCTCGACAGATCTCTTCTGATACGCAGGCACTACCTTTATTAGACCTGGTTATATTAACAGTGCTCGGCCCACGGTTGAGGTAATCCAACGTTTTAATCGGTCGGCTTCGAATCAAACTGAAAGCTGGCCCCTTTACAGCTATATTGTTGGTTATTTCCATGGTCTCACCCACTGAGGAGGGATAACACCGGAGGGGGATTGCTCCCCCTCCTTACCCACAGACGCCTAAAAAAAAGGCTTAGGGTTGTGTTATTTAGAATAACCTCAGGACCGACTGTGCCGCTTGAGACGCAAGGGACAGGGAGGTGGTACCAAGAGCCTGGCGCGTCTGGAGCATGAGCATATTGGCGCCCTCCTCGTTCATGTCGGCCAGCGTGAGATTGGCCGCACCATCGCTCAGAGTGTTAACCATTTTGTCTGTGAAATCCTGCCGGATTGTTACCGTACTCAAGTCACTGGACAATGTCTTTGCTTCTGTCCTCAGCGTCGACCTGGCATCGTCGAGTTCGGCGATAGTTGCCACAATGGCAGCGTCATCGCCCCAAGTACCTCCAGTGGCGGTAATACCAAGGCCAGTGCTGCTTCCATCAAACCCAGCCACAGTCAGAAATGAAGTGGCATCTTCGTTAAAATTAATCGTTAAGCTGCCAGCTGCATCCAAAAGATTTGTCCCTTTGTATCCTGCATCACCAGCCAGGTCATCAATCTGGAGCAGTAAGTCATCAAGCTGAACGGCATAACTATCTCTCTCAGTGGCATCTGAGCTTGCAAGGGCAGCCTGTGCAAGAGACTTGGCAGAGGCTACCAGATTTGTAATAGATTCAATGCCATTATTAGCTGCTGTAATGGTTTGAATACCTTCACTCATTTCGTCCTTGAGCCCTGATAGGTCTGATGCACGTTGCGTATGTGCCTCTGCAGCAAAGTAGGAGATAGGATCGTCCAAAGCGCTGTTGACCTTCTTTCCGGTGCTCAAGCGACCCTGAGTACGTTCCATAAGGTCGGTGGTTTTTTGCAAACTATACAAGTTTGCCCGCATTGCTGATGTTAGAGCTATATTACTTATTGCCATGATATTTCTCCTTTTCTAGGCTTTTTTTGCTCTGGCATTTCTTGCCAAAGGATTGAAGGTTTATGTTTTGCCGAATTCATCGACGCCTCTTAACGTATTTCACTGGTCTTAAATTCTGTTTTCACCTCCTTTCCTGACCAAATTTTTATGCTTCAAAAGCCTTATCGGACATATTTTTTTAACTTTAGGATTTTTTGTGCAGCATATCTCATTTCGTAACCGTTCACGGGTTTCCCGCTAAAAGCGGGACTGAAAGCGGGATTCAAGGTTCACAAAAAATCTGAATCCCGCCCCGGCGGGAATTCATACGTTCTGAAATAAGAAGGTATGAGAGTAGAACGATTTGAGAATGTGGTTTCATCAAGTACTTTCCGGCCTGTAAGCAAGGTCAACGAAATAAAAGTAACCCTGAACGGTGTACGTTGAACCTATGAACGCATACCTCATTTCTTTTCTGCCAAAATGCATAACGTTATCTATTTTGACCCATCCATATTGGCTGCCACAATGTTCATGGCTGACGGCTGGCTTACTAATTGCATGTAACTACACCTACTTAAGTGGTTTTGAATTTGTCTGGCAATTTGGCATGGACCTTGCGTATAGTCTTTTGTTTAACGGAAAAAGAGAATATAAATCATATTTCTGGCTTTTGGCCCAATTGAGCGAAAAATCATTCACTTGATTAGGTGCTGTTTTCTTATTTCTTATCTACCCCCGTCATGCCAGCGTAGACGGGTCTTTAGAAATGTTTCGATCTGGATTCCCGCTCCCCGCCTATTCGGGGACAGTCTTCGCGGAAATGACAAAATGGGATTTTATATTTCATCAATAATTGCTTTCCGACTTTTCAATGTAAGTAGCTTCGACCTTCGGTTGTCAAAGGCTTACGCAAACTTACTGGTAATTTTTTAACTCAATTGGAGTTTCAGGAGGGACGGAATTGAAGGATTCTGCTTCGCGTGACACCATTCTTGCGGATCCAAATGCCCACTTAGAAAACCCTGACTTCTTAAGCAAGCCAGAAAATGACAACAGATTCAAGGATATCATTGGCCAAAGCGAGAAGATGCAAAAGATTTTCAGGATTATTGAAAAAGTAGCAGACAGTGACAGCACAATCATAATTCATGGGGAAAGCGGGACCGGAAAGGGGTTGGTAGCCAGGGCAATTCACCAAAACTCCCATCGAAAAAACAAACCATTTATCTCGATCAATTGCGGGGCCATCCCGGAAAATTTATTAGAGAGTGAATTATTCGGACACGTGCGAGGTGCCTTTACCGGTGCAACCTCACCCAAGCTCGGAAAGTTCGAGCTGGCTGACAGGGGGACCGTTTTTTTAGATGAAATCGGGGATATGAGCCCTGAACCCCAGGTGAAAGTACTAAGAGTGTTGGAGGAAAGAGAATTTGAGCAGGTTGGTGGGTGCAAGACCATAAAGGTTGATGTAAGAATTATTGCAGCCACTCATAGAGACTTGGAAGAAGAGGTGCAAAAGGGAAATTTTCGAGAGGACCTCTATTATCGTCTCAATGTAATTCCTGTCTACCTTCCCCCTTTAAGAGAACGCAAGTCGGATGTACTTCTCCTTATCCATCATTTCCTTGAACACTTCAACACAAAAAATAATAAGTTGGTTGAAGGGATATCTGATGAGGCCATGCAGATCATGATTTGTTATTTCTGGCCCGGGAATGTGAGAGAGCTTAAGAATATAGTAGAAAGGATTGTGGTCTTAAAAGAGGCAGGCGAGATATCACCCGGAGATTTACCGGAGAGCCTGAAGCTGCGAAAGACCCCTGCACCGCGACCAAACATAGATATTTCAGACGACGGGATATGCTTGAGCACCGCTGTGAGCGAATTTGAAAAAGCCCTTATACTCCAATCTCTGGAAAAGACCGAATGGATAAAAAATAAGGCTGCCAGGCTTCTCAAACTCAACAGGACAACTCTTGTTGAAAAGATAAAAAGGCACCATTTGGAAAAATTAAAAGAAGCTTCTATGTAACAAAGCCCCAACATCTGTTTATCCTGTGGTGTCAAATCCCTGACACGAAATCATTAAGATTTGACAGAATCATTGCACATGTCCCCGCCTTTCTTATTTTTCATCCGGAAACCCTTGAATTCTCACCCTATTTTTACCTGAACGTAATGGCATAGTTCTTGCCATGATTATTAGTCGTGATCACCTTATTTAGAGTTACGAGTTTCGGGTTACGGGTTAGGATTTACTTCTGTATTAAACCCCCAACGTGTCCGCCAGAGGCGAATACCACGCAACCCTAACTAAACCCATTATTCCAATATTCCATAATTCCAACATTCTCCCGCCGTGGCGGGACGGAGCGAAGTGGAACTAAGTTCAAGCCAAGCAACTCTGACCATGTCAATTTGACGTGGCTCTAAAAACTACAACACGTGTATGGAACATTTAAGTTTTCAGGAAAATGAAAATATTGAAGAACCCATTGTAGGGGTAACAGCTGCAACCGATACCTATTACCTACAAGGCAAAAAAGGGAGCATTCTGGGATCATAGAAAGAAGAATAAGTTACGCAAATCGATAGCATCTTTTTTTGAAGGAGAGCAATAAGGAATGAACCAAACTGATTCAACAGGAAAGGTTATAAATTTTCCAGGCAAAACCGTTGCGAAGACCGGCCTGATTGGCCAAACGAATACCAGGAATCACAACTCAAATGCACAGGTAATTGCCATAACCAGTGGCAAGGGTGGCGTCGGCAAAACAAATATTGTTGCCAACCTTGGATTTGCACTCAGCCAAATGGGGAAAAGGGTTCTTATTTTCGATGCCGATTTAGGATTGGGTAATATTGATGTCCTCTTAGGGCTTGCACCTAAGTATAATCTATCCCATGTCGTCATGGGGGAAAAGTCTATCCCGGAAATTGTAATTGAAGGCCCCATGAAACTCAAAATACTGCCTGCTTCTTCCGGTATTCAAGAACTCACTCAACTAACTGAGGACCAAAGAACCCAGATTCTTGCTGAGCTCAAATTATTCCTTGATCCAATAGATATTTTACTAATAGATACGGCCACCGGCATCTCACCAAACGTGATGTATTTCAATACGTCTGCGCAACAGGTATTAATTGTTGTAACCCCTGAACCGACATCTATGACTGATGCCTATGCGCTGATGAAGGCCATGTCTCTCAAATATTCAATAACGAATTTTAAATTATTGGTTAATTTAGCCGCCAATTCCCATGAAGCCTATGAGATTTTCAGACAATTGACCTTGGTTTCTTCCCGATTCCTGGACATAACCATCGACTATCTTGGCCATGTGCTGGTTGATGATAAATTAACCAAGTCCGTGAAGAGACAAAGGCTCCTATGTGATATATATCCTGAAAGCGCGGGCAGCAAATGCTTTTTCACGTTAGCCGAACAGATTTGTAAACTACCACTCCCCAATTCACTAAAGGGCAATAGCACCTTTTTTTGGGATAAACTTCTTGAAAACAGCTTCGAGCAGTGAAAAGCATGGGCATATGCGGATTAGTCAAGTTTAACTGAATTTATATGGCACTGGCACAAAGACAAATAGGAAAACTTAAGAGGGAAGCTTCTTTTTCAAGAGATGAGTTAATCACTGAGCACCTCCTTTATGTGAAGCGAATCGTTCAAAGGATTGCGGTACATCTCCCTGCTAATGTTGAAACCGATGATCTATTAAATGCAGGTATCATTGGCTTAATCCAGGCAGCAGAGAGATATGACCCCACGATGGACAATAAATTCATTACTTATGCAGTATTCAGGATCAAAGGTGCTGTTCTGAGTGAGCTACGGTCCAGGGACTTCCTTTCAAAATCAAACAGAAGAAAAGCCAGGGAGATAGAAAATACTTATCTAAGCCTGGAGCAGAAATTAAGTAGGCAGGCAAAAGACGAAGAGGTAGCAGAAGACCTGGGCCTAAGTCTCGATGAATTCTACCGAATAAGAAAAATTTCAAGCATTTCCTTTATTAGCTTTGAGGAAATCGGGTACACCTCAAAAGAAAACCAGAAAAGCCTCATGCGCTATTTGATCAATAACGATACTGAGGATGCCCTAACACTAACAAGGCTAAACGAAATAGAAAAGGCCATTGCAGAGGCCATCGGTGCATTGTCAGAAAAGGAGCGGAAGGTAATTTCTCTGTATTACTGGGAAGAGTTCACAATGAAAGAGATTGGAAAGACTTTAGACATCACAGAGTCGAGAGTATCTCAAATTCATTCCCAGGCAATTGGTAGCCTGCGAAGAAAGCTGATTAAAGAACATCTCGTAGAGAATTTGCTGTGACCAAACAATTTTTTAATGTATATATGCACGCGTTCTCGATTCCAACACGATAAAGGTTGATTTCTAATACCAGGAGTTTAAATAACATATGCCGCAAGAACAAATTCCTATCATTTTCAGAATATTTTTTTTCTTGCTTTCTCTATTTGTCCTTTTTTCGGCGTAGTGCAAGTCTTAAGGAAGCGAAACCAATAAAAGAGGATATCCCTTATGCGTTCTCTGAAGAACCGTCAATAAAACATGAGGATCTCTCTGGCAGGACAATGGCTAGCTAAGTAAAAGCGGTACAGCGCAAATTCCACTAACACTTCTTCCTTTCATTTTCGTAGAGAAAGTGTTATTTTGTTATATTAGTTTTTTTAGGGATTCTTAGTAGCAAAAACACCTCGCCTCTTCGCCATTTAGTGTGGGTAGCCTAGAGCAAGGGTGGGAACCGCACTCAGCACCGAGCTGAGTGGCAGGATGAAGGGAGGGGGGCGTAGTGGTCCCGCTAAAATTCAAGACATATGCCTGATTTATCTGAAGCGGTGCGCTGACATGAAAACAATCCTGGTAGTCGAAGAACACAAGGAATTCCACCGTCTTGTAATCGAGGGTTTGAAAGCTTTTGGATCGTTTACAGCAAAACCCAC
>Ga0209977_10001309_pt1 | contig 10924 bp, 11 predicted proteins | sample SumtaG_2_FD_183113 | JGI IMG/M metagenome (GOLD analysis project Ga0209977, IMG submission 183113) | Deep subsurface microbial communities from Indian Ocean to uncover new lineages of life (NeLLi) - Sumatra_00607 metaG (SPAdes) (version 2) | ecosystem: Environmental > Aquatic > Marine > Oceanic... | reverse complement strand
GTTTATTTTGTATGTCTCTCACTTGAAGTTCTTTTTCTTTTCTTTTCTTTTCTAAATCTTCAATATTTTCGTGGTATCCTTCAACTTTTTTAATAACCTGTTCCCATTCATTTTTCTCTTTGTTCAATTTAGCTGTTTCTTCCTTAATTTTTTTGAGTAATTTCGCATCTGGAATAACATCTAATTGCTCTTCAGGTGTTTTTTCTCGAATTTGGTATTTAGGAATGTGTTTATCATTCATGGTACTTGTAAAAACTCATATAAATTTTTAAGTATATTATAGTATTTTTCACTCTAAAGTGTTTGCAATTTACTGTAATTACTTTAAAGCCAATTTTTGTTGTCGATTTATATATTATCATTTCCATTATTTCTTAAAAAGAAATATAAAATTTATAATTCTAAGCTAATGGTGTGTATCTATTGGGTTTTGAGGAAGATATTAACGAGGAATTTGATGAGGAATTTGACGAAGATCTAGATGAAAACCTAGATGAAGAATTAGATGAGCCTTCTACAAAGTCCCCCACGGAAGACTTTACAGTTAAAACTCCAGATGATAAAATCTCACATGAAGGAAAAAAGATTTCAGTGTATTTTCTATCAACCATAGGGCCTGGTGAGAAAAAACAAAAATTACTTGTCTATACTGGAAATAAAGTAGGAGATATAAAAGAGACTGTAGCAAATTTGTTTGCTTTAGATCCTGCTGACTTTCATTTATCTTCGGGGGGAGTCACTATGGATGAAATTTCGATGTTAAGTGATTATAATTTGTCTGATGGAGATGATATCTTACTAATTCCAGCTAGCGTTGCTGGTTGAATAGGTTGGAAAGATATAGACAATTTAATAATATTATTTTCTTTTTTCACTTTTATTTTTTTCTTGATGGAATTAGCGCAATTTCATTGTCATCGTCAATAAAATAATCTTCTATTAGAAGAGTTTCATCTAATAAAATCCCCCCAGATGATAATAGAAAATCTTCTAGATTATAATCAAATAATATTCCAACTTTTTCTTTAATAACACTTACTATTTCAGATGTTGTAATTATGAGAATCTTAATTTTCTCACCTGGCTCGACTAATGACCTTATATAAACACGTACCTTCTCATCCATCGCAATAGTATTCAATGGAGGGTTATATATCACCTGTTCCTCAGTTAGGCTCTTGGTTTCTAACATATCTTCAATTAGTTGTTTTCTTTCATCAGGTTCAAAATATAACATCTCTCGAAGGAAAAATATTTTATCCATTTTTGATAATCCTAAGTGATTAATTTTAGCTATTTGCTCTTTACTAAAAATTGTAAAAATATAATCATCCATCGATTCTATTTCTTCAAATGATTCCAACGCATTCGCATATTTATCTACTAAAGGCATTGCATCAAAGTAATCCTCAAGTAGAGCACTAGTTTTTTTCTTAACTGGTTTTTGTTTAGGAAAAGATTTTTTACCTTTCATCTTCACAATATGGGTACTACTAGATTGAACAACTGTGTATATTGTGCCTGTGGATAGCACAGCAACACTACCAATTGTTAGAAAGATATATACGGGAACATTTTCTACTTGTAAAAATATAAGAATCAAATAGGTAAATGCAATCCCTACATAAAGAGTTATGAGACTTAATATTCTATAATTCTTTCTCATGATTTTTATGATAAATTTTTATTCAAATTTCTAATATATAATTCAAAATATAAATCCCATTGGAATAAGTTTGAAATTTTGATGTTCACCCACCTAAAATTGATGCTTTTATCTTATAGTACTTCTCTGTATTGATTTTAAAAGAAACCTTTTTATTTTCCTTTTCGATTGTTATTAAATCCAGATTTTTTAATATTTCAAGATACTTTTTTATAGTATTGTAATTCTTTTTTAATCCAGTTGCGATTTCAGTACTCTTTAATGTTTTATTTTCTGAAATCATAAAATCAATTATTTTTTGAACGATATTTTGTTTTAAATAAAAAAATAACAAATCATATTCTGGATTTGAATCATATTCAAAGATTATTTTTTGATTAGCAATTTTTTTTGATCTAGTAAATCTAAATTTTTCTAAACAGGATAAATGCCATAGTGCTTGATTGCTTCCAATGTTAATAGCTTTCATTATTTGATTAATATTTGATGGATTCTTCTTTATGTAATTATAAATTTCATTTCTTATTGGATGCTCAATGATGTTATTTTTCATTAATTTGGTGCCAGGGATTAGAATTCTTTTTTTTATGAGATTTTTAATGATGAGTTCAATGCTGTTCCTATTTAAATTAGGATTCGTTCTCACTCGATTAGCGATGAACACTACAATATCTTCTATTGAAAAGAAAGGTTTCTTTTTTAAATATTCCCTTATTAAATCACAAACAATAGATTGAAGGTTATCCGGAGAACTCATAAGCTTATATTGTTATTATGTTAAAAGGTCTGAATTTATTAATCAAATCTTCTTTCTAAACCTTATTTTCAACAATAAATATTAATAAATCGTCATTCAATTTATAAATGTATGTTCTTAGGAACTCTACTTAATATATTATTTCATTCATTTTTTAAAATTTATAAAACTTCAAAATCATTCCAATGGGTTTTTTAATATCATTTTAATGTGATATTATTAACTTCTAAAAAAAAAATAAATTTAAAAAATAGATAAAGTGATTTGAATGAGTTTTGACAACGATTTTGATGAGGAATTAGAACCAGTTAAATCTAAAACTCCATCAAGTAAAACACCATCAACAGGCAGAAAGTTGACTTTATATTTCATGTCAACTATTGGTCCTGGTGAAAAGAAGGAAAAATTAACTGTGAATGACGCAAATAATGTAAGTGACATTAAACGAACATTAGGAAATTTATATGGACTTGATCCTGAAGAATTTCACCTCTCATCCGGAGGAGTTACTATGGATGAGGGTAATCAATTAAAAGATTATAATGTTAGTGATGGCGACGACATTCTCTTGATCCCAGCTAGTACTGCTGGATACTTTTAAATATTTCTTTTCATAAAGTTTAATATAAGGGCATTAAGCCCTTCAATTTTTTTATTTTTTCAAATAATATTAATAGTGATAATAATGGATAAGAAATCAGATTTTTTTGCCAAAGGAATGACAGCGGAAGAGAGAAATTTATATGACCGCCAATTTCGTTTGGAAGGATGGTCTCAGAATTTGGTAAAAAGCTCAAGAGTGTTAATTGTAGGCATTGGTGGGTTAGGTTGCGAAATTGCTAAAAACTTAGCCATGTTAGGTGTAGGCCATTTAGATCTTGTTGATTTAGACATTATTGAGCATTCCAATTTGAATCGCCAACTTCTTTTTGTTGATGCAAAGTTAGGAGAACCAAAAGCTATTGTGGCGGCTAATAAGCTAATCAAGATTAATCCTAATGTTACTGTAAAAGGATATCATACTTCCTTAGAAAGGTTAGATCCTGCTTTATATCATGCGGCTGATGTTGTTATTGGAGGTCTTGATTCAATGAATGCTCGTTTGAACCTAAATGCGCAATGTATAAGATTTAGAAAACCATTAGTAGATGGAGGTACATCTGGTTATCACGGACATATGTATTCAATCTTTCCGTATCGGAATGCTTGTTATGAATGTAATCCACTACCAATAGGAGAAAGTGATGAAATGGCAGCCTGTACAGTGGTAGGTATCCCCCGAAAACGGATTCATTGTGTTTTTAAAGGAGATATGGCGTTTAAAGAAAAATTTGATAGAGATCTGAACCCAAAAAATATAAAAGATATTGAATTTATCCAAAAAGTCGCAAATGAATTAGTGAATAAGCATAATTTCCTACCAGAATATACTTCTGATGATATCGTTAAAATCATTGATCGTCATGATCCTGGGATCATTACGATTAACGCTGTTATTTCTGCTTTAGAATCACATGAAGCTGTGAAAATCTTGCATTGGAAAAGAGGTCATAAGAGTTTAGGACGGCCCATTTCAAGTTATGTTATATTTAATGGAATGACAATGAAACTGTATCATATTGAAAAAAAGAGAAATCCGGAATGTTCTCAATGTGGTAAAAACGTAAGGCGTGTTGCTATAAAAATGAAAGGTCAATCACCCTGTATGAACATCATTAGAACATTGCAAAAAAATGGATTTAAATTGGAACCTGAATTTGAACCAGTTGTTACCTTACAGGATTTCAATGACATCATGGTTTTAGATCTAGAGCAAAATGTAATCGAAAATGGATTAAGAAATTACGAATTTCTGACTGTTGTGGGGTTTAAGGGTGGAGAAATTTATGTTACTTTAAAATTAAAATAAAATATAAATCAAAAATGATTTTAAAAAAAAATTATAAAAAAAAAGGGTTGAGAAAATGAGTATAAGAACCAGTCGTGTTTCCCGAGATTTTGCAGGTTTAAAGAGATTATTAAAACAAGGTACTATTATCCAATTAAAACCATTTAATCCGAAAAAAAAGAGTATTGATCACTTAGCAATCACAATTAAAGGTCCTAAAGGTACAGCTTATGCAGGGGGATTGTTTAAGTTAGAAATGAGATTCCCTGCTCAGTATCCTAAGCAACCTCCTTTCGTAAGATTGCATACTCCAATTTGGCATCCAAATTTTTGGGCAAAACCAAGTGAATACAAAGGACAGAGAAATATTTGTTTAGCTTTAGTAGATCCTTCTTTAACGGGTAAAAAAGGAGGATGGAGTCCTTCAAAAACAGCAAATACTGTTGTTCAAGCAATAATTGCCATGTTAAACACCCGTGGTAAATATGTTAATCCCACTGATGTTTTTAATAAGAAAGCTGCGATAGAAATGATGAAAGATCCGAAGTTCTTTGACAAAAAAGTAAAAAGCCTTGTAAAGAAATATGCAAAAGATAAATGGTGAACCTAGAATGAATGTTGATGATAATGCACTCAGAGAGGCAATAAAACAGAAAATTAAGGAAAAAATTAAAAAGGAATTACTTGAAGAAGTATATACCGAATTACAACTAGAAGAATTGCAGGAAGAATTAACCACTGAAATTATTAAAGCAAAGCCTTTAGAACATTCAAAAGAAATTAAAGCCAAACTTGAGCCAATTCCTATGGAACCAATAAAAACTGTAGCTAGAAATGATAAAGTTGAAATATCTTTGACTGTAAAATCTGTCCTTAAGATCGCTAGCCATTCATTAAAATATGCACATTCTAAAATGCGAAGAGAGAATTGGGTTGAAGTAATAGGATTGCTTGCAGGAAAATACGATAGTGTAAAAGGAATTCTTCACGTTGAAGATGCGTATCCGATGGGGCATGGTACAGCAGTATATGCTGAAATTAAAGATTATAAAAATTACGTTAGAGCCTTCAAAGAGATTAAAAAAGATAATCTGTTTATTTGTGGATGGTATCATTCTCATCCTTCTTATGGATGTTTTATGTCACGAGAAGACATAGGAACTCAAGCAAGATATCAAAAATTATGGGATAAAGCTATTGCTCTTGTTATTGATCCATATCAGATTAACGGGAAATCTTTAGGTTTTGAAATTTATCGTGCTAATTTAAAAACAAAAAAATGGTTTTCAATTCCATTTGATATTAAGGGGCATTTAGATGTGAGAATGTTACCAGAAATTTTAGAATTTATAAATCCTATTATTGAAGGAAAACCAGTTTATTTAGAATATGATGAAGAATAATGAATAGTTTCTAAGGTGAAAATTAGACTATGGTAAAAAAAAAAGTGTTAAGGGTAATAGCTATTATTTTTCTAATAATTGGCTTAATTCATGGTTTAATATCATATTCTTTAACGATTTTTTTTACATGGTTATTAATCGGATTATGGATAATCTTTATTTTAAGGATTTTTGAAAATATCAAGCACCACCGTGAGTTTAATTCACCACACAATACTGCATTTTTTGTGGTTCTCCCATTATTTATCGGGATTTTTTACTCCATATGGGGTTCTTTTACTGGTCTATTGGGAGAGACTCTTATTAGTGGCGTATATTTTAGTTTTTGGAGTCTAATTTTTGCTTTTCCATTTGTAATGTATGGTTTATATTCTTTATATCTTTGTTTTAAGAAATACAATATAATCTATTTTGGAAAAAAATCAGTTAAAGCAAGGGCGTTGGGATATTTTCTATCAATCTCAGTTCTTATTTTTATTATTGCCTATTGGATAACTTTATATAATTTTGTTGAATTTCCTCCAGTAGACTTAAATCTCCTATTACTTTTCATAGCTATAATTTTAATACTAATTGTTTATGGATTTACTAGTACTAGTCCATCAATACCAACATTAACTCGGAATTACATTGCTGAACGGACTAGAAGGATCAATAATTTGACCGCACCTTCAACTCAGAGACAAAGAGCACGCACAACACGTACAACTAATACATCTCCATCAACTAGAACAACTACACGTACAACAAGATCTAGAACTCAATCGTCAAGAACAACTCCTACATCACATAGACAAACGGCAAGGACTAGAACAACAAATAGAACACGTACTACTCGTGCTAAACCAACTTCAAAAGTTCGTGATCTAAATAAATATAAACCAAGAGCATCATATCTTACAGTAGATGATTTCAAATGTATCTTTTGTTTTAGTTTACCAAAACTTCCTGGAGACAAAGGTAGAGGAATAGTTGTATGTCCAAATTGCAGATATCCCGCTCATGCTGATGAATTTAAAGATTGGATGCGAACTTCAAACCTCTGCTCACGTTGTAGTGCTGTTATACCATCAGGCTTTAGGCGTAATCCCAGAACCATATCTGTAAAAAACTACCTAATAGTCTATAGACATTTTTTGAAGAAGAAAAGATAGGCAAATAAAAATTCCTGATAGCTCAATTATCTATATATAAAATAATTTCTGCGTAAGTCAAAGACGAAATCAATAAATTGAGTCTCTCTTTTTCTTTCAATGTCTTATAGAATTCTTTATTTCTCCAATAGTGGTCTTTAGAGAGGCGAAAACATTATGGGGATGAATAGATTCAAAGCTTTCAATTTTAAAAGTAATTTTGAAATCATTTTCTAAATTGGGAAAGTCTCTTAAAATAAAGTTTTTAGCCATTTCTCTTATTACATCTTCAGAAAATAGCGGTTTTAGATGAGCAATTCTGACAAGTTTGGCTTCTTCAGGTCTTTTCAGAACAGACTGTATTTTTCCACTCATCGATTCTTCAATAATATCAATGATATCTAACACATCTATCTTATTACTATTTAAATCTTTTATTTGAACTATTATTGTCCCAATTGAACGTTGATTATGAGAGCTAAAAGGTAGGATATTAAGAAGAGTTTTAACCACATCATCAGAAAGGTTAAGATCTTGCCTATTTTTAATAATTTCCTCTGCGTATTCTTGGCTCATTTCCTTAGCACAGGGGCAAACCGTCATACCAACAGCACTGGCTCCAATGTAATAACTAAAATCGACTTTGTCTTGTTCTTTCTTCGTTGCCTTTACAAACGAGCTAATCTCATATGCTTTTTGAATGGTTCTCTGTTGGTCGTCTTTAACTTGTACAATTATTTTTCCTTCTAATTTTACATGAATCTTTTCGGTATACGGATGCCGTTGCAACAATTTTCTAGCAATCCTATCTCCTACTAATTCAACCGATGGAGTGGGTTTAAAAATTACTTCATTTATTATTTCTTCAATAGTTTCTGAGGTTCGGGACATATGAATGCCACGCTGTTGAGCTGGTAAAGATATTAAGGCGGATATTTTTGGATAAAAAGAAAACCGTTTATTTTCATGAATAATCTCAACTTTTTTTTCTACTCCAACGATCCCAACTTGATCGATGGGAATATCAACTATCGAACCAGAGCCTTGTAAATCTTTCTTAAACTGATGAATTAGTTAACACCAATTTTTTTGCTCGTTATTTATATGAAGTACCAATTTTTATAATTTTTATAATATATTTTCTATTATATTATTTCTTGAAATAGGAATAAATAAAATTTGAATTTAATATGCCTAAAACTGCGATATATAGTAAATATGGTCTAATTGGAGACGATTTAAAGCTAAAAAAAAATATTTCAATAGAAGTAGATAAAGACGGGAAGATTATTACAATTTCTTGCGATAATATTACGAAAGATATTGATATCTCGAGGAAAGGACGAAGTACTTTATTAGTTCCAGGACTAATTAATTCCCATATTCATATTGGCGATAGTTTTGCGAAAGAGGAGGGATTTAATAAAGATTTAATTGATGTTGTCGCCCCTCCAAATGGATTAAAGCATAAATTGTTAAACGCTATCGCAAACGAAACTAAAATTGAAGGAATAAAAAAAGCAGTTTTAGAAATGCTAGCAAATGGCATAACATTCTTTGTGGACTTTCGAGAAAATGGGTTAAAAGGTGTTGCTTTTTTAAAAGAAACTTTAATAAATTCTCCTATTAATAAACTCATTTTAGGAAGGGATAATAATTTAGTTGATGTGGAAACTGTGTTTAAAAATGCTGATGGCTTAGGATTTGCTAGTTATAAGCATCTTTCTCCTAAAAGTAAAGAAAAATTAAGTAGTTTAAAAAAAGAATATTTAAAAAAAATTATAGCGTGCCACGATGCTGAACTCTCGAGAAATGAGCCACTTTTTAACGAAATAATAAACGATAATTTAATCGATGTAATTATACATGGTACTCATTATACAAGAGAAGATTTAGAGAGAATAAAGGGTAGAAATATTTCTATGGTTTTATGTCCTCGATGTAACGGTTATTTTGGAGTTGGATTTCCACCAATAAACGAAATCAATAGTTTAAAAATTCCTGTAAGTTTAGGGACAGATAATGTAATGGCAAATACGATTGACTTGTTCGAAGAAATGCGTTATCTATATAGAATTTCTCGTGTTTTATCAACTGATAAAAGTAATAATAATCTTTCTTCAAAAGATTTATTGAAAATGGTAAGTATTAATGCTGCTAAAAATTTTGGGTTAGAAAAAGAATTTGGGTCAATTTCAGAGGGGAAATATGCAGATTTTTTTTTACTAAATTTATCTGACACGAACTATTATTCATATAAGATTGATCACAAAAACATTTATCGGATTATTGTCCAAAGATCAAAGTCTGAAAATATCAGAAAAACATATATTAAAGGGGAGGTAGTATTTGAAAGGAAATAAGCATCCTTACGTAATTTTGAGCGCTGCTATGACAATTGACGGTAAAATCGCTTCTAAGATAGGAGATCCAGACATTTCTGACGAAGAAGACTGGAAAGCCGTACATAAACTAAGAACAGAGGTAGATGCAATTATGGTTGGTAAAGGGACGATTTTAAAAGATAATCCAAAACTTCATATTAAATATTACGATCATAAAGGATATTATCGAATTGTGTTAGATAGTACTCTTTCAATACCAATTGATTCAAATGTGATAAATTATAAACCAGAAGTTTACCCCACGATCATATGTATAACTGAAAATGTTCCTTTGGAGAAAATAAAAGATTTCGAATTAAAAAACATTAAGATTATAAAATCAGGTAAAGGGAATAGAGTTAATGTAGTTAAACTAATGTCAATTTTATATCAAAATGGTATAAAAAAGATTCTACTAGAGGGAGGTGCCAATTTGAATTGGAGTTTTATTAAAGATAATTTAGTAGACGAAATAAGGTTAACAATTGCTCCTTGGATCGTTGGCGGTAAAGATGCTATTAGCCTAGTAGAGGGAGAGGGTTTTTCAAAAATGCTTGAAAGCCCTAAATTTATCCTATTTGATATAGATAATAGAAGAAATTACGTAATTCTAAAATATAAAAAAGGAAAATGACGGAAGATATAAAAAAAGTAGAAGATTTAAAATCTTTATCAATCAGAAAGTTAAAAGAAAAAGTTAATGAAATAAAAAATGAGTTATATAAAGAAGAGCAAAAAATTATAACATATTCTAAGAATTTCACCCTTTCCCTTTCTAATTATTGTCAAAATCAATGCGGATATTGTTTTTATAATCATAGGATCGCTAAAGAAACAGGGGAAAAAAATGTTGTGTTAATTGAAGATGAAAAAATCGATTTAATAACTCAAAATGCGGCACGATATGGATGTAAGGAAGCTTTATTAATGTCAGGTGAATTTCCAGATAGTTTTCAAATAGTTCAGAAAGAGTTGGAAAAAAGGAATTTTAACGATTTTTTACAATTTGTTAAGAATCTAAGCAAAAATCTACTGAACATGAATTTTTTACCTCATACTAACATTGGCTTGCTTACATTTAAGCAATTAAAAAGTTTAAAGGATTATAACGCTAGTATGGGTTTAATGTTAGAGAGTACTTGCAAAAATCTTTTTAAAAGCGGTGGAGTTCACGAAAACTCGCCTAGTAAAATACCTGAAAATCGAATCGAACACATCGAAAATGCGGGAAAGTTAAAAATTCCCTTCACGACTGGTTTATTATTAGGAATTGGAGAGAGTTTTGAAGATAGGATAAAAGATCTGTTTTTAATTAAGGAAATCAATCTTCAATATGGTCAAATACAAGAAGTGATTATACAAAACTTTATTGAGAAAAAGGGTATACGATATAATCCAAAAAGCCCTATAACGATTGAGGAAACCCTCAAAACAGCGGGAATCGCAAAATTAATATTTGAAAATGAGATTGCTATTCAAATACCTCCCAATTTAATTCAAAATTACGAGACAGAAGCCATAGAAATGGGTATTGATGATTTTGGAGGAATATCCCCTTTTACCTTGGATTATATCAACCCGGAGCATACTTGGCCTAAAATAGATTATTTAAAAAAGATTTGTGAAAAAAAAGGGTATAAACTGGAAGAGAGATTACCAATTTATAATAAATTTATCAATAAAAAGGGATTCT
>Ga0209977_10001308_pt1 | contig 10925 bp, 10 predicted proteins | sample SumtaG_2_FD_183113 | JGI IMG/M metagenome (GOLD analysis project Ga0209977, IMG submission 183113) | Deep subsurface microbial communities from Indian Ocean to uncover new lineages of life (NeLLi) - Sumatra_00607 metaG (SPAdes) (version 2) | ecosystem: Environmental > Aquatic > Marine > Oceanic... | reverse complement strand
GTTATCTCTGAATAGAAAACTAAATTATCTGGTCTTAAATCTGTTTTTATAAAATTAATATGATGTAAATCAATTTTTCCATTATAAAGATATTGAAGTGTAAAAATTTCACCGGTTAGCATATCAATGAATTTCCAATGTCCCTTTTTATCTATATAATTAATAAAACTTTCAAGACTTGAAAAAATTTTTGTTGGATAAAATCTTAATAACTCAGATCTATTCTTTATAATGACGGTTTATAAAATTGCGTTAAAAAATTTTTAATTTTTGTGATTTAAATTTAGGTGGATAGCCATCATAGAGCTTAAGACCAAACTGTAAATAAGTTGGATTAAACTCATCAATTAACTGAGTCATATTTTTATTGATATTTTCCTTAAACCATTCCCATCCCTATTTTTTCAATATGAACTGTATCTGAAGAAAATTGTTGAATACAACAAAATTTTTGTTTTTTTTTTATTATTTTCTGTATTTATTTTGGTTTATAAAAATAACAAATGAAGATAGTAATAATTTCAAGACTATTTTTGGTAGCCTTCTTGACAACTTAACTCAGCAACAATTCGTTCCCAATTGCGATCGAGGCGTTCTTGTAGTTCAATTAAATCCTTTTCAGAAAGTTTTGAGAATCTTTTTTGATTCGAAAGATATTCGACCAAAGGCGTCCTCTTAGAAGGGTCTAATAATGGTTGGCTCTTTTTTGAAAGTTTCATTATACCATTTTCAATCTCATATAATATCCAGGAACCCGTTTTAACGGCTAAGCGTGCTAGTTCAATTGTACTTTCGGATTGATACCCCCATCCTGGCGGACATGGTGATAGAATGTGAATGTATCTACATCCCTTAATCGATTTAGCTTTCTTAAACTTGTCGTAAAGATCAAGCGGTTCACTAACACAGCATGTGGCAACATATGGAATCTCGTGAGCTGCCATTATAGCTGGAAGATTTTTCTTGTACCTTTCTTTCCCAAGCGTCGTCGTCGTCGTAACAGCTCCATGAGGCGTGCTTGATGACCTTTGAATTCCTGTATTCATGTAAGCCTCGTTATCGTAACAACAATAAATAAAATCAGAATTTCTTTCAGCAGCTCCACTTAGACCTTGAATACCAATGTCTGTAGTACCTCCATCTCCAGCAAAAGCTAGAGTTGTCATTTCCCCCCATACTTTACCTGGAAATCGATAATCCTTTGCTTTGAAGGCGGCAGACATCCCAGTTGCTGCCGCTGCTGCCGCTGCAAATGCCATGTTTGTAAAGGGAAAATTTGGTGCAGCTTTAGGCCATAATCCTACTACTACATTTAAACAACTAGCTGGCGTTACTAACGCTGTATTAGGTCCTAATGCTTTCATTGCCCATCGTAGGGCAATTTCGAGACCACAACCAGCACAACAAGAATTGCCTGGAAGAAAAAATTCTTCTTGACAAGATTCTAATGCTTCTTTTAATTTTACCATTACTTATTTCACCTCTAATAGTCCGTCCCAAAAAGTGCCATAAAGCATATCTTTTGGGAGTTCTCCGGTTTCGTTTAGTTTTATTAACATTTTTAATTGAATTTTTTGTTGTTCCAAAGTAACTTCTCTTCCGCCTAAACCATTTATCATTGGCAATATTCTAGCGGTACCCTTAGCATCGTGTAAAGCTGTCTTTACCTCGCAACTCACGGGTCCTCCCGTTGGGCTTCCAAACGCTGTTGCTCTATCAACAACTCCAAGAAGTGGCACTTTTTTAGCAATTTCAATAATATCTTCAACTGGAAAAGGTCTAAAATGCCTTAATTTAACCATACCAACTTTATATCCTTCTTCTCTCAAATCATCAACTGCTTGTTCCATTTGTAGAGCTAAGTCCCCATAAATTACCATTCCTATATCTGCCCCATCCATTTTATATTCTTGAATTAAACCATTTCCGTAATTTCTACCAAAGATTTTTTCAAAATCTTTTGCTACACTCTTGATTTTCTCTTTAGCTCTAACCATGGCATCGTGGATTTTCATTCTGAATTCGTAATAGAATCCCGATGGCATAATGAGATTTCCAAACATTAGAGGCCTTTCCGGATCAATCCACATATGAGGCCATCCCTTTTCATCTGGCAAAGGTGGTAAAAACGAATCAACTAGATCTTGATCTTCAATTATTACAGGTTTAGAAGTGTGAGATAATATAAATCCACCATAAGCGACGAACTTAGGCAATAAAACCTCGTAATCTTCGCATAGCTTATAGGACATTAAAACTTCGTCGTAAATTTCTTGGTGAGTCGCACAAAACGCAGTCATCCATCCAGTGTCCCGACAACTAATAACATCTGTAAAATCGGCCCATATATTCCATGGTGGAGCTGCCCCTCTTGATGCGATGGTGGTGACAATTGGTAATCTGGACCCACTAGCCCAATGAAGCATCTCAAACATGTAAAAAAGGCCTTGTCCTGCCGTTGCTGTAAAAGTCCGAGTTCCAGCCATACTTGCTGTAATTACTGAGGCCATTACAGAATGTTCAGACTCTACTTTTATATATTGAGTTCCTGGCATTAATCCATTATCAACAAATTCAGAAAGCTTTTCTACTACTGTTGTTTGAGGCGTAATTGGATAAGCACTTATTACTTGAACCCTAGCAGACTTAGCAGCATAAGCAGCAGAGATGTTTCCTTTTATTACTATAGTTTCTTTTTCTTGAACAAAATCATTTGTGGCTTCAACCATCTTTTATATCACTCTCTCTAACCATTTCAATATTTTTAGTAGGACATTCTTTTGCGCAGATTCCACAACCTTTACAATACAATAAATCAATTTCAAAATGCCCATCTTCTTTCTTTTCAATAACACCTTCGGGACAGTACATCCAACAAAATCCGCATTTATTACAATTTTTTTGATCTATTATGGGTCTAAACGTTCTCCAATCACCCGTTGTTCCCATATTTCCATCAATAGGTAGGGAAATAGGAATTGGAGGCAGTTCTTTCCAATTTTTATATTCTTGAACTTTAGGGCGTTCTTCTTTAGATTTATTAATTTTTTTCCATTTTTCAGATTCAGACATAATTATATCTCCCTTACAGAATTATAAGCGTCTTTTGCCACAGTCATGTTTTTTTCTAACCTATTTTCTCCAAATTCTTTTTTAAGAACTTTTTCCATAATCTTAAGATCGTAATACCCCGTAATTCTACCAAAAGCCCCTAACATAGGAATATTTAGAATCGGTCCACTAGAATGCATGAATCCTCTATTAATGCAAATCCCAGTTGCATCTACTAAATAGATCTTTAGGTTTTTTGGAAATAAACTTAAATCGATCGATTTAGCGCTATTAATTAAAAGTGTAACTCCTTCTCTAATCGTTTCTTTCACTCTTGGAATTTCTAATAAAGAAGTATCAAAAACCATGATGTAATCAGGATTGACTACACTGTCGTAAGTCTTTATAGGTTTATTCCTTGAAATTTTAGTGAATGCTTGAATTGGAGCACCTCTTCGTTCAGCACCTATAATTGGGATCGCAATAGCATCTTTAAAGCCTTTTTCAAAAGCTAATTGTGCTAATAACTGACTAGCAGTAATAGCAGTCTGACCACCCCGACCATGGTAGGTTATTTCTACAATTTCATTATCTATCAAAATTTTTTTCACCTATTCATTACCCAAAATTATAAACATTAAATTTGTTCTATTACGGCTATTTTCGTGATTTTCACATAGAATTATTGTTGTACTATTAATTATTTCCAATACATTAAAAATTTCTGGAAAAAATTTATAAGTAAGCTGTTTAATAAGCAATAGACCACTATAAAGAATAAAATACGCAAAAAAATTCTCGCTTAATTGAATCAAAGAAGTATTAGAATTTTTACATCAATTACAATAATTTAACTAATATATATGTGAAATTATGTCAGAGAGAGCTGAAAAAACCGAAGTTAATTTTTCCTTTAAATGTCCAATTTGTAGCGAAGGAAAAATTGAAATCAGTAAGGTGACGTATGATGTACCAGACGGAGATAAAATGTTAATTATTAAATTTGAATGTAACATATGTAATTATTCCAATAATGATATAATCCCTTTAATTACTAATTTTACTCCAGGTATTATGAAGTTAAAGGTTACAAATGAAGACGACTTAAAATCTAAAATTTACCGTTCACCAGTAGGTAAATTAGAGATTCCTGAACTTGAATTAATAGTAGAACCCGGCCCCAAGGCAGATTTCTATTATACAAATGTGCAGGGCATATTATTCAGATTTGAAAATGCAGTTTCAATTTATAGAAACAATCTTGAAGAAGATGATCCGGAAAAAAGCGAAATAGACGAGCTTATGTTTAATTTAAAACAAGCTATAGATGGGAAATTTAAATTTACCTTAAAACTAACGGACCTACAAGGAGGAAGTTATATTATTCCCCAAGATAAATCAAAATACACATTTGAAAAAACTAAGAAAAAAGAATTAGAATAAATATAAAATATTATCTCATCATAATTCTTTATTATAAACTATTTAGTTATAATCTATCATGTGAAGAGATATGGGAAGTCAAATAAAAAAAGTGGGAATCTTAACGGGAGGAGGAGATTGTCCTGGATTAAATTCTGTCCTCTATGGAATCATGCTTAAAGCATATGATGTTGGAATTGAATGTATTGGAATCCTTAAAGGCTGGAAGGGATTTATGGAAAATCAAACAATTCCCCTTGAAATTGCAGAACACGATGACTTACATACTGTTGGGGGAACTATCCTATATACAAGTAGAACTAACCCATTTAAAGGTGTAAGTTCAAAAGAAGAAAAAGCAAAGGAATTAGCCAAAAAATTTGAAGAATTGGGAATAGATGCTTTAATTGCTATAGGGGGGGATGATACCTTAGGAGTAGCGGATAATATGAATAAATTTGCCGATGCTAAAGTTGTAGGCTGCCCTAAAACGATAGATAATGATTTAGCAGGAACACATTATACGTTTGGATTCTGGAGTGCCGTACAGTTAGCCTCTAACGCAATGGATAATCTTACAACTACAGCTCGTTCACATCAGAGAGTATTTGTAGTCGAAGTTATGGGGAGAGATGCTGGTTTTTTAACAATGTATAGTGGAATTTCTGCTGGAGCCGATATAATATTAATTCCTGAGACTCCGTTTGATTTAGAAAAGGACATCATTGATATCTTGAAAAAAAGAGTTAACGCGGGCTATAAATATCATATAATTGCTACATCAGAAGGAGCTTACCCAAATTCAGAATCTTTAAACCGAGATTTTAAAACCATATCAAAAGAAACAATTGATAAATTACCTAAAGATACATACGGTAACCCATTACTCGTAAAATTGAATATGTCTCAAATTATTGTGGATGAACTAAACTTAAGGGAAGATCTAAAACAGGAATTTCAGAAAAACGGAGTAGATTTTGAATGTAGAAGTGTAGTACTTGGTCATACAATGCGAGCTGGGACGCCCAATTCATTTGATAGAATACTGGGATTAAGATTTGGATTAGCAGCAATGAAACTTGTTTTAGAAGGCAAATTTGGAAATATGGTATCACTCCAAGGGAATAAAATTAAAACTGTCCCATTATCAGAAGGTGTTGGAAAGAAATATTTAACTCCAGAGAATGATAAAATGGAATTACGGGATTTACTTGTAAAAATACGATATCTATCAAAACAAAAATAAATTTTTTTACTTATTTTTTAATAAACTTTAATTAATCTTATTTAAACCATGAATGAAATTAGAGGCACTCTTTTTGCTATTATAAAGGGAAAGGGAACAAAATCTGAAGGACCTGAATATTTCATTAAACCATAGGATGATTACAAAGACAGATGGTCAGAAATATTAGTCAGGAAAAAAACTCACATGTGGGAAAAAGATCCTGAATTGCATAAATTTTTAAATAAAAAAGTGTTGATAATCGGAGAGATAATCGAGACAAAGAGTACAATTACTGTTGACTATTCAAAAGTAAAGCAGATAGAATGAGGTATTGTTTAAATACTGTCCATCTTATCCATAGTGCTTTTCCTCCTCTTGATCTGAATCGATTGCATCCAATTCAATATCTCGACCAAGCCATTTTTCACTTAAAATTTCCTTATAATATTCATGTTGGATTATTAGATTCATGATTTCTGTTGTTCCAGTCCAAATCTCACCAATTCTAGCGTCTCGCAATAATCTTTCAATTGGATAAACCGTTGTATAACCAATTCCCCCCATAATTTGCATGGAATTATTAATTACTTTCCAACATGATTTAGTTGAAAATTTCTTCGATTCAGAAACTAATCTTCGTTGAAGTGCAGGTGGAGCTCCGGCATCAATACTTTTAGCAGTATTATAAACAATAGCTCTTACTGCGTCTAAAAGTGTGATACTATCAGCAATTAAAAAGCTAACTCCTTGAAAATTTCTGATAGTTTGTCCAAATGCTTTTCTTTTTGTACTATATTTTGTAGCAATTCTTAAGCAAGCGCGAGCGAGACCTATGAAACCCGATGCAGTAGTTAATCGCTCTGGAACCATCATTTGATAAAATATTTTTCCACCAGCACCCTCCTCTAAAATAATATTTTCTTTTGGAACTTTAACATTATTAAATTTTAGTCTACCCGCACCACCACCTCTAGTTCCAAGTATACCATAAATATATTCAGTATTAACGCCTTCAGTTTTATCCACTATGAATAAGCTTAAAGCTTTATGAGGATCTGCTTTTGGATCTAAATTGGTTTTCGCATAAACTAAAAAGAAATCTGCACCTTCTGCACCTACTACAAAACGTTTTTCTCCATTCAAGATATAATGATCTCCTTCTTTCACCGCTGTGGATGTAGCTCCGAAGAAATCTGAACCCCCTCTTGGTTCAGTTAAGGCTTCAGCCGTATATTTTTTTCCCTCACACATAGGTTTAAGATATTTTTGTTTTTGCTCTTCTGTGCCAAACATATTTAGAGCTTCCCCACAAATACTCGGTAATGAAAATAAACACGTGAGTGAACTCCCTAATACACCTATTTCTTCTTGAGCAATGATTTCACTTTCCCAATTCAATTCTCGTCCACTATATTTTTTTGGGAATCTTATTCCAATTAAATTCTGCTTAGCTAAAGCTTTCAACCATTCAGTAGGATACTGGATCTCATCTTTATCCATTTTCTTCAATAATGAAGGTGAGACAGTATTTTTTACAAACTTACGAACTTCTTCTCTAAAAATCCTATTTTCATCAGTTAATAAATAATCATACATTTTTGATACTCTCTAAATAATATATTGCGATTAAGTAATGATGGGTTCAATAAAAATAATGATTTGATCTAATTTTATTAGTTTGCTTTTTTTTCTCAAATTCAAAGTTCCATTGTAGTTCAACAATTTAAACTATAAATATTCAAAATTCATTATCTTAAATACTGTATAGCAAATTTATAGATTATTTTTTATGGATATTATATTTTAAAAATCACAAATCTATACTTTATAATCTTGAACTCTTAAATAGATGACTTTCCTATGTTCACTAAAATTAAAAATATGATCGTGAAACACATCTTTCACGATGATTTTCTTTCATTAATTTTCAATTTCAAAAACAATAGTAAGATATTTGTACTTAGAATTGAGTAAATTTAAAAGTTTTTCTTCAAATATTCTTAGATTGTTCGCTTGAATTTGCTTTTCCTCTTTCTGTTCAAGTAAAAATTCGTGTATCATTTTTCTAGTATCATCAGGACCATTTTCTTTTAAAAAGTTCATCCAACGAATTGACATTCTACAGATTTTTTCTAAACTGTCTTTAGGATACTCGTTTTCATCTAGAATTTTGGCATGATATTTATTTATTGCTTTACTAACCCTCTCTAAATAATCAGCAGTACCTAATGAACATCTACATAAACTGATTAGATTTGAAGTAATTCTAGAATTTCTAGTATTAGTTGCTGCTTCAAAAGATTCCCAAGTATCATTCCATTCGTCTTTAGTTCTACCTGCTAGTTCCTTATTATGCAAAGCTACATTCATAATATCACTAAGATCGACATCATGTCCTCTTTTTAACTTTTTATTAAATATCTCTTTCAAACCTGTTCCTTCAAGATAACTTCCTGCGCCAAAATCAAGTAATTGATTTAAATTATTGGCAGCACAGAGAGCTTCGTATCTTACTTCACCCGTATCAGGATTAGTCCATTGAACTTGTTTTTCAAATTCACCAGTTTCTTTAATCTTAATCCAACCACATTCTTTTAACGCGTGGTCTAAAACACCTACTTCAAAGCACCAAAAATCTATATCATCGGTAAAGCGTTTTCTTCTCCAATCTCTTGTAGTATATTTACCTAAGTATAATTTTAAAGTACCTCGAACTATTGCTTTCTTTCCACCTTTTAATGCTTTTTTAGCACTGTCACAATAAGGATTACTTGAATCTTCGGAACAAATCCCGATATGATTTAAAACTTTCCTAGCTTCACTTGCAACAATATCACAAGGAATTCTCCCATCAGAAGGATAATTTCGTGAACCTCCATCTAAATATCTTTTAAATAACTCTAAGTCATCATCAGGTATTTTATACCAAGGATTGTTAAACATTACCTTACTGAATACATAGTGAGTAAAACCATTTTCATCTATTCTAGTTTTTTCTGGTAAAGGAGAGACGTCTCTAAGATTATCTCCTTTTTGAATGGCATCAGCTTTAGTATCCCAAATTGAGGTCATATGAGATTATATATTGAATGCAACTTTTAAAAATTATTAATTTAAAATATAAAGATAGTATTTAAACATAAACTCTATTGATATTATATGAGTAGTTTTTTTAGTGTCTTTACTTTCACACCCTGGGATTCACTTAATTCAAAATCTTTAACTGAAGTGAAATTATTTTCATTGAAAAATGTATTCAAAACATTTCCCGTAATTGAACCTGAATTTTTCGATGATGTACTTTCAAACTTGTATAAATTCAAACATTATTCATGGATCGAATGTATCAAAAGGATTGTTGGTCCTAATAATGAGGATTATGATATAAAACCATGGAATTTCATATGGGGAATGGATAATGAAAGAAGAATTTTTCAATTCTTATTCCAAAAAGTAAAAGATGAAGTTAAAGATTCACAAGCAACATTGGTTGCTCTAGCACCTCCAGAGTTAAGTAAATTATTTAATCAATACAAAGAAGAAGCCATTTTAAGGACTTTATCTCTACTTAATGACCCCAAAAGAATGAAATTTTTAATGGTATTAGCACCTAAAGGTAAATCTATAGCCGAAGAACAACAATTACTACATGTAAATAAAAAAGATTTAGAAAAATTGAAATTTAATGATATGCTTAAACAAATGCCGAATATAAAAGGACAGTGGTTTCCCGAGTATTCACCACGTTGTCCAAACTGTAATAAGTTGATTACAGAGATAAAGGGTTTTAATGTGGGGTTAGTTAAATTCATATGTCCAAAATGTGGATATAAAAAAATCAAATAAACCTGACTTTTTTATTAAAAACCTTTCTAATGGTTTTTATAAAATAATTGGATATATAACTTATTAATAAACCTAATAAAAAGAGAGTATAATTAAATTATGTTTGTTGCTGCATTAGATTTAGGAACAACTGGATGCAGAACTTTTATTTTTGATTTGGCAGGAACAATAATTGCTAGTGATTATCAAGAGTGGCAAAGTTTTTACCCCTCTCCCTCATTTGTTGAGCAAGACGCCAATATATGGTGGCATTCAATTAAAACAACAATCGATCGAGCAATAAAAAAAAGTGGAATCGATAAAACTGAAATTGTAAGTCTTTCTGTAACTAATCAAAGAGAAACAATTGTACCTGTAGATATTGATGGAAACCCACTTTATAATGCATTAGTTTGGCAGGATAGGAGGACAATGGATCAAGTAGAATTCATTAAATCTAAAATTGGTATTAATAAAATATATGAAACCACGGGATTAACTATTGATCCATACTTTTCTGCAACTAAAATCCTATGGTTTAAAGATGAAAAGCCAGAGATTTATCAAAAAACTCATAAATTTTTGCTTGTATCAGATTTCATAATTCATAAGTTAACAGGCAAATTCATTACAGATTATTCAAATGCCTCACGAACAATGCTATTTGATATAAAAAATTTAAAATATTCTGAAGAGATTGCATCTGAAATTGAGATAGATTTAGATAAAATGCCCGATGCTTTAGAAAGTGGTGTTGATATAGGTGAAATTGTGTCTGAGGAAACTTTATTTGACAAAAAGACTTTAGTAGTAACTGGTGCAGGGGATCAACAATCAGCCGCTTTAGGTGTTGGAGTGGTATCTCCTGGTAAAATTAAATGCACAACAGGAACGGGAAGTTTTATTCTAGCGTATTTATCACAACCAAAATTCGATCCAGAGAAGCGAGTTTTGTGTAGTTGTCATGCCGTTCCTGGTACATGGGTCCAAGAAGCTAGTATATTTACAACTGGAGCAGTACTCAGATGGTTTCGTGATCAAATTGGAAACGCAGAATGTGTTACCGCTCAAGAAGGTCAAGATCCTTATGATTTAATGACAGCTGAAGCGGAGAAATCATCCATTGGAGCAAATGGGTTACTCCTAATTCCCCATTTCGTTGGTTCTGGGGCCCCTCATTGGAATCCACTTGCAAGAGGTATTATTTTTGGATTAGCTCTGGGTCACGAACGTAAAGATCTCTATAGAGCCGTACTTGAGGGTGTGGCTTATGAAATAAGAAAAAATATTGAAGTTTTTAAGGAATTAGGAATTGAACCGAAAGAATTAATGTTAACAGGTGGAGGTTCTCGTTCTGATTTTTGGAATCAGATTTATGCTGATGTATTAGGGATTACAT
>Ga0209977_10001307_pt1 | contig 10929 bp, 7 predicted proteins | sample SumtaG_2_FD_183113 | JGI IMG/M metagenome (GOLD analysis project Ga0209977, IMG submission 183113) | Deep subsurface microbial communities from Indian Ocean to uncover new lineages of life (NeLLi) - Sumatra_00607 metaG (SPAdes) (version 2) | ecosystem: Environmental > Aquatic > Marine > Oceanic... | reverse complement strand
TTTGTTATTTTATATGTTGTTTTATTAATTAAAACGAGTTCGAAGTCGATTATAAAAAAATTGGAGTCCAGTTTTTAGATTTATTTTAAAAAGAATATTTTTGAAAGAGATTAGTAAACGTTAAATCTCGGTATTTTTATTCAGATTTTTATTGGATTGTGACACTTCAGCAAAGCGGAGACATATGCCGGTCTTACCGAAATTTCAAGATTTTTTGATTTTTAAAAAAAAATTAGCAAATAAAAAAAAAGAAGTAAAAATTTAATATTTTAAATTACTATACCCCAAATACCTATATAACCACCTATGGTAATGAATAAAATAAACAATATTAATAATAGAACTCCTACTACAATACTGAATGAGAAAAACATTACATGCAAGGCATTTATAAAAATGTTTGGTTTCCTTTCTTGAACAGCCATATTTACGTATTTAAAAAGGAAATACCACAGAATCGGCAGAGCTACGCAAATTACAAACACTATTAATAATATTTTAAATCACCTTTTCCAACCAATCATATTATTTTACTTTTTCTTTAGATTAGCCCAAGAAACCTACAAAAGTTTTCTCGGACATATTATAAAAAATAGAATGAATGAATATTATTATTGTTACCCAGTTCACTTTAGTTATTTGATCGCTCATAATTTAATTTGATTTTTTGAAAAGAATATATAAAAGAGTATAATTTATTGAACTTAAAATTTAGTTTTGAAGGTGGAAACTATATTGTTTTCGAAATTAGGGGTATTTATATTCTAAGATGTAGATAAAATGTAAGACGAAAAAATACATTAGTTTTTGATTTTCTAATGGAAACAATCGCAATCAATAGGTATATTGAAGTTATTTGTCCTGTGTGTAAGTCTAAAAAAATTATTCAGATTCCCAAATCTATAATCAATCAAGCGTCTCAATTAACTACTATCTCGGTTCCTAAAGATAAAGTATGTCAACACCACTTTCAATTATTTCTGGACAAAAATTTTTCAATTCGTGGGTATCAGAAAGTAGATTTTCAATTAAATCCAGGAAAAACCAAAAAGGATAAGAGACTTAAGCCGAGCTATAAGGATCACTTTGTCAATAGCTTAGACCTTTACAATTCAATTAAACCAGAAGAAGATATATCAGAAAACATTTCAGAAAAAACGATCTATAAAAAACAAACAAGTCAATTCGAAGAAAATTTTAATAAAAAAAATAATATGACTTTACAAGAGATTTACGAAGAATTTTGGGAATTTATTAACGATAAAAATGAAATTTTTCAAAAATTTATTATTAACGATAAAAAAAGGAGAGCGCTTTTAAAAATAAGAAACACGACTTCATTATCAAACAGTAAATTTTTCGAAAATAGTCCTAAAAATTAATTATTTATCAAAATAGGCAATAACTTTTTTATTAAATTAGGTTATATATTTTTTAATTATTTAGTAATTCTTGAAATTTCTAGATTATCTTTTCTGAGAGCTTAGCTTAATGACTATAGCGGGATTAATCCAAAAAGAATTTAGTAGAATTAAATCTGATAGAAGAACTTTAATTCTTCTTTTTACTATTCCTATGATACTAATCGTTATTTTTGGGCTTACTACGGGTGTTGGTCCTACAAAATTTTTTACTGCTGTAATAATTAGTCGCGATGAAATGCCTACTTACGATAATTTTCCATCAAACTCGTCAGAGTATGATGACATTTTCATCTCGATAATGGAACACAATACAACAGCATGGGATCTTTATCGCTATTTCAATAGTACTAATAGCGGGGAGTATAACCAAGCAGTCAATCAATGTTTTTCATTATTAAAAAACGATTTAATAGATGTTTTTATTGTGCTTCCTCAGAATTTTTCTGAGTCAATAGTAAATAATTCTAACCCTGTTTTAATATACTATATTGATGGATCTGATTTAAGTGCTGTCGGTGCAATCGAGGTTGCGCTCCAAGAACCAATAGCTCTTTTTCGGGTAGAAATTAATATGTTAGAAAATTTTACCATAATGGTCCCTCACCTTGAATTTGGAGTTCCTTCGTGGGAATCTCAACTACTCAATTATTCTCTTTCTTTAATTTTACCGATAATAATAATAGGCACTACAATGAACCTAACATCATTGTCAATTGTATCCGAAGGTCCACTTCCAAGAATGCTTATAACACCTACATCAAAGAGAGATATTCTCATTAGTAAATTAATCGCAAATACAGTAATAATGCTAGTGCAGGCCACAGAGATATTTGTAATGACTTCCTTTTTTGGGCTATATAGTTTAGGATCTCTATTTGCTTTTTATCTAGTTTTAGTCATGATTGGCCTCAGTGGAGTAGCAATTGGTCTATTTATCTCAGCGATTAGTCCGACTGAACAAGGAGCTAATCAAATGTATTTGATGTTGTTTATTGTTATGATTATTTTTTCAGGTACGCTTTTACCAGCTGAATCATTAGGTGGGGCACGGTTCCTTGCAGACTTTCTTCCTTTAAGCCATGCTTCTGTTTTAATCACAGATATTACATTAAGAGGATTAAATTTAAATATAGAACATATGCTTTCTCTCCTATTAATTTCGTTAGTTTTCTTAACTGCTGCCTACATTTCTTATAAATTTAAAAAACTGGAGGTGTAATAGAATCAGTAGCAGAGAAAATCATAACAAAAATAATTTGGAGTCAATCAAATTAAAGAATTTACATTTGAAAAAAGGGCTTCTCAGATTACTTAAACAAATTAAAAAAGAGTTTCGTCTACTATGGACGGATAAGTTCAATATTTTTATAGCCTTGATTGTGCCTCCTCTTGTGGTTGTTGCAATAGGTTTAACTTCTAGTAGTCCAGGCGCTACTATGCAGCCTATAAATTGCGTAGTGGTGTCCTATGACTCCAATACATTTATAGAAGAAAATAATTTTACCGAATCAGAACTGGATGATTATAACCTCAAATATGTAGAAGCTGTAAATAGTTCGAATTTATTAAACCTCGTCCAATTTTTTAATGCTACAGAAGAAATTTACGCGATGGAGACAGCAAGAAATTATTTGATTGCTAAAAAAATTAAAATTATTATTTCTATCCCTGTTGATTTCTCGGAGTTGATCACATGGGGGTATCCCGGATTGATAGATTGTATAATAGATTCGTCAGACATAAAAAAAATTCAAGCAAATTTAAATGCAGTTTATGACTCGATTAAAATTTTCGTCTCTCAAAACAATTTAACACCTCAGTTTGAAATTAATGGTTTTGAAGAGTTTTCAATTCCTGAGGGTTATAGTTTCAACTACAATTACATGATGGTACTAGTTCTCTCTTTCATGATTATTGGAGTGGGTATGGTTTCAACAATTTTAACAATTGTTCAAGAAAAACCAGTTGCTAGATTACTACTTACACCCGTCAAGAGAGTTGAGATTCTAACAGCTAAATACCTTACTTATATGAGTATTTTGGTAATTCAAAGTTTCTCACTTATTATTAGTGCGTTAAGTTTTGGATTGTATTTAGTAGGTTCATTTTTTGATCTCTTTCTCTCACTTTTTATTTTAGGATTCACAGGTCTTGCGATAGGTATTTTTATAAGCACTTTAAGCAAAACTAAGACACAAGCAAACCAATTATTTTTAGCTACATTTCTGGTATTAATTCTTTTAAGTGGGATATTCATTCCAATTGATGCTATGCCCATCTATTTACAGGTCTTTGCATACATACTTCCGTTGTCTCATGGAAGCCCTTTAATTACGGGAATAATCACTAAAGGAAAATCAGTGTTCGGTTTTGACTTTTTTGCGTTATTAGGTGTAAGTATAACTCTGATAGTCTTGTCATTTATAATATTCCAAAGAAGAAAATATGAGGTGTAAGATGGAGATTACCGAAACTTCTGAAGATGCAATGGTATCAGTAGAAAATCTAAATGTTATATTTGGGAAAAAGCAAATAGTTCATGATGTGTCTTTTAATGTAAAAAAGGGTGAAATCATTGGTATGTTTGGTATCTCTGGAGCTGGAAAAACAACTATTATAAGGGTCTTGACTTGTCAAATTGAAAAAAAGAATTGGAATGGAAATGTACTAGTTACAGGTTTAAATCCTAGTAAAAAAGCTAATTACTCAAAAATTTTAAGCAATATTGGATACGTACCGCAATTAGAATTATTAAATTTATACTTTGAATTAAATCCTATGGTAAACGTTGAAATCTTTACATCTACTTACGGCATGAATAAAAAAACAGCTAAATTAACAGCAGAGAAACTATTTGGGATATTAGATATTCCTAAAGATACTTGGAAAAAAAGAGTAAAAAAAATGAGTGGAGGGGAAAAAAAGCGCCTTTCAATGGCTATTGGTTTAATTCATAGCCCTAAAGTTTTATTTCTTGACGAACCAACAACCGGCGTAGATGCATCGAAGCGCTATCAAATACTTAGTTATCTAAAGAAGTTAAACCAGCAATTAAGCACAACAATGTTTATTATATCTCACGATTTAGAAGCATCATTAATATGTGATAAAACTGCAATCCTAAGAGAAGGAAGATTACTTGAATTTGATTCTCCTCAAAATTTAATAAATTCTTTACCAAGTAATGGCTTGGTAGCAAGAATCTCAATTGAAAATTTAGACCAAGAAATAATTAAAACGATTCAAAAGTATCCTTCAATAAAAAAAGTATTACGAGTTGGAAATGAAACTATAGAGGTATTAATGGATGGCTTTGAAGATAACTTACCAAAATTAATGAAGTTCCTATTTGAAAACGAGTTTAAAGTTATTTCAATGAGCAGAGACACAGCTAACTTTAGAAGATACTTTCAAATCAGAATTCAAGAAGAGGAAGAAAAAGAAACTAAAAAGAATCATATAGAATTAATTAATGAAGGTGGATCTTAATAATAAAGCTAAGTCGGGAAAACAAAAAATGGATTAAAAGGCTCATTATATTCAGCATTTTAGTTGGAACTCCGATTTTATCTTTAGTTTTAATAAATATTCGTTGGACCAACTATATAAGTGAAGAAGATGTAGTTAAAGCTAAAAACTTGGCAACATCCTTTACAAATACTCATCATAATAGCATAGGGTTATTTGTAGAACCAGATATCGATTCAAGTTATAGAGCTATTGACTCCATCAATTATTCATATTCGAGTATTTATGCTCCAGAGCTAATAAATCCTAACAATAACTCTCTTATAGAATTTTTCTTTCGCGATTTCTTTTTTGATTATATATTTGAAAAACAAAATATTGACGGCTCCTATTCAGATATAGCAGGATTTGGAAATATGTTTTCTACTTATGAAGCAATAGAAACTCTAAAAATAATGAATTCATCGTATCTTGAAAGAAAAATCCTTCTTGGGGAAACTGAAAACATCGCTAATTATTTAGTAAATTCCCTAAATGGAGGTGGATGGGGTTTTAAATTTAATCAATTGTTAAACGATTCTGATATTATTTCAACATTTTGTGCCATTAGTTCAGCATACAGTATCGCAAAAAGTTCAATTCTTACTAACCAAAAAATAGGCGAATTCATTAATTCCGTCTGGCTTAATGGTAGTTATAGATTAACAAATAATACATTAATAGCAACTCCAGAAACAACATTCTATGGCGTAAGAGCTTTTTTAGGAATGAATATGTCATACTCTTTTTTAGAAAATGCCGCAATTGGAGCATATTTTAATGTTTTACATAATTTGATAGATGGAGGGTATGCTAACCCTGAAACGGGAATGACGGATATTCAATCGACTTACTACGCTATATCAACGCTAAATTTATTAGGAATCCCTTTAATAGATGCTAATAATACATTAGAATTTGTTTTGAATTGTTCAAATAATAATGGGGGATTTGGAGTTCGGCCTAACGCTACAATTTCTGATTTCAAGTCAGGTTGGGCAGCAATGAAATCAATTGATATTTTAAAAAGCATGATAATACTTACGCCCGAAGATACTAACTCGATAAACCAGATTTCAATTAGATATTATAGATGGTTACACTTTTTCCAAGCAAGAAACGCTCTTTTCGGGCAAATTACAATTGAGTCTAATTATTTTGGGATGTTAACATATTATAATATGGGCTATTTAGATTCTATAAAGACGTCACAGTTTCAAACTATAAAAAGTAGCATCTTAAATTTTACATGGATGTGTTACAATCTTAACGAGGGAGGATTTGGCTCACAACCTGGTCAAAACGCAACTCTTTTTTCTACATATTGTGGTCTTAAGCTGTTGCAAATGATAATCCCAATATACCGCCCTTGGTTTCCACCTTATTTATTAAATACTACTAAAAACTACTTGGCAAATTTACAGAATCCTGATGGAGGTTTTAGAGTAGGAAACGATGTCGATTATATATTGTCTCTTTTTGGATCCTATTCTATTATTTTTGCTGATCTTATAAACACAAATGTGTCCACTGTAGAAAGCACGTATTGGGCATTAATTTCCTTAGAGTTAATAAATGGATTAAATATAATTCATTATGATAATCTAACGCATTGGGTAAGGTCGTGTCAAAATGCCGACGGAGGATTTTCTATATTTATAGGTTTTCATAGTGATATTATTTCAACATATTATGGTTTACAAATTTTTCACGAGGGTTTTGTTAACGGCCCCATTTCTAAAATGTCAGCAATTGATTTTCTAAAACTATCGCAAACTTCCGATGGTAGTTTTTCTCTTATACCTATGATGGGACAATTTTTAGATTTACCATCTTCTTTTCTTACTACATACATGGCTTCTAAGGCGCTTTACGATTATAATTTTCAACCGGAAAACATTCAAGAAGCTTTGTTCTGGTTTGCTGATTGCATAAGCAGTCGTACGGGAGGCATTGGTGATAACCCTTCATTTGGAGCAGATTTAAGAAATTCTCCATACGGAATCATAATAATAGACGAATTAAAATATGATCAAAGTTTTGATTCAAAACCATGGAACTTATTATTAGTTTATATTTTACTAACAGAAGCGGGAATTATAGGCATACTCATAATCCTAAAGATACGTCAAAAACTCTCGTTATTAAAAAGAATCAAACAAAAATTAGGTTTAGGAGGAAGTGTAACACCCTCTTATCTACGAAGATTTCCAGCAATTTCTTGCGAAAATTTTAGTGTATACGCGGGAGGAAAGTTAATTGTTGATTCTGTGTCTATGAAAGTAGATCATGGTCAAATATTAGGAATCTTAGGTGAAAGTGGAGCAGGTAAATCTACATTTATAAAAGGATTATTGGGAATGAGAAAAATTACAGGGTTCTGTCAAATTTTTGGATTAAACATTAATAAAAGAAATTCTAAAAAAATAAGACCTATATATGGTTATGTCCCCCAAGATCTGGGTAAAATTTATCACAACTTTACCGTCTTAGATAATTTGATATCATTTGGAGGTCAATATGGACTAACTGAACGAGAGATCATAAGTAGGTCGAGAAGACTCTTACGCAACCTCGAAATAGAAGATAAGATGAATGAACTCGTGAGAAATCTTTCAGGAGGTCAAAAAAGAAGAGTTAGTATAGCTATTGGACTAATTCATTCTCCTATCTTTCTTATTTTGGACGAACCTACTTCAGGTTTGGATCCAATTATTCGAGAGAATTTATGGTTAGCTCTAACTAAGATAAATGAACAATTTGGAACTACACTAATCGTAATAACTCACTATCCGGAAGAATCCCGATTTTGTAATTGCGTAGCAATTTTCGGTAGAAATAGAGGCATTATAGATTTCGGTAAACCTAAAGATTTACTAGCACAATTACCCGGAAAGGGAAGAACTATAGAATTATGCTTTAGAGAAATCAAAGAGAACGCAATTCAGAGGTTGGAAGCAATAGATGGTATCGAGAGCGTATTAGAAAATAAAGTAGGTACGGATTATTCATTATTCACCAATCTTAATGTAAATGATTTAATTAATAAAATTGAAAATGAAGTAGGAAATGATTCCATCAAAGAAATAAAGCAAATAGATTCAAAAATGGAACAATTTTTCAGATACAAATTAATAGAGGTGCCAAAAATTGAAGAGCTCTAGAGAAATAGAATTAGTTCATTTAAGGCAAAAAATTCTAGAGGCAATTCGTTTTTCTAAGCGTTTCTGGATGACATATAGGGAAAATACTTTTGGAATCGCTTCTATCATTAACTTACTTTATAAAAAATCCTTTATTGAAGTGTTATTTTTTACTAATAGCGATGTTATTGAAAAAGGCTTACCGTTATTAAAGATTTATACCCCTATTGAGGAAGAAATTGATTTTAGTGAGATATTATTTGAACCGGATTTCGATGATGATGGGACGATTAATCCGGCTAAAATTATTCATCGAATGAGAAGACTAATAAGGATTGAATTTCAGAACCACTTAAAACGTTTAAACACTGAAGTTAAACTAATTGAAGAAAAGTTTGAAAACTATCAAATAAAAAGTAATCCATATTATAGAGAAATTCGAATCTCGTATCCTGATTTTGTTATTAAATTAAAAATCAACTTAGAAAAATATCCCATTCTTCCAACCTTTTCATTTTCGAGATCCCTATCAAAAATTATCTCTGAAAGAGAATTTAATGAACTGGAAATTATCAAAAATTGGAATGTTGAAGACCCTCCACATGTTTATGAAATAGTTGAAAATGTATGCGAATTGGTTTGTACGGGCGTTAACGAAAATGAGCTAAAAGAGAATTCTCAATATCTAGTTCTTAATAGCGTTTCTGTAGGTAACATAATTGATAAGCTTTCTTTTAAAATTCATAGAGGAAAATCTATTGGTATAATTTTTGATGAAAAACGCTTAGAAAACGGCGATCCTAGGTTAGATTTATTGAATTTATTTGATACTATTGCTGGAAGCCAATCTGATTTTTCAGGCTCAATAGAAATTTTCGGAAATCCAATGGTATTGCTATCTAAAGAAGAAAAAGCTAAGATCTTTATCTTACCTCAAGCCTACGACTCAACAATTACAAAGATGAGAGTTAAGAGAGCACTTCAATATAATATTAATTTAAACGAGATTTATAGGAATAAGAAAAGTGATTTTAATTTAATTTTAAGGGATGCGGGATTAGCTCAGAGTTTAGATGAAATAATGGGAGAATTTCTAATCGAGAAATCCTACAACTTTAACCGTAAGAAGCAGTTTATAAAGAAGGTTTTGGAATCAACAGGTTTGTTAAACAAGAAAAATAAGAAATTCTCGCAGTTAACGCCTTTAGAATTTCTCCTTTTTTCGATTACACGAGCTTTAATTCAGTCACCAACGATTATTATGTTTTCTATTCCCTTTGGGATTTTAGGAAAATTAGAATACGAGAAATTTAACTCTTACATGAATAAAATCAAAGAAAACTTTCATGTAGTACTAATTTTCCATGGTCCTGAAGAAATCGTGTCAAACTGCGACCAAATTCTAACTATTACAAAAAATGCTTCTAAAATAGGATCTTTTAAAGATTACATTGAAAGTTTACCCCAATATGGTGAAATTCTAAACATAGAATTAAACGATCCAGATGACTTATCGATTCAAAAACTTAAAGAAATGAAAGAAATAGATGTAATAATCGAAGAAAGAAAAAAAGAAAAATTTAAGATTTTTATCAAAGATAGTATTCCAGAAGTAATTATTCAAATAACCGAATTACTCGGTCCAAGCTTATATAGTTTTAAAAGATCTACTGCCTCAATTGGAGATTATATGGAATTTATCGAAAGTAAATAAAGTTTAAAGTTTGAACATAAAAGAGGTAATAAAAAAAATGTTAAAAAATCTATACATATTAGATGAAAACGGAATTTTATTATATTCCAAAGAGTTTACGAGAGAAGAACAATATGACGACAACTTATTAATAGGATTTTTCACTTCCATCGCAAATTTTAGTAGAGAGGCTTTAGGAACGGCTGTAAAAAATGTTAACCTCGGCGAAAACAACAAGCTTATACTCGTTCCAAACGAGGATGAAAGATTACTCGGAGCTGCTATTGTTAGCTCGAACGATAACAATGAACTGGTTACTAAAATAATTAAAGAAATCTTACAGGAATTTATCGATTCCTATTCACCTGAATACGATCAAGAGATAATCATTCAGGAAGAAATGGAAAAAGTTATACAAGATGTTTTACTAACTAAAATAATTCATTATCCTATCGTTAGAGTAACTGTTTCGTGGTTAATTAACATACCATTTACCATTCTTTTGATTTTCGTGAGTATTAATGCCACACTTCTTATTTATGCGGCATTCAATCTAAATCAATATTTCAACATTGATCAATTATTTTCGCGATTTTTCCCTGCTTTAATCCTTCTATCTACGGGCAATATTATAATATTATTTCTATTTCCAAATCTTGTTTTTGGGTTTTTATCCATTAACAGAAATTTAGCTGTTATGAATTCTCTTATACATTTAGGCGTTACTGTCACCTTATTTTTCTATTCTTCAGAACCTGCATTTGCTTATATTGTGCTCGGGTCCTTACCATTAACTTTAATTTTCTCACTATTCTTTTTGTTTATTGGAATCAGATCCTCTTCAAAGAGGTTTTTAAAGAGATAAAAAGAAATTTTCCTCATTTTTTTTAAGATAGAGGTCCCAATCAAAGACTTATCTTTCACTACTGAATAATTTGAATTTTATAGGATTCAACCGTACAATTATAAGAAAAAGACATCTATTTCATGAGATATCGTAATAACAAATTTAAAATTAAGCAATTAATTTTCGAACGTATAAAGAATAATTAATCTAAATTCTAAAATTACAAAAAATAATGACAATAAGGTATTAAAATATGAGCTATAAATTACCAGATAATAAAGATTTAGAAGCAATGATTGGTATTGTAGGCAAGGA
>Ga0209977_10001306_pt1 | contig 10934 bp, 16 predicted proteins | sample SumtaG_2_FD_183113 | JGI IMG/M metagenome (GOLD analysis project Ga0209977, IMG submission 183113) | Deep subsurface microbial communities from Indian Ocean to uncover new lineages of life (NeLLi) - Sumatra_00607 metaG (SPAdes) (version 2) | ecosystem: Environmental > Aquatic > Marine > Oceanic... | reverse complement strand
AGTCGCTGATGTAAAAGATCCTTCCCGCCTTGTTCAGGTTCTCGACTCGTTCCAGTGCCCTGATTGCCGATGACACGCTCATCTCTCCCATGCCAGTGATCAGGTCCACTTTATACTCTCTGCACAGTGGGTCGAGAATGTCGTTCATGCTAGTCTTCTCGCACCAGATCTCAAGGTGATATCTTCGGCTACCTTCAAAATCATAGAGTTCGTAACAGGGCAAATCGGGAAGTCCAGGAAAGGCGAAAGAGAGATCATCCGATTCCACATCGAACCAAGGCTCGCCATTCTTGCAGTCATAGATGATAGGCTCAGGATTGCGTCTGTCAATGATTTCGCTCGGATCAATCAAATCCAAATATCTTGCCGATTTCGCTGCTGCTTGCAGGAAACTCCAACAAGCATCGGTATTCTCATACGACATGCCATCGGGCAACTTCACATCGGGCTTCAAAGTTGCCAGCTGGTAATGGATCCTCCTCAAATATATGCCGGCTCCGTAACCGAACCGATGCCATATCTCCACAAACCACTTGGCCTTTTTCACATCCCTTTCCTTTCCCGCACAGAACGGGTCGTTTATGGGAGCCAGAGCAATAAGATTATCGATCTTGATTTTGTTTTTTTCCGCCAGTTCTTTCAAAACACTGTAATTGATATCATTTTTTGTCATTATAGCCTCCTTATTTATAAATGCGTTGACGCCGTTCATCCTCTTTGCGACGCCGTATTGCTGTGCGCTGTACTAGTCCCTTTTTTAACTGTAGCCGTTGTTGCGGGGGAATGGCTATTTCCAGTTTTATTTCCTCATCGTTCATATCCCAAACCCTGCCATTATAGCTTACCCGTGCAACCTGTTTGCCATCCTCGTAAATTTGGCCACCCGCCCAATTGCCTCCACCCAGATTCCAGTTGGCTATATATTTCGTACATATTAGGCGTGCTCCTTTAAACGTGGCCACCTCACAAGATACCGTAGGTGATAAACTATCATGTGGACTTTGCCCGTGATCAGGATTACCACAGGAAGATAATTTTACAGTCATTGTTTTTTCTTCTTTCATTGTTGCCTCCTGTTTTTTTATCATTTCAGATAGTAAATATACGCCCGTTGACCCCTTGATGTAATAGCCTATCGTGGTGAAATTTCCCTCACCCCAAAAGGTGACATGTGCACCCCAAAAGGCTAATCACCCTTGGAAATAAAGTTTGGAATAAATTAAAATCTTACTTGACTTTTGTTATAATAACTCTTATATTGATAGTGCGAGGTAAAAATGGATGAAATAAAAAAGTTGGTTGAGATCAAAAAACGCACAGGTTTGAGCTATGAGAGGATGGCTTATCAGATAGGCGTCAGCTTCCAGACACTATTGCGATGGGTTAATAAAGGAGACAAGCCGGGTGCGTTAGCTATGACGCAGATAAAAAGATTCATTGAAGAGAACGGGGGGTAAAAAATGCACCTGCAATATACACAGAATAGTCCCTACATAGCGTGTATATGCGTTTATACATATGATTCGAATCAAATAGGATATAGGTAGCATGGCAAAGGAAGAAAGCTTTGAATACTACAGAGACTGCAAATTGCCCTCTTGCCAAAAACCATTTGGAACTAATCGAAGTTGGAAGTTCTTTCACCACGAAGATTGCCAGAAGAAATGGCAAAAACTGTTGCGCCGGTCGCACGAGGAAGTCATCGTTGAGATGGCATTGCTCAAAGAGGATATGAAGAAGATAAAAAAACAACTGGGGATTAAATAATAATAACAGGAGGATAAAATTGAAGTTACTTGATCCGACAAAGATAGTCGATAAAAGCTTGAAGCGTGATCAAGGTGATATTTCCGGGCTGGCTCAAAGTATAAAGGAAAATGGGTTGTTGCAGTTGCCCATTGTGAATCAGAAGGGCGAGCTTATTATAGGTGGACGGAGGCTTGAGGCTGTAAAATTGTTGAAGATGAAGGAAATGCCGTGTATTGAAGTTCCAACCAAGGATAGAGATGATGAGTTTCGGAAGGCTCTTGCCGAGAATGTTCAGCGCAAGAACTTTTCTCCTTCAGAGATGGTGGCGTTAGCAAAACAGTTACGGCCACAGATAGAGTTAAAAAGAAAGAGGGGGCGACCAAAGAAAGGTGTAAAATTTACACCTTTTCGGGAAAAGGCGAGGGAAATCGTAGCTTCCCAGCTCAATACAAGCTGGCGAACCCTCGAAAAAGCCGAGGAGATAATTGCCAGTAAGGATAAAGATCTCATAGATAAAATGGATAAGGACGGCAAGGTGGATGCGGTGTATAAGAAGTTGAAGAAAAAGCAGAGGGTTGAGCAGGAGCCGGTGGAGGAAGTTGGGAGTGAGGGTGAGCAAAGGCGAGTACAGTTGGAACAGTATTTGATTCAGGTTAAGAAGAAAATAGAGAAATTGAATAAGGACTTAGTTCCGTTGTTGGAGTATAAGAACGAGTTTCATTCACCGCAGTGTCAGAAATCAAAGGTAGGGCAGGATTTTCTCTATGCGATAGCAGGGCTGTTCGGTACGGTTCATGTTTTGATGAGTAAGAAGAGGAAGGAGGTTGATTTGATAGGAAGCTTTAAACTTCTGGTGCAGTCCAGGAAGAAGGAAGAGAGAGAAAAAATTAAATAAAATTTAAAGGAGGTACTATGATAGAAAAAGGAGATGAGAAGGTTGTGAGGAAGAAGTTCCCATGTCCTCCTGACACGACTTTATTTCCCAAGTTGGGTACGGGAGCCGGTTATTCTTTGAGCCAAGCGATTAACGAGTTGATTGACAATGCTTATGATGCTCGTTCCGGTGAGAAGTTGAGAGTACGGGTGAGTTTTCATTGGGAGGGAAGGCAGCTTGATCGTATTGTGGTTAAGGATAATGGTCATGGTATGAATGAAGAAAGCTTAAGAGATGCTATGATACTTGGCAAATCTAAGAAGGGAAAGGGAAAGTTGGGATTGTGGGGGTTAGGTTTGAAAACGAGTTGTTTGAGTATTGGCCGAGGGTTTTCCGTAAAGACAGCGGAGATAGGAGGGAAAATTTATTTGACGAAGTTTGATGAACAGGCGTGGGAGAGGCAGAAACTTTGGGAGTTGGAGATTGAGGCGGGGCCAAATCCTGATCGATGGCATGGAACAATTGTTGAGATTCATGATTTTAAGACGGAGATTCAAAGGAAGGATGTGTGGAGGATTGCAAAAGAACTTGTGAACGCCTTTCAGCATATGATAGTGAGTGGGGTAATGGAATTAAAGGTTAAGGATGTTGATGAGCGTGAGGGCGAAGAGCTAGCCGTAAGCACATATACGGGCGAACCAGCTCCGTTGGAATTTGTCGAGAAGAAGGATTTTAAGATTGTGGTCCAGAACGGTGTGATATCAGGATTTGTTGGTATTTTAAAAAAGCATTTGAAGGAAGGTCATTGGGGGTTTCATACTTTTTGGAATAGAAAAATGATCGTTCCGTTTTCTAAGATTGGTCTTCATCCGACAAGGTTCGAGTTTTCAGATAAGCTTATTCATGGTCAGATTAATATGGATCACGTTCCAACAACGTATGATAAGAGGGAGTGGATAGTGAGGTCTACTGAATATCGTGAGGCAAATAAGAAGATTGCCGTGGTAGTAAAACCATTCAGGGACAAGGCAAAGGCTTATGAGAAGAGTTTGTTGGAGAAGAAGAAATATAAGACTATTCCTCATGGTCAAATACAGAAAATTTTGAATCAAGCTGTGAAATGTTTTAAGTCGGTTGCTTCATTCGATGAAGCTCTGATTTCAGGATTTAGAGTAAAGGGAAATCCAAATGGCGATATGAGTGGTGTTGTTAATGTAGAGAAAAGGGATAAGTTGGAAGAGACGCTGTCCGTATCTCATGCTCGGGAATTGTCAGAAGGGTTGAGGCAGCGAGTTCCCAAGAAGACTCGTAGAGAGGATACGTTTGTTGTGAGGATAGGAGGCAAGAGGCGGGATTTTAAAATTCGCTTGGAGCCTCGGGGTCCGGGGGAGCCGTGGAAGTTTTGGGAGAGGAACCCTAATACTGATGGCATTGCTTTATATGTGAACGTTGCTCATTTTCTTTGGCAAGCTTGTCGGTCAGCTTCGGATCGTCAACGGTTGCTTTCAACACTCGTTTCGGAAACTTTAAGTGAAATCGCAAGTGATAATACACGTCTTGCGGAGATGCGAGATGGTTCAATACGTGAGTTCCTAAGAGCATTTGGGAATTAATAAAATGAACCAAGGCAGCGGTGGCAAAAAAAAAGAAGGCTCCTTCCAACCATGGTGTTCCCATACCCCCCTTTTGCTTACAATGCGGGTTATCTTTGGCTTTCTTTCCCGAGTGCCACCCTGCCTTTTTGGCAATTATGGAGGGCGGAGTTAGCAATCCTTTGTCCAATTGGATTGGTGTCCAAATGCCCGCCCTCTCTTAAATAAAACAAAGGAGACAACATGGATAAAGACAAAAAAGAAAACTCCCTGACTGAAACAAAGGCAAAGCCAGTTGCCCTGACCATGGAGTTTGGCACGCTCTACTGCAAAGTCAAAGGCAACGAAATCATGCGACCCGTGAAGGCGGAACTCGCCCTCTACGAAAAAGCTGGTCACATCTACCAGGTACAGAAAAATTTTGCCATAACCAACGAGGGATACAATCTGCTTAATAAGGTGGCTGGGATCAGCATCGTGACACCACAGAAAGTGACGGCCGATGAAAGGGAGCATCCGAACCCTTACATCGAACGGCACCCTACAACGAAGCTCATCGAAAGCGTTTTTATCAGGAAGATTGGCATCGGCTATAACCTCGCCGGGAATGTGGTGATCGTGGACAAGACTCTGCTCTACAATATTTATGCCTACTTCATCGAATCCATACAATCCAAGATGAAAAAAGTCGTATGGAAGAGTGGGAAACCAACGAAAGAAAAGCTCTATCCCGACTGTGCAGTCATCGGGACAAAGGAAGAGAAGCCAGAAAAAAGGGGAGGACGATGGGCATTTTTTGAAACCGTTCCACCGCTTGGATTATGGATAAACTACGAGGACCCCGTAATAGTCGATTGCCTGAATGAACACACCCAGAAGCAACGGTTCGGTGACCGCATAGCGTCGACCATCGTCGAGCGGAATATAATGAAATCTCACCCGGCAATCGGCGTAAGCAGAGTCCAACCAATGAAAAAATCCGAGACCAGGGACCACAGAGCGTATGTCACAGTCTACGGATTCCGCCATGAACTCGGCCCCGTGCAGATCGACGAAATCCTTGCCCAAGCTGAAAGAGGGAGCAAGGTCATAGATGTAAAGGCTGAAGTAATAGAGAAAGTTGACGAAATCGACGAGACACTTGCAATCCAGGAAGTCAAGGAAGAGGAGACGACAATCAAGAAGAGAGCCAAAGAAGACAAGCCAGGTGAAAAAGAGGGCAAAACTCCTGCTGAGTTAGATGAGCCTCCGGAAGACTACTACTTGAAACAGGAAGAGACGGAGAAAAAGGAAGATGAGAGTAAAAAAACTGATTGAGAAGCTCGAGGACCGAGAAAAACTGCTCCAGGAGATGACCGTAGTTGCAATGGAAATGGGGGCGAAAATGGATGCGGAAAGACAGCCCTGGAGTCCGAGCGACCACTCACGCTATAACTGGGCAAGTGAATACCATCACCCGTGCAAAAAGTACCTCGTCCACAGCAGGGTTGACTGGCAACAACGCCAACAGATCGACGTACGAGGACGTTGGCGAACCGACGAGGGCATAAGCAAGGAGTGGGAAGTAAAGAAGTGGTTGGGCAGCGTAGGCTACGAGGTCACGAGATCCCAGGAAAAATTCAATACAGACATGAAAGGACTGGAGCAATTCAAGAGCCTCCGCATAAGCGGAAAAATTGACGGAGCATCTCCACTGAACAAAAATTTCCCACCGCCTTTCGAACGGCTGAGAGAAGTCCCGGCTGAAGTCAAAACCGTATCCCCTCACTACTGGAACTCAACGGCGACGATAGAGGATCTCAAGCGACACCCTAAATTCTGGATCCAGAAAATCCCAAGCCAGCTCAATACTTATATGGTATTTATGAGGAAGCCAGTAGGCCTTCTTATAATCGCGACATTCGGAATGAAGCCCAGGATCCTACCAATGCTATTCGACCCGGAACTCTGGGAAGCGGACAGCATCATGGCCAAGAGCGTGAACTACTACGTGCGGATGAAAAAGTACCCAGAGCCGATGCCCTTCGATCCGACGACCTGCGGACTCTGCTCGTTCAATCACATATGCAAGCCCCTGGAGAGCTCAGGGACCCTAGTGGAAATAGGCGGAGTCGACCAAGTGGAACTCGAAATATACCTCGAGCTGAAAGACCAGAGAGATCAATACAATAAAATGAAAGCAAAGCTCATCGGCACTAAGGAGAAGCCAGGCAAATACCACGGGAAAAATGCCCTACAGGATGACATCGCAATAAAGACAATCAAGTATCCTCAGAAAGCATTTAAGTATCCCGATGATGTGAAAGAGAAGCACCGCATCGAGGACAAAGAAATCATAAAGACAACGATAGAAAGGATAAGTCCATGAGCATAATACCTGAACACACAACCATCTGCATAAAATGTGGCCGTGGTGGGCCACCTGGTAATCTATTTGAAGGCCAAAAGGAGGAAAAATGAAAGACATTAAAGATGTAAAACTAGGCGAAGTTCTACACGATGGGACAATATGGACCTTAGTAGCCAGGAAACAAACCCTGGACAATAAGGACTGGCATATTATCTTGGCTTTAAATCCCAGAGATCATGTGTATTGCGTATCAAGAACGATGGATGCGGAAGATATGATGTTCGGTGAGTATACCTCAGATTTCATGGAAGCTATTAAGTGGTTCTTAAATCATTTTGATATGTCAACGAGAAAGAAAAGGAGTGAAAAATGAGAGCAAGAGAACTGATTGAGAAGTTAGAGGATTTAGCGACGTTTTTTACGCTGGCAGCCAGCGACGCAGGCGAATCAGTAAAGGCAGCAAAGAAAAAGGGAAGTCAAATTAGTATTTCATATCACGAAGGAAGGAGGGTTGTTTATAAAATCGCATTCAACAAGGTGGACAGTTTAATAAAAGAGGCAAAAAGATAAATATGTGGGGAGGGCCGATGTGCTCTAACGAGCAATCTGAGATTTGTACGCCGTCTCTTCATAGCCCTCCCCCTTAATATTTATAGTTGACAAAAAGGCTTTGCGACTATATGATTTGATTCGATGAGCAGGAAAAATGAGAATCAATAATACTAAAAGCCCTTGCTCTGCGCCTTGCCTTTCCCTGTTTCGGGGATTCTGCTCATCACTGGTGCAGGCAGGGGCTTTTATTTTTGTAGATAAATTTTTACAAGGAACCCAGGGAGAGAAGCGAGGAGAATAATGGCGCGCTACAGACCAGTACATGTGAAAATTTGGAGTTGTGATGAAAAATTTCAAGAATATTCTAAAGATGGAAAGCTTTTATTTCTTTATCTTATTACCAATGATCACCTAACTGAAAGCGGGCTTTATAAGATCACTTATAAAACAATGGCGAATGAGACTGATATCCCAAAAGGAGAAATAAAGAAATTAATCAACGGAGAATTAAAAAATAATGTCTCTTATGACGAGAATAAAAGCGTTGCTTTTGTCCATAAGTTTCTCGAACACAATGGGGGCGGTAATCCCAAACTTGTGAAAATATCAATAAATAAAGATAGATCGACAATTAAAACACGGCTTTGGAAAGAATTTAATAAGTTTTATTCAATAGATTTAAAACCGTTAGACAACCCTTTGCCAAAGGATTCAGCTATTACTATTCCTAATTCTAACGCTAATACTAAAGAAGAAAATATATATAGCATAATTGAACACTGGAATTCTCAAAAAATAAAAAATCTCGAAGACCGCGAAACCAACATAAGAAAAAAAACTTTTTCGAAAATACAAAAACAATTAAAAGATTATTCACTAAAGGAAATTAATGAAGCAATAACTAATTATTCAATCATTCTGAAAGAGGATAAATATTTCTTTTCCTATTCTTGGCAATTATGGGAATTTTTAGATCGTGGACTTGTTAATTTCTTAACAAAAAACAATCCGTATAAAAATTATATTAGTAATAAAGAGAAGGGTATTACCAAAGAGGATAAAAGAAAAAAGAAGCTTGACGACTGGGCAAAAAAACCGGAGGAGAAATAAACATGGATTTTAATGACAAACCCGCCTTTATGAAAAAACTGAATCATATAGCCATTAAGCTGGACAGGAAACTGAATGAGGAACAGTGCCAAGTTTTTTTTGATGATCTAAAAGACCTTACGATTGATGTTGTTGAGCGGGCGATGGACTTAGCCTTGAGAGATCGAGACCCTGATGATGTTTTTCTGACAAGGGCGATGCTTACGATTCCAGAGATTCGTCGAGCTGCAGAAGAATTGATAAAAGATAAAGATAAAAAAGTAAAGGGTAGGCTGGGATGTGAGAAGTGCTTGCCCACAAAAGGCTGGATACTGGGGATTACGAAAACTGGGAGAGCCGTCGCATCCCCCTGCGACTGTTTGGCAGATATAGTCAGAGCGCATTTGAAAAAGAAAAACAGGACCAGAGCAGATAGGATAGATGATAAGCACAGAGAGGACATTTTAGTTGCTTATGAGGTGTCAAAATTTAGGTAAGGGAGCAATGACCATAACACACGCATTGATACAGGAACTGCTGGCGCGCCGGCACAGTAGTTGGGAGTGGAAGTTCTTTGCCGAATTTCGGCCGCTCACGGGCTGGGGCGCCACGGAAAACTCCATAGATGCGGTGGCGGTGGGTATTTATAAAAAGCAGGCAAAAATTGTGGCTTATGAGATAAAAGTTACGCGCGATGACTTTATTAAAGATGTGAGGCAGTTTAAAAAGAAGCACCAGTTTGCGCTGATGATGAGCCATGAGTTTTATTATATCTGCCCGTGGAATGTTATAAGCAAGGCAGAGGTGCCGGAGGTGGCGGGCCTTTATTATGTGAATAAAAATAATAAAATAAGCCTCATAAAACATGCCATTTATAGGGAGCAGGATTGCATACCATTTGGCATAGTACAGGGTTTCGTGAGTCACGTGGGCAAGGTAATACACGATGCTAAAATACCAGTTAAATATTTGGGCAGGGAGTTGAGCCAGGAAGATTTTTTAGCACTAGTAGAGGAGGAAAAGGGTAAGAATTGGGAGGATGATATTAGGTTCGAAGCAACCAAACAAAGGCGCGAAGAAGGGCAGAGGGATAAAACCCGCAAGGCTTTTATAACCGAATTAATGGATGCATGCGGGATGCCTGGTATTTATTACAAAGAGGCCGAGGTGCTACCCAAGATGAAAAAATATTGCATTGTGGGTAAGGAGCTATTGGGGGATTCTAATTTTCAATATCGCATGAAAGATTTAAAGAAGGCTTTTGCCAAGGTAGAGAAAATACTGGAGGATAAAAGCAAATGAGCATGGAAGAAACTTGGGATAAAAAAAGGGAGGCGTTTTTTGCCACAAACCCAAAATGCAAAGAGTGCGGGCACGCAATTGATCACTATACAAGGACGGGGCTGTGTAGGTTGTGCCAAAAAGATATGTATAAGAAAAAGGCACAGGCGAAGGCGCCTGAGTACCGCAGGAATTACGTAAAAAAACACAGGGAAAGAATACGGGCATATCAGGCAAAATATTACCTGGCCAATAAAGAGGCAATAAGCGAGCACAAAAAAATAAAATACCATGAACGAAAACAACTTACAGCTAGCTACATATAAATGGTGTTAAATGGATAAAAAGTTCAACATAAAAAACTACACGACTGATGTTCCTGCAGATAGGAGCATCCTCGAGATAGAAAGGCTCCTGACTTTATTCGGGGCAGAAGCGATCATAAAAGAATATGACGCTAATCAGAGAGTGCATAGCCTTTCATTTAAGCTCAAGGATGACGCGTTCAAGCTCCCGGCAAATATTGAAGGAGTGAAGGAGATCTTATTTAAAGGAAAGCGTCCTCCTCCCACCAAGGAATTGGAAAAGCGCAGGGCGCAGAAAGCTAGTAGAGTGGCCTGGAGAATAATAAAAGATTGGACCCATTCTCAATTGAGCCTGATTGCTTCCGGACAAGCCAAACCCCTAGAGATATTCCTTCCCTACATGTTCGATGGAAAATTGACTTTTTTTGAGAAGTTTGAGGCGAATAGATTATTGCCTCCGAAGAAGGGGAAATAACCGCGTCGCATAACCAGATTATGGTAACTAAGCAATATATTTACGGTTGGAAGAATAACGCCAAAAGACAGGCCCTGTATGGCCAACATTGCACAGTATTGGCACGGGGCCGCATGAACAGCGTGCTGGTGGAATTTGTGGATGGCAGCAAAGAGGTAGTTAGCAGGCGGGCATTAAAAAGGAGGTAAAGATGCAATCAATGGCAGAGAGGTTAAAGGCAGCAAAAAAGAGAAACCCAGCTGCCTATAAGATCATAGGCGTGATTTCTGGCTATGGGGAAAAGAGGATAAAAGAAATAGCCGAAGGGGAAGAGGCATCAATACCTGAAGAGATAATCCTGGAAGGATTAAGCGAGACATAAAAATGAGTAAAATAATTGACAAATTAATTGACAATATTATCGAGCTTATCTTGGAAGATATGGAGTGCCAGCATGAGGTAGATCACGATGAAAATGGTGCTCATACATCTGTCGAATATAATCTTAAGTGTGAGCTAAAAGTTCGAGCTAAAATAATGGCATTGCTAGAGCCAGAAGTTACGGAGGAGTTTGTGGAAAAAATGGTTGATGAGTCGGTCTATGTTTTACATAAGGATAAGCATGTATTTTTTAAGAGGAAACTCAAAGAGGCGGGCGTGGAGGTAGTGGAGAAATGAGCCTAAATAA
>Ga0209977_10001305_pt1 | contig 10935 bp, 6 predicted proteins | sample SumtaG_2_FD_183113 | JGI IMG/M metagenome (GOLD analysis project Ga0209977, IMG submission 183113) | Deep subsurface microbial communities from Indian Ocean to uncover new lineages of life (NeLLi) - Sumatra_00607 metaG (SPAdes) (version 2) | ecosystem: Environmental > Aquatic > Marine > Oceanic... | reverse complement strand
CAAATTCGCTCATCTCCATATTTTCTATAGATTGATATATTTCATAATCTTTTTCAAATATATCGAAAAGTAAGTTAGTGTATTTATCATCAATATCTTTAATATTTTCTCTATACATATTAATTTCACTGATTTCGCTCTGTTTTACATAAATTGAATTATTGATTCGAGGGATTTCAATTCCAAAAAGTATAGTAAAAACGATGGAGGAAATAATTAGAAAAATAAGGGGTATAACAATAAATAAGTGTTTATGTTTAAAAAAATTTACATGCTTGCCATATATGTTGCATATCTTTCTAGAAAATTTATTTAATATCCGTTTTATTTTAGACATTTTATTTTGAAAAAAATATTTTGATTTTTGCTATTACAAAAATTCTCTTTTATTAAAAATTTAATTATTTATTCTATAACAAAAATTACATATGTTAGATCCTGATTCTCCTTTCCTTTACTTATCCTTTCCTTTACTTATCCTTTCTCTCAAATATCTCTCTCCCCCGTGGTGCCCCCTCCTAAAAAAGGAGGTGTGGAAGGAATGTTATTTTTTCAGTATTATGCGTTATTTAATTCATTTAGTATTTTAGTTTTTACTTTTTCATCTATACAATGTGTATCAATTAACTCCTTCGTTACTGATCTAAGTTCTTCAAATTTTTTTATATTTCCAAGTTTTTTAAAGATTTTAGCTGCTTTCCAACAAGTTTCTGCATAAAAATGTTTAACTCTAATATCATCTTTATCGATGTCTAATACTTTATTAAAGCATTCTAAAGATTCTTCAAATTTCTCCAAATTATAAAGGATTTCACCCTTAGTATCAGTAAGAGCTAAAATGTCTGTTTTAGTATCAATTCTGTTTATTCCTTTATTGATTGCACTCAATCCTTTATCATATTTACCTAGTATTCTGTAAAAATTTGCCAAATAATTCCAATTATCTGAATTTATCTTATTTTTTTCAGTATCAATTAGAGTATTTATTAAATCAGTATTTGCATTATATATTGGTTTTAAATAATCCTCGCTAATTTTAGATACTAAAGCCAAAAAAATGGGTATTTCATTAAGATCCATTCCTTTTAAGCATTGATCATAAAATGCAGAAAATTCTGTTTTTAAATCGGTTTCAGCATTTTCTAAAACCTTGATTTTTTTTAAATCCTCTTCAGATAATTCTAAAACATTTAATTTATCAAGAAAAACTTCAGCATTATTTAAATATCTAAGTAAATAAATAGGAATTATCGGGTAATCTTCTTGATTATTAATTGCTTGTTTATATTTATTAAACCAAGCTCTAAATAAATTTGCATATAGAATTGGTAGTTGTTCATCAAATTTTAAAGCATCCTCGTAAATTTGAATTGCTTTAATAAATTTACCTAAATAGGCATATGCAACACCTTTGTTTATAAGAAATTGAGGCTTTAACTCTTCTAGACTTGGTTCAGCTAAAAACTTATCAGATTCCTCAATAACACCTTCATAATTTTTTAATCCAATCAATTTAGCCATTTCACTAACTAATTGTCCTAAATTTGTTGGTGTTACAAAACTACCTGCTTTAAGTGGTCCTTTCCCCACATATTTTCTATATCCTACAATATATTTAGCTTGAAAATCTAAATAAGGTTTAAAATCTTTAAGCATTACAATATTACTATAGATTGCATGATCCAATAATCCTTTTTCTTGTAAAATCGAGTGAACCATATTTTGATTTTTGAAATATTGAATTAGAATTCCAGTATACAAGTTTTGGATTAAAAATCTATATAATAAAAGATTGAGATTTCCAATTTGTTCCTTTTTTTTAGATTTATTGTGAGAAGCTGTAACATTCTGAAAAAAAGTCGTATCATTATTAAGACAGTAATTTAATGCTTCTGGAAAAAGAGAAATTAATTTCTTCAATTGTTCCTTTTGGATATCTTCCAAATTCCTAATTAGAAATCTTGAGCAAATGTAATTTATTAGTCTCTTATCTATAACATCCTCGAAATAATTAGAAAGGTAAAGCAATTTCATTAATTTTTGATCATTTAATTTGTATAAGATATTAAATAGATGCCTAAAACCCTCATTTTCAGAAGTTAAATAATAGTTATCTCCAGATTTTTTAATCACTTTTTCATGGATGTTTAACAAATCTAAATTCATTTCAATAGTTTTAACGGAAATGTTTAAATTGCTGGAAATTTCATCAGTAGTAGTTTCTTTATTAATTAAAAGATATTCAAGGATATGATATCTAACATCTAAATCAACATAGGATAGATTTTTAATCTTATTAGGTAATAAATTTAGAAATTGTTTTGAATAAGGATGATTTAAGGGATCACCTTTCTGTTCAAATATAGCATAATATTTGACTTTACCCTTCTCATTTTTAAAAGTTTGAAGCCAAAAAAGTTTTCCATTATATAATAAAACGTATAGGTTTTCTTTCTTAAAGGGAATCGCAGTTTCTATTATTGAATTTAATTTATCTTCTGAAGGTACATATTTAGATATTCTTAACCTTTCAATTAATTGTTGACCATTAATTGTTTCTATTTCACCCATAAATTTTGATTTCCCAACTATTTCTTCAAGTCTAATAATTAAACAATCATTAATGACACATTCTTAATGCAAAGCAAATGTTCTCGCACAAATTTCCTCAATTAACTCATTCCTATCTCTGAGCTCTTTGAGAGCTCTTCCCTTAAAATGCTTGAATCGAATACCCACTTAGATTTCCTTTAATATCTATGAGCTTTTATATTTTTGTCTTATGTTAGTAAAGGATATTCAAAATTATAAATTATTTTAAATCAATGAGTGCTTAACACATACATTGGGAATTGTTTCTTAAATTATAAATCTAAAGATCTTATGAACACTTTGCAATCTTCCTCTCTGACTTTAAAAGGACTCTTCTTCCCAGGTTCATAGTCACGCTCCTTGTTGAAATTATAAATCCCCGAACCACCATATTCGGCAATATTGACAAATAAAAATGTTTTTTTAACATTTCTTCTTTGATGGATTATATTGCCGAACTTATTTTTGAATGGATTCACTAGTTGGGAAAATGAAGGAACTGCTATAATATTAATGTTATTTTTATCCATCCATTTATCAACCACAGCGTAGTTTACTAAAAAATCCTTACAGATCAAAATAGCAACATTATCAACAGCAGTTTTAAATTTGAAAAAGAGTGGGTTGAAAATTAACGGTATGTTTTCTTTAATTTCTTCTGATTTATAAAATGGGATGTTTTTTATTTGAAAACTAAACTTCCCATTAGCATTTATAACGATTGCTTGATTTATGAAAACATTTGATGCGATATTGGGGATACTATTGACTTTTTCTAAATTAATTGAAGGAATGTATTTATTAGGAAATTTTTGTCTCAAATTTCTAAGATAATTTTCAACCTTATCTTTTGTTTTATGCTCCATCCCTCCTATGATTACAATTTTATTATTTAGAGCAAAACCAACAAGATAATCAATTAACTCATAAGGTAATGAATTTTCTGGAAAAACTAAAATGCTTCTGTTTTTAAGAATCTTTTCTGTTTCTGCTTCAAAATCGTTTAACCTCTTCTTTATTATGTCAAATAAAGCATTTGATTGGTCTTTATTGAATGTGAGTACATTAAATTTAGCACATTTTTCAAGGTCCCAACTTGATGCACATAATGCTTTAAATCTATTTTTTTCAATAGATTTTATTTTATTGATATGAATTTGATATAAAAAAAATTGTTCACATTCAAAAGTTTGATCATTATCATTAAGATTTATCTCATAGGGTTCAAATGCCAAAAAAAGTATATTTTGAATAAGCCGATGTTTAAAATCTTCATCAAAGGTCCCAAGTTGTAAAAGACCAATGTAATTAGGATCGACTTGTTTTCTCTTGTCAATAATTGTTCTGATCAAGTTTATTTCAGTAAGTATAAAATCCCTTTCTTCATCCAATATCATTAAATCATAATAATTATTTTTAGAAAGATAATAAGCCACTTCTAATGGTGTATAATCGAAAATTTCATCAATAATTCGAAGTTTATTGGTTTTATCAACAATAATTGGTTCAAATTGAGTTGTTTCATTCTTTGGGTAAAGTCTAACCAATAATGTATTGTTTAGTAAATCATCGAAATTATGCATATCCAAAAAGTAGGGAGAATGAGTACCAATAAAGATTTGGAGTCTCTCTGAACATGCATTTAAATATTCAAAAAATTCTCTTTGAAGACTAGGATGAAGACTTACCTCTGGTTCGTCGATAAATATGATTCTATTATTATAATGCTCAACGATATTTCCATTAAACGCCTTTTCAACGTTGTCGCTCTCCAATTCTCTACTTAAAGAGTCATAATTTATTAACGGACACTTTTTCAAAAATTCGAATAAAAATATTAAATTTAATAACTGTTGAGTACCACTCCCAAATGATCTCCAATTTGTTATTCCTTTCTGAGTAAATTTATCAAAGATCCTTAAAATTGTAGTACCTCCTCTACCTAATGGTTCGATATTTTTAATTTCAGCATCAGGCAAAAACTTAATTATCACTTCAATCCAGCTTTTATAAATTTCATTAAAGGTTTCAAATAGTTTTTTCCCATATTTTACAATATTTTTATCATATGGTCTAAGATGAGATATATCCTCGAGATCCAGTGAAAATAAGTCAATAATTTCTAAAAAATTAGGAATTCTCCAAAGATCTAAGCCAATTTCTTCAGTTCTATTTTCAATATCAGTCGGTTCATAACTCACATATTTCTCTGATTTAAGATTTTTAACAATACCGAAAAAATTCACTAAACTATCTTTAATATCTACCAGATTACCGATAGGTTCATCTAAAGTCCTATTATGGGGAATATAAAATAATTCATATACAGAATATTCATGATAATTTTCTATAAATTTATTGTATGCTTCAATATTATCGAATGTTTGATTACCATTTACAATATCCATAAAAATATTTTTCATTGCGAACGTTTTACCACTATTATTTTTTCCTACGAAGATATTTAAATCATAAAACAATTTCTCATTACTATCCTTTTTTGAATTAATAATTTTAAATATATTCTCTTTCTGTATTTCTCTTTTCTTGAGAACAGGTTTATCATTAGAATAATCTTTGATATTCAGTTTTGAAATAATTTTCTCAGGAATCTTTAATTCTATTAACTGCAGATTAGGTATTTTCAATATCCTATTAATAAAAGTTATGATATCCTTAACTTCTTCATTAGTAACATTGTCCCAGGTTTGTCTAGGTTTTATAGCACGAGAAAAAAGAATGTCTATTGTGTGATAGTTAAACATGGAAGAATCATTACGGAATAGATGAATATAACATAATAAGGTATCAGATATATCTACCCTAATCTCAGACCAGAAAATTGGAAAATCGATTTGAATGAGGCCTCTCCTGTCATACTTATTAAAATCAAAAGATTTAACTCGATTTTGAAAGATTTCGTCTAAAAGATATATTACTTTATCTTTAAATTCGACTAATCGTTTGCTGTAATAATAAAATTTTATTGAATAGGTGATGAAATAGCAATATTTAATTAGTAAATCATTAAATTTTGATTTTTTCTCAATTCCTATTAAATTTTCTTCTTTTAATACCTTAAGGCATATCATTATAATAAATTCCTTAAAAAAATTGAAATATTCTCCGCTTTTAGTATTAGCAGCGCTCATAAAAAAACTTTCTAAGATATGTGTAGCCTTATCGTCCGATAACCACGAAATATTACTTTCAGTAGTTTCAATTAAAGAGTTTATATCATTCTTAAAATAATTTTCAATTATTTTTGTCTTATCGATTCGAGATTGAGTCCTATCTAATAAATTTATTCTTAAAAAGGGAAAGATAAAAGGTTTAAGAGAGTGGGGAATTTTCTCTTTAAATTCGATATCTCTATATATATTTTTAAGTGGAATATCATAATCAATTAAAAAATGGTTAAATTCCTTATAAATAAAACGTATTTTTATATATAAAAAGTTCAACTTCTCAAGTAGTTTCTCTATGTCTCCAAAGTAAACAAGAAAATGTTGTTGATATATATTTCCTTTAAGTAATTTAATAGCAGACCGATTTGTGGATGTAGGACCGATAACAATATACTTTACTCGCGTTTGAGCATTGTCTGTTTGGGAGAAGCATTTAACAATGATCTTTGATGATTCAAAATGACTATTATAAACAATGGTTCCTGATAAGTAATTATTTACAAATCTTAAACTCTCGTTTCCTACATTAATATATACAGGAAATATTATAGAACAAAATAATGGTGAGTTTAGAGTAAAATTCCTAACCTTAAGAATTCTCTCAATAATAGGATAGATACTCTCTTCCCCAACTAATTTTACCTCATCATTAAGAAATTGAAATCTCTTATGATGTCTAATGTTTTCATTCTTGATCTCCAAGGTGAATATTATTGAATTATATTCTTTTTTATCATCATCGTGTAGATAGCTACTTGATTGAGATTTATTTAATAAGTTAATTTCATATTCAAAGTCTAAATTCTCAATTTTAAACTCAAAATTTTTAGTTGAGTTTTTAATTTCCTCCAATTTTGCCTCAAAATCATCCTTATTGATTATTTCTAAAATAAAACTAACATTGGGGATATCAGGGATAAATTTTTTAAGCTCATTTTGAATTTCTTCAATTTCTGGTTCAGCTTTATTTGTAAATCTAAAAATTGAAGCGATGTATTCCCAATCATCATTTCTTTTAAATTTTACCGCGCGAAAATCGATTAATTGATAGGAATTTCCAAAACTCTCAAATATTTTTCTAATACTTATATCTTTCATATATTTTAATTGGGTAAATATAATATTTATCTTTCTTTTTGAATTTGGGTTAGAGTAAAAAGCATTTAAAGTTCAATCCATACAAAAAACATTAGATATTCATAGTAAAATCAGAAGATTTTTACCTTGAACCTTGAATATAAAAGTGCCTTTTGATCTTCAATAAAAGAAGAAATAATTAGTTATTTCTTTCGCGAGTTTTTTGAAGCTGCTTTCATAGCACGGGATTTAAACCCCATGTCTCCCTTAGATCCCTTTCGATCTTGGCTAGATTGGATCCTTTTAGCAGCTTCTTTAGTCATTCCTTTCTTCCCCATATTATCACCTCCTTCTTGTTTTAAGACATATATAGATGAATTGAGTATAATTTGTGGAAAAAAATGGAGTAGAATTTTTTTAATTTCAGCAGATAAGGATCTAATAAATCATTTTCATAAAAATTATGCAAGTATAAGTAATATGGAGTTATTCATTATCACTAAGGAGAAGGATTCACATCTAAAGCAAAATCCAAGTTTAAAGTTAATTGATAATAAGGATTTTAGTTTTAATCTATTTAAATTGAAATAATATATTTATATTAAAGTACATAAAAAATAAGAAAATCAAGGGATCTGATCTATATCATGTTAATTTATTATAGTAATTGTTTTACTTTTTAACAATGGTTAAAAATTTTAATATTCTATTCGTTGAGCTCAACCTTTATCAGTTAAAGTCTTTCAACTAAAGATTATTATAAGGTTTGAAATTATAGAGAAAATTCCCGTTATAAAAGCAGCCCATATATAAGGATTCTTTCTCAATGATTTATCAATTGATCTTTTTATTGAATCTCCAATATATTTATTATATATTTTCATTAGTTTTTCATTGTCGAATACGAAAAATCTGGTTATAATATTTACGTTCATTAAGTAAATATTCAACACTTCTATTGCTGATTTGCTATATAAGCGGGGATTCATATATAATTTATTATATTTAACCTGAAATTTTGATATAGCAACAGATATTGTTGCAAAATTTCTTTGTATTCCTTCTTCTTTAAAATTGGTTTTAACAAAGCTTCTAATATCACTTAAATTGTTTCCCAAATCGGCGCATAAATAATTAACTTCTGAATGAATCTGGTCAGTGAATATTGAACCATCCATAGCCTTAATTAATTCATTAAGTTGGGTTAGATTTTTCTTGTAGGATTTTTTAGCTTTACTAAACTGATCTAGACAAATTTTATAAAAATCATTATAATCCGCTTTAATTTCTATTGTCATGATGCTGATAAATTATATCTTTGTTGTCTTTCCATTTCTAGTATAAATAATTTCAATTGGAATTTAAAAAGTAGTATTAAAATATAATATTCAGTTAATAATAAATTTGTAAAGAATTATAAAATTACTACAGTATTTTTAGATAAACTTGAGTTTCAACGAATTAGATTTTCCAAATATTCAATTTCTTTTAAAATAGCGTTCACTTCAAATTCAAAAACAGGAACAGGAACATTTTCATAATTATTTGAGATTTCAATTACATCCATGAGTTTATCTTCAAGTTCTAGTATCTTAATTCTGAGAATATTATTTACTTGTTCTTCCGCCATTTCGATTAATCCTCAAAAAATCAAAAATAATAAAAAAAATTAGTTTATATTAGGGAATTTAATTTCTACCGGCTCATGCTTTCCTTTGCTAGTAATAAAAGCCTGTCCTACTGGAAGCTTTTTCAATCGCTCCAAGTCTTCTTTATTGCTGAAGTATTCCTTTATGTAGTTGATTCCGCTTCCTTGCGTTTGAAAGAATATTTTGGTATTGCATAAATCAATAATTTCTTTTTTCACATCCGCAACACTTTGAGTAGCAAATATTACGCCATAGTCTCTTTTTCTACCGCGATGTACCACTTCATCTAAAAACTTAATAATCCGCCTCTGATACTCTGAGTCTGAAGTTGATTTTGATTTTGGTATGAGTCGTTGAATCTCATCTAAGAAAAAGACCACATTAATTTTCTCCTTACTTTTTAAGACTCTTTTATGCAGCATTGCCAAAAGATAGAGCCCAACAATTCTCTGATGAGAATCACGTAAGTTATATGTATTAATTACAGTGATTTTTCCAGAAACTAATATTGATTTAAAATCGATAGGCTTTACACCTGGTACGTCGAAGATTCTTAGTGAAATTGAAGTCATTGCTCTCATAATTGCCTTTTTTGTTCCTTCTGTAGCCCCATACTTTTTGTTTTCCATGTATTTAATAATTAATCTTACTAATTCTGGTAAAGTAAACTCGTGTTCTTTATTGTCTTCAATTATATCATAAAAAATAGTTTGTAGCGTGTCATGAGATATTGGTGTTAATTCATGTAGAAAGTAGGGTAAATCCACTGGATCTATTGCCTTTAAAGTCAGGCAACAGCCACCATTAGTATCGATATTAATCAACCGAAGTTGTCCTAGTTCGAGTTCTTTGATGCCATGCCTCCTCATTATATTTTCAGCTTTCTTGTTAGAGGGAATATTTCTCAAATCTCCATATTCTCCTTCATTATCCAATATGATTTGTGCTGGTGCATTTTTTACTTGAGCTATTTGGAGTGCCATTGATTTTAAAGCAGTTGTTTTTCCAGTGCCTTGTTGTCCACTCATGAAAACACTTTGATATAATGTTAGAATTTCAAGCGGGTAAGGAATTCCAGTGTTCAAACCTTGAATATTACCTATTGGTATTCCATTTTGTGGAATTTTCTTAAATTCGGAAAATTCTTCATTTGTAGGTATCTTTATTTTTCCACCTATGATTGTTTGTGGTAGCAAATCTTGATATCCTTCGGGGTTAAATTGACCAATGGGAATCAAAATAATTTTGTAATTTTCTTCTTTATGACTTGATGTCTCTCCTGGAAAGCTATCTTCAGAACATTCTATTTTTTTAACAATACATATTATTCTTACACCATCATCTTCTTTCTCTACAATGACGCAGTAGCCCACTTTTACACGATTTGCTTTGTTAGGATATAGGAATCCTTCCATTTTGTTATCCTGTCCCATGATTAATTGTAATGGTTTTCCTTTGATTGTATTAATCCAGCCTAAACTGTCATTCTCAAATGAGAAAATAGATACTTGACTCCCATAAGGAATATTTTGGGGGGTACTACCCACGGATTGAGATTGATCGTGAGAGCGATCTACCTGATCATCCTGAAAAACATCAAGACCTGAAGAAAACTGAAAACTGATACCTTGGAATCCTTCAAACGCAGTATCAATAGCAAATTTCTTCGCAGATTCCCTTAACTCATCAGAAAACTTGTAAGAAACAATATTATTTGGAAAGTATGCTAACTGTATAGATTCACATTTCTGATGTCTATCCTTCTCGAAAATTATCGCATAAAGGCATACTTGCATAAAATTTCTGTGATGTTGAGATTTCGGATTAATTGGGTCATCTTCATTGTCTTTTTCGTAAGATTTAACTTCTCTCACCATAAAAGTTTGGGAGCCCTTTTCAATCAAGCAATCCACCCTTGCAGGAATCTTCAATCCCCCAACTTTCCCAACAGCTTCGATTTCAAAAGATATTTCTCCCCCAAAGATTTTAATTTCAATTTCTTCAGGTACAATGATACCATAATTTTCTTTTGCAAACGCTTTACCAACGTCACGGATTTCTTTGTGTAAGCAGTTTAAAAGCACTTTAATGTCCTCATAATATAATTCATAATTTGGGTTCTTTTTGAAATCTGCTAAGGTATCAGTTTTACTTTTGGTAATTCTTTGACTAAACACTCTCCAATTAATTTTCTTTCTTCGATCTGCTGTTTTAAATATTCTCTTGAAGAATTTAGAATAAGCAACATGAAAAACTTTCCCACGTTTTCCAACGTAATTTATTTTTCCATAAGCTTTATCTAATAACTTACTAACAGATTTTTTTTCTTTTTCCAACTTTTTTTTCACCTTCTTTTTATAATTTAATATAAATCTAACTCTCCTTCTGAATTTTCTATTCTATTCATAACATTTAGAGTCGTTATAGAA
>Ga0209977_10001304_pt1 | contig 10940 bp, 9 predicted proteins | sample SumtaG_2_FD_183113 | JGI IMG/M metagenome (GOLD analysis project Ga0209977, IMG submission 183113) | Deep subsurface microbial communities from Indian Ocean to uncover new lineages of life (NeLLi) - Sumatra_00607 metaG (SPAdes) (version 2) | ecosystem: Environmental > Aquatic > Marine > Oceanic... | reverse complement strand
AGCAAGGCCTTTTTCCTTGAGTTCCTGGGACTTTTTTGCCCAATAGAATTCTTCTCCCGGGACAAGACCTCTTACCTCATCTCTTAATGCTTGGAGTTCTTTCTTTTCTACTTCAGAGGTTTCTGCCTGTTTATTAAGCTGTTCTTTTAATGCATTAAGTTGTTTCTCCAATGCTTCTATCTTGCCACTAAGTTCTTCAGATCCGCCTTGTGCATATCCATTTGAATACGCAGTTCCAAACACAAAAATAAGTAAACACACTAACATAACCAGGAACTTCTTCATAACACACTCCTTTCTTAAAAAAAGTATTTGAACTTTAAGGTTCTAGCGATTGAGTCTCATTCTCAATTAATAGGTAAAAAATATGAATAGAAAATTCATATAACAACACAAATAAAATATAATTGCGATTGAGTCTCATTCGCAATATTCTATATATTTCTTTTTGGTTGTCAATAACTTTTTTAATTTTTTTTACACTATATAATATTTGGCCTATCCGTTTGACTGAGTCTGCTAAGCCATAAACGTTTGAAAAGCATTAGTTAAGTCTCAAAAATTGCTCCACATTGTTGTTTTTTTTAACTTGCCTTTCTTAAACTCACTATACAGAGCTTTTTCTACTAACGGAACTTATGATAATTATGTCAAAGTATTTTTATGTTTGACGGAAAGATTCAAGTCATTATACTCTAGCCAAAAATATATATTCACAATGGATAAGCACTGACAAAACCAATATTTACTATCATATTATATTGGATTGCAAAATCTGGTATAACGTCAACTTGGTTTATGAATTGCGAAAATAGGGGAAATAAATTTTGTTGCTTCAATGTATCTTATTTATAATAGGGTTCTTAGGTGTATATTTTGGCGCTGAATGGCTGGTCAAGGGTTCGTCAAATTTATCACGTGAACTTGGCATAAGGCCATTAATAATAGGATTAACAGTTATTGCCTTTGGAACTTCCAGTCCTGAATTAGCAGTCAGTTTAACCGCCTCTATAAAAGAATCCAGTGAAATTGCTATTGGGAATATAATTGGAAGTAATATTGCCAATATTGGTCTTGTCCTGGGTATTACGGCAATGATTTTTCCGTTGAAGGTAGAGAGAAACATTATAAAGAATGAATTGCCGTTGATGATTGCAATTTCAGTTGTTTTTTATCTTATGGCGATGGATAAGAAGATTGGATTTATCGATGGTTCGTTTCTTTTTACGGGGATTATACTTTTTACAGGTTACCATATTTACCGTACCATAAAATCAAACTCAAGATCATACAATTTGACGTCTGGCACAGATATGGCAGGATTTGCAGATAAACAAAGTTTGACAAGAAGAAAAAACTTATTGCTAAATATATTGTTTATTGCAATTGGGCTTGCCGGCCTTTTAATAGGCGCACAGCTGTTGGTTAAAGGAGCAATTTTTATAGCCGGAAGATGTGGAATAAGTGAGATGGCTATCGGCCTGACAGCAGTTGCTTTCGGCACCTCAATACCAGAGATGGCAACCTCAGTCGTAAGCGCTTTCAGAAAGGAAGCTGAATTATGCGTGGGAAATATAATCGGAAGTAATATTTTCAATATACTCATGGTGATAGGGTCTGTGACGTTAATACGGCCTTTAAATGTGACGCAAGAGACTCTCTTTTTTGAGCTTCCGGCAATGCTTCTTTTCTCCGCAGTCTTAATACCAATGATGATGGGCACCTGGGCAATAAATAGAATTAAGGGTTTTATATTAGTTTTTGGGTATTGTGCATTTGTTGTTTTACTATTTCGGTAATTAAATGATATTAATAATCTTATCCCTGTTTTCGTTGCCATTAATGGCCGTATGCTATTTTTATTCCAGGCTTAAGCTATGCATCATGTTTGCCTTGATATTCTTTGTTTCTAATATAATGCTTGCACATGGCCTTCTCTATGAGCATTATACGGTTTTCTTCTATCTGCTTCTAATGTTATGCGTTGTGTTTCCAGTCTCATGTCTGGTGGCGTTTGCATTTGATGTAAAATACGCAATATTCTGTATTGACACCTCTTTTTCCCTGATGGTAGCATGGATATTTTCACCAATATTACTTCCGATAAATTTAATCATTTTATGCCTTGAAAAATAAGAAGATATTTATAAGCGCAGGCGAAACATCCGGCGATATTCACGGTTCAAATCTCATAAGACAGCTATATAAGAAAGACCCGTCAATCAAGGTTTATGGCCTGGGTAGAAACAGAATGGTTGAAGCAGGGCTTCATTGTATTCACGATATGAGCTCTCGTTCTGTTATGTGGTTACAAACGCTGAAGAAGATTCCCGAGTTATGGGATATATTTTCGGATTGTAAGCGTTTTTTTGACGAAGAAAAGCCGGAACTGGTCATACTTATTGATTATGCAGGATTTAACTTTTACCTAGCCAAGGCAGCAAAGAAAAGGGGTATCCCTGTTATGTACTACATAAGCCCCCAACTTTGGGCACATGGACCATGGAGAGTCAAGAAACTAAAGAAACTTGTAGACAAAATGGTGGTTATATATCCATTTGAAGAAGTACTTTTTACCAGTGAAGGAGTCCCGGTAAGACACGTTGGGCATCCACTTTTTGACGAACTTAATGCGAGATCTGTAGACGAAGATTTTGTTGAGAAAATGAAAGATGGAGAGAACAAGACAGTTGTTTCATTATTGCCTGGAAGTCGCAAACAGGAAATAAGGAGACTGTTACCAATTCTCCTGGAGACAGCAAACGAAATTCACAAAAACATCCCGTCAGTCAAATTCTTTTTATCCTGTAGTAATATAAGGAATTTGGAGCTGGTTGACAGTATTATAAAGAGTTATACATCTGTAAATAATAATAAGAAGTTATCAATTGAAATAGTTACGGAAAAGATTTCTGAGATGATAAAGGCATCTTCTCTTTGTATATCCAGTTCGGGTACTATAGCATTAGAGATTGCCTTTTATCATGTTCCTATGATAATTTTCTATCGTATTTCCCCTTTTTCTTACTTCATGGCCAAACCATTTATGAACACGCCATACATAAGCCTGGTTAATAGGATTGCAGAAAAAACGGTTGTTCCTGAAATGCTTATGTACAGGGATGAATATAAATGGTTAGCTTCTCGTGCAACGGAATTACTATTGAGCGAAGAAACAAGACAGATGTGTATTGACGGTCTTAAAAAAGTAAAATCTATAGTCGGAGCCCCAGGTGCATCTGAAAAGGCTGCGGATGAAGCGTTGAGTCTGATATGTAATTGAATAATTTATCGAGCTTCAAGTCCTTTAATATCATGTTTGATCTTGAAACTATAATTACATTGTTGTTTACCCAAATACCTGTATAATAGAGAAAAGCGTATTTATAAAACTCTACAATACAGAATAGGAACAATCCATGGTTAAAAGAATGTCCAGCAAAGAAAAAATTCTGCAGATGGCTGAGGAAGCCGTTGTAGGTATCAAAGAGAAATCGGAAAAGAAGAAGAAGAAGGCAACACCCCGTAAGAAAAAAGTCGAAACCATAAAACGGTACAAAGCCGTTTGGAAGGTTTTCAATGACAGCTGTAAGGAAGTGGCTTGCTTTCCTTATTCTGAAAAGGACGAAGCTTATGCCAGGGCAGATGAGCTTACCAAAAAAAAGAATAATAATCATTTTGTAAATGAGATAAAAGTGCCCATGGAAGATTAGTAAGTATGGGCAGAATCCTTAAAACCACCCATTTCCTTATGAAAAATTGAAAATGCTATTTACAAGCATACTTTATCAGATATAGTAGTTTCATATTTCCTTCGGTGATCAACAAAAATATTCAGGATTCATTCGTAATTTTACCTTAAGACAAACCTTAATAAGGAGTGTCATGTCAACAGAAGAGCCGCCAATAGGAGATAGAATAAAAGAGATAATTATTAAGCAATTTGGGGGAGGCGAGAAACCGGTTACGCTTGAATCATCTTTTGTAAATGAATAAATTACCTATTTCTGATAATTATCACTTTTTATCCTATCCTCTACAATTGGTGTCATCGGGAGGATTAAAATTGTAAATTTCTTTTTTTTATGCGGGTTTTCGGGGAGGTATTATTGTAAGCTTAACAATCATAGAATGACACGTGTTTGGCTTTAACCCTTTCCTTTTTCCAGCCATCTCCCAAGATAAAAAACTGCAATGCCGATCCCTACGCATATTAATTCCAGATTCATGGAATGTTTAAAGATACCAAGATAAAGACCTTCTATTAATAAGAGCATGCCTAAGATTTGAAAAAACTTTGTAATTATCACTAATCATGCCCTTCCATGTGCTAATTCTGATAGATGTTTTACTCTTTTAACCATATTTGGATGTGTACTTAAAACTTCCATTAGTTTATCAGAGGTTTTAATTTTTACATCTTTTGAACCTAACGATTTGAGTTCATTTTCATCAATGGTACCACTCATATCAACATCAACCTGTTTCAATTCTCTAAGTTCATTTGCCGCCCTGGAGGGGTCATTTGCAAAGAAAGCTTTATAACCCTCGATTTGTTTTAATGATTCCTTCGGCACCTTTGCATTTCCGTATACCAATTTATACAGCGCAGAAGCCATATCATGAGGGGTATTTCCGAGCTTTACACTTCCAAGGTCTGCGTAGTATTCCCGTATCCTTGATGCGTATAACACTAACATGTTTGTGATAAAATACAGGATAAAGGCAACGAGGCCTATCATGGCCGTATTGCCTCTTTCACTACGTCTGCTAAACATAAAGCTCCATGCGACATACCATAGTATCATTGGTATTACGGAAAGCATAGTAATGGTAGCCACGTCACGGTTTCTCAAGTGAGAGATTTCATGCCCTAATACTGCCTTGAGTTCGCCTCTGTTTAAAAGCTTCATAAGGGGTTCAGTCACACAGACCCTGCCGTCTTTGCCCCATCTGCCAAAGGCAAATGCGTTTGGGATATTCATTTTTGCAATACCGATCCTTGGTTTTCTTATTCCTGCTTTTTGTGCAAGTTCGCCTACCATATTATGTAATTCGGGCGCCTCGGTTTCGGATACGTATTTCACCCCCATTGACCATTCTACCATCTTCGGCCCCATCATATACTGGACGAGAGTTATGCCACCGGCAATAACTGCATAAAATATGAAACCTGAAATTCCCATCATATTGGCTATCATCACAATTGCCGCGTACACTATTCCAAACATGATGGTAAGTAAAAGGTAAAGCCTAAGTCTTAACCACATTTCATTCTCCTTATGTTTTTAGTAACTTTCATCAGATGTGAAGTTGTCTATCAAATCTTATCCTGCTCGGATTTCCTGTTAAGTTCAATTATATTTTACCATGCCTATGTTTGTCAATATTTATAGATTCTTAAACCTTTTCTGCTATTTCAATAGCCCTGAGCAAGCCTTTTGCCTTATTGAGGGTTTCCTGGTATTCCCTCTCAGGAATCGAATCAGCGACTATACCAGCACCTGCCTGAATGTATGCATCCTTACCATTTTTCAAGATGATGGTTCTGATGGTAATGCATGTATTCATATCCCCAAAAAAGTCTATATGTCCTATAGCACCACCATAGGGACCCCGGCGAGTGGATTCCAATTCGTCTATTATCTCCATAGCCCTTATCTTTGGAGCGCCGGATAGAGTGCCCGCAGGCAAACATGCCCTTAAGCCATCAAAGGCATTTTTACCATTCATCAATTTTCCACTGACACTGGATGTGATATGCATTACATGGGAATATTTTTCTATTATCATATTTTCGTCTATTACAACGCTGCCGTACTGTGCGATTCTTCCGACATCATTCCTGCCCAGGTCAAGCAGCATAATATGCTCAGCACGTTCTTTTGGATCGGATAACAGCTCTCTTGCTAACGACTCATCCTCTTCCGCAGTGCGACCACGCCGTCGTGTTCCGGCAATGGGCCGGACATTAACTTTACCATTCTCTACTTTTACCATTACTTCCGGGGATGAACCTATTAGCTCAAGATCCTTCATTTTTATATAGAACATATACGGAGATGGATTGATGACCCTTAACGTGCGGTATATATTAAGTGGTTTTGCAGTTGTTTGGGTTTGGAGGCGTTGTGAAATGACTGCCTGAATTATGTCTCCGGCACGAATATATTCTTTGCAGGTTTCCACTGCCTTCACGAAATCTGACTTCTTGAAATTAGACGAGAATTTTATATTTGTCTCACCTTCTTCAGTTATATCATCGCTCAATTCCATTACCGGGGTTCGTAGTTTCTTTATAACTTCATTTATCTTATCAATTGCATCCTGGTAGACGTCTTTGATGTCCTTACCGTCCAGGTTAGCAGCACATACCACTTTTATTGTTTTATTCAGATGGTCAAATATAGTTATTACATCATAGAACATAAAGTACATATCCGGTAAATTTAAATCATCGGTTGTCGAATTTGGCAAATTTTCAACATAGCGGACTGAATCGTAGGACATATATCCCACTGCACCACCAAAGAAATTTGGCAAGTCATTAACATGTACAGGGGAAAATTTATTTATCTGTTTTTCAAGTTCATTAAAGGGGTCAGGAGATTTGAAGCGCTTAATTCCTTCAATATTGGAAATTTCCACGTCGAAACCCCGGCATTTGAATCCTAAGAACGGATTACTCCCCAGAAAGGAGTATCTTGCTATCCGTTCTCCACCGTTTGCACTTTCTAGAAGAAACGCATGATCTGTGTTCGAAATCTTTTGAAAGGCAGAGACAGGGGTCAGTGTATCTGCGAAAAGTTGGCGGTATACAGGCACAACATTTCCCTTCCTTGAAAGTTCCTTAAATTCTTCGAGTGTTGGATGATAGGTGGTTTTCATAACTCAAATTACACTTGACTTTATGATTTCTTTTACATACAATCGGACTACAGTTTGTTAAAGATTTTTATTGTCATAGTAGATAATATCGGCTACGTTTTCTAATGTCAAGGTAAGATACTCGCTTAAATTCATATAAGATTATCATAAATGTGGAAGCGGAAAAAGAAGCAACAAGCAGATGTAGTAGTTGAAGAAACGCCTTCTTCAAAAGAAGAAGAACAACAGATTAGTGAAGTAGCCGAAGAAGCTCCTTTTACAGAAGAGGAACAGCAGGTTAGCGAAGTAGTCGAGGAAACACCTTCTCCGGAAGAAGAACAGGTTGGTGAAGTAGCCGAAGAAACACCTTTTGAAGAAGAAGAGTCTCCTTATGGGGTTTTCATCTTTGGCAAAAAGGTTCATGGCTTTAAGAAATTTTTGACAGCATTATTTTCAATTTTTTTATTCCCCCCTTTTATATTATTTGGATTATTAATAATAACAAGCGTTGTGCTACTTGCTTTTCCTCTAATTTCTATTGCTTTGCCGATAGTATTACTTACCCTATGTATTCTTCTTATAGCACTGCCTGTTATGTTACCTCTTATTACGATTCTCTCGCTTATTACGGGCAGGGGAAAAGTATATTTTGGCCTAAAGAACAAAAAATTTGCAATAAGGATATTTGGCATTACTATTCCACCTCATGCTGATCGCTAGAGTCATTACAGTTTTTATTATGTGGTAGTTCGGTTGTGGCGAGAATAGTTTGTTTTGGTAATAATTCTTTATTGAATGATCTTTAATCTAAGTGTATTATATGGAGAAAGATAGCATATACTGTAGGTAACAGAGATTTAAAATGGATAAAAATTTCCAGCCAAAACGCAAAAAAAAGCCTTTCCCGAAGAAACTGTTATTTATCATTATACCCATATTCCTAATAATCATACTCATAATGGGTGGCCGCAGGTTAACGTGGAAAGAGATCCAGGCTGATCAGGTTGCCGTAATCATCAATAATCTTACTGGTAATATAAGAACCATAGACCGAGCCGGCGCTGTAGTTTTTTATCCTTTCATACAAGATCTGTATATCCTTGACAAGAGCGAGCAGGTAGCCCCAATGACCTCAGCAAATATATCGCCCGACTATCCACAGGGTAATCCCGTTATCCTTAAGACGAGGGATGGAGGTGACGTAAGTCTTGATTTAATCATTCAATATATATTAATTCCAGCGGTGGCAGATGAAATCGTTCAAGATACAGGCATAGGCGATGTATTTAAAGAAAAGTGGATATGGGACTATGCAAAAACAATCTGCCGATATGAATTTGGGGAATTAAGAATAGACGAGTTTCCTGATGCTGATAAGAGGCTGCAAAAGACATCGGAAGCAAAAGAAGAGCTAAATAGGCTACTGAACCAACACGGAATATTTTTAACGTCTTTGAACTTTATTGATTATCGTTATTACAGGGAATACGCAGAGAAGATACAGGAAAGAAGACTTGCTGATAAAGAGGTTGAGGAACAGTTTAGCAGGGGAAAGGCGGCCAAGAAAAATCAGGAAAGGGTAGTCACCGAGGAAACAAAAAAGCTGGATGTAAGGATATCCAGGTTTAGGGGTGAGCTATTCAACATGGAGATAGAAGCAAAAGCTGAAGCAGAAAAAGTTAAGCAGCAAGGAGTTGCATATCTACTCAAGGCAAACTTCGATGCTGACGCAGAATATGCTAGATTAAAAAATGAGGCAGAAGCAATACTGGCCGTTAGAGAAGCTGAGGCAGCAGGGATCCTTGCCTTAAGAGACGCCCTTGAAGGTGTGGGGGGACGCAATCTCGTCAAGATGGAATATGCAAAAAGATTGCGTGAGGCAAAGATAATAGGAACACCGGTTTTAAGGGCCGCAGAGGAAATACCACAACTTAGAATAAGGGAAAGAGAAAGACAGCTTCGGGCGATGGAATTAATGCCGCCACCGGCGGAAGAAGAGGGGAAGAATCCTCTTGAAGAAGAGAAAAGTATTAAGCAAGAATAGACTCAGGAGAATGAGATAATGGTAAGGATTGTAGCGAAATATTTTGTGCCCTTAAGTATCCTGGTAGCCATAATTGTTATTATCGCTGGTATAAGGTTTGCAATCATAAGGGTAGCGGTTGACCAGATAGGGGTCAGAACCGTAGTATGGGGTGTTACAAGAGGCGTTGTGCAGAGGGATTACGGCCCGGGCTGGCACAGATATATAAGGAAAGTTGAAACATGGGACTTGTTTGACGGTACTGTACAAACTTTTAACCTTACAAGAGAGGCGCGCACAGAAGACGGAAAGATCGAATCCAGAGAGTTACCTATAAGGACTGCGGATGACTATGATGTCACAGTTGACATAATCATAAAATATCAAATAAAGAGGGGAAAGGCACACAAGATTCGTCAGGAAATCGGTCCGGGTAATAGATACAAAGGCTTTTTATTAAGTGATGTTCGTGAAGTGGCAAGAAATGTCCTGGGAAAGATGACAGAAAGAGACCTTTACAATCCTGATGAGAAACGTAGGAGAGCCGAGGAGGCAAAGCAACTACTTATAAGCAGGGCCGTGCAACGACATGTTAACATCATAGACTGGCTTATACTGGATATGAGGTTTGACCCCCAATTAGAAAGAAAGATCAAAAATGTAAAACTTGCGGAATTAGATGAGCTATTAAATATATCGAGGGAAAAGGCCGTTGAGCAAAGGGGTATTACTCAGACCGTAGATGCTACCACAGAATCCCTTGCGCAAAAAATCCAATCGGATAGGGAGGGGCAAGTCGTAAAGTTAAAGGCGGGAATGGTAACCAAAGTCACCGATATACTTGCCGATGCTAATAAATTTCTGATACAAAAAAAGGCTACGGGAGACCTTTATAAAGAAGAAAGACGAGCAGCAGGCGCACTACTTGTTGCAAGGGCAAAGGCAGAAGGAGAAAGGCTGCGAAGACTGGCCATGTCGGGTTTGGGTGGTGACATGATAGTGGCTCTTGAGGCTGTCAGGAATATTAACCTGGCTGATGTGGTTATTTCGACCCAGGACGTGGACCTATTGGATATAGAAACTATGGTAAATAAACTGGGGGCAGGAAAAGAAGGGATAAGCTCATTAAGTAAAAAAGAAAGAAACGATTTTTTCAAACTACCGAGAAAAATGCCCAAAGAATTGAAGGTACCCGAAGAACTGGAAAAGGAACTTGAAGAAGCTAAACCGGTAGTGCCTGAAACTTTAGAGAAGGAACTCAAAGAAGCGGAACCGGTAGTACCTGAAGTATTAGAGAAGGAACTTGAAGAGGCTAAACCGGAAGTATCCGAAAAGTTGCAGGAGAAAATTGATGAAGAGTGGGATAGCCTTACTAAAGAATATCCTGTAGGTCAGTAGAATTTTTTTAGCACTATTTCATATCTGTCAATATCAACAGGACGTGCCCCCGTAATAATCTCTTTGAAAGGTTTTATGTCTCCACTCTTAAACCGTCTTACTGAGAAATCAAAATTAATAATCATGCCGTAGTTACTGTATATTTTCATAACAAACGTGGCAAGATGATAATCTTTTTTTGAATTATTCTTGATTTCTCCTGTCACGGTTGATGAAGAACCGAAACTGTCAAAAGAGACATTCCTTATAAAAAAACCGCTACCTATATTTTCAAAACCTTCCAATTCTTTTGCGGTTTCCCATGCTTTCTTCGCAGCTAATTTTTCTTTTCCAATTTCAGATGGTTTCATGTCAGTCTCTTTCATCGCAACCTTTGGTTTTCTTCCAATTATTTTTATTTCCCCTTCTCCTGTAGATGAAACCAATGGCATTTCAGCAAAGAAAATAGCATATTTGGCAATATCTTTGGGTGCAACTCCAGCTATTATTTCTTCGAATTTTACCGTGCTATCTTTTTTTAAACCCATTATAGAAAAACCATGGTCTTCGAGAAGAATACCTTCCTCGTTATAAGCATTTATCTTAAAATCTGCTATGCCGTAATCTCTGTCAGACTTATTCATTATTTCTCCGTTCATGTAAGAAGACGAAC
>Ga0209977_10001302_pt1 | contig 10942 bp, 7 predicted proteins | sample SumtaG_2_FD_183113 | JGI IMG/M metagenome (GOLD analysis project Ga0209977, IMG submission 183113) | Deep subsurface microbial communities from Indian Ocean to uncover new lineages of life (NeLLi) - Sumatra_00607 metaG (SPAdes) (version 2) | ecosystem: Environmental > Aquatic > Marine > Oceanic... | reverse complement strand
AGGAATGGGACAAAAAAAGAGCATTTTATACGAATTTGTGTGCTTATGGCACGATGTGGTAAGTGTGATATAACGATTTAATTTAAAAATGAAAAAATAAAAATGAAAAAATGGAAGACTGGAGATAGCTTTTTTTATTTTGGTGAAAAAGAAATACCGCAACCACACGCAGTGGCAAAATCTTTTTCAGGAGTAAATATAAATCTACTCTCAAATATATTTTTGCTATAATCTTCACGAACATAATCAATAGTTGTGCCCAATAATAACATCTCAGACATCGGTTCAATCATTAATTGTGTTTTTTCATTAGAAATGATTGTTGGTGTTGGTTTTTCTTGGAGCAAGGTATTAAATTTGATTTCATTAATAGGTTCTAATTTATAATTAAAACCGTTGCATCCGCCTCCTTTTGCAAAAAAAAGAAACCCAGACGCATCACTTTTTGTTAAAATATCGGTCATTTTATGCCATGCATTTAGTGATATTTGTATAGGTGCTTTTTTAATGGTAGCAAACTTGCGTAAGTACATATAACAGTATGATAGATTTAAAATAAATAAGATTACTAAAATGTTATTTATTATAAAATATAATTTCTTTTTCGGATCTCTTGTAGTAAATTTAAACAAGAGTTCGTCATATAAAAGAACAATTATAAATTATTTTTGTTAGTTATTGGTCCATAGATCATCCGCCACCTCTCATTCTATGTCTTTTTCTACGCGTCTTACTTCTACGCCTTTTTCTTCTTTTAGTCTTTCTTCTACGAGTCTTTCTTCTACGTGTTTTACGTTTACCTCCTTTTAGAGAGGGATATCCCATTAGTCCCGGAGCATAGTTACTTCTGCCTTGACTCAACCATCCTTCTTGAGCAGCGATTACCGGAACTTCTCTCATACACCTCCCAAACGCATCCCTTTTACCAGCACAAGTTAGTTTCGGTTTCTTCGTACCTGTTTCCTGTTCCTTTACTGATGTTGTTGTTGTTGTTGTAGTTGTATTTTTGCCCTGACCACCTCGTTTTCTTTTTCGGCGTCTTTTTCGTCTGCGTGTCTTTCTGCCTCCTTTGGATTCTCCTTTATTAACAATACTATCTTTGTCATATTGGGGGCAGGGCACCTTTTTTACCGTCAAAATGCGTTCGGATCCATCCGGGTAGGTTTTCGAATTTCTATCTGAGTAATTTCCAGCCGCTAGATAATAACTATGCTCCTTTCCATCTCGACGATCTACGTATGTATGAGGTATCCACAACCCGGAGTTGCCATCGTTGTCTATTCGCCTCATTACGTAGGAAAGGTGTGTCTTTCCGTCTCCATCTATTCCACCGTCTATAATATTAACACAGTCGTCCTCTTTCATTGACATCTATAATATAATCAAAGATTATTTTTGCCTATATAATGAATACAATTAATTTAAAGATAGATTTTCAAAATGTCTTATATTATGTACACATGGATAGTAGCTGTAGGTGGGATATTTGCCTTTTTTGCTGCTATGGGAATTGGTGCTAATGATGCAGCGAATGCTTTTGCTACATCAGTAGGGTCTAAAGCATTGACAATCAAACAAGCCGTCGTTTTAGCTGCAATATTCGAAACTGCTGGTGCAATTTTAATGGGTAATCACGTTACAGATACAATTAGAAAAGGTATAGCGGATTATAAGTGTTTCGAGGACAATCCGTATATTCTAATGTATGGTTGTATGTGGGTTATTTTGTCAGTTGGTATGTGGTTATTTCTTGCAAGCTATCTTGAAATGCCAGTATCAACAACGCATTCTTGCGTCGGAGGAATGATAGGAATGGCTCTGGTATTGGGCGGTTCTGATTGTGTAATTTGGTATAAACCAGTTGAAACATTTCCTTATGTCGGTGGTGTTGGTGGAATTGTAATGTCATGGTTTTTATCACCTTTGTTTTCTGCTATGATAGCAATGGGTATATTCTTTCTTACGCGGGCATATGTGTTGAGGCATGAATTTACTAAATATAGATTAAATTGGGTTTATCCTATTCTTATTGGTTCGACTATTACTATAAATACATTTTTCATTATTTATAAAGGGGCTAAAGGTCTTGGATTACACAAAACTCCTTTGGGAGTAGCTTTTGCAGTTGCTTTTGGAGCTGGAGGAGTAAGTGCCATTATTACAGTACCTATGGTACCAAAAATCAAACATTACGTATCAAAAAAATTCGCCGAAGTAGAAGAAGTCGCCACAGATGAAATAGAAATGAAGGCCATTGAAGATGGAATTGTTGAAAGCAAAGTAGATATGAATATTAAAACAGAACAAGAACTATCTAGAGTGGTCGCGCTACATAAAACAGCAGAAAAATTTGACCCTAAAACGGAAGAGGTATTTAAATATTTACAGATTTTTACTGCTGTATGTGATGCTTTTAGTCATGGTGCGAACGATGTTGCTAATGCCATCGGTCCTTTTGCAGCAATTTATGCAATCCATCAATCAGGCGGAGATCTTTCCAAAAAAGCAAGTATGGGTGGGGATGCTTATTGGATTTTAGGCATGGGCGGCGTTGGAATAGCAGTGGGATTATTTGTGTATGGAAAGAAGATTACTTATGCAATTGGAGAAAAATTGTGTAAAATCACGCCATCGCGAGGAGTAGCAATTGAATTGAGTTCAGCATTAGTTATTATTACTGGTTCGCGATTAAAAATTCCTCTGTCCACGACGCATTGTCAAGTAGGAGCAACAGTGGGAGTTGGGCTACTTGAAAATACTCGAACTTGTTCAGGTATTAATTGTAAAGTATTCTTTAAAACTGCTGTAGGATGGATAGTTACATGTATAATTGTTGGTGGAACAGCTGCTTTATTAATATCCCAAGGAGCATATTCGCCTACAATATTAGGTTGGGGCTCTTGTGTACCGCACAACGTTACTGTTTAGCTTTATTAATATTTAAATAATTAATATATTAATAATGTAAATATGAAAATAGCATTTTTAATTCCATCTACAACTAGAGGAAGAAAATGGAGAAAAATGGAAGATACCTATTTATACAATATTTTTGCAAAAAGTTTTTTAAATACTATTAGTGAAGATATAGAATACACTATTTATATAAATATTGATATAGACGACCCAATATACAAACAACAAAAGGAAAAAAAGAAGTTGGAACTATTTATTGGAGAGAAAGCAAAAATCAAATGGATTGATGATTGTCGAGTACAAAAGGGATTTTTGACTTTAATGTGGAATTATTTATTTGAAAAAGCAATCGAAGATAACAATGATTACTTCTATCAATGTGGGGACGATATATGGTTTGAAAATAACGATTGGATTAAAGATTGTGTAAAACAAATGCAACAGCAGAAGGATATTGGTATTTGTGGCCCAATTAATCCGCCTAATTATCGAATATTAACTCAAACGTTCGTTTCTAGAAAACATTATGAAATATTTAAATGTTATTTTCCTATTCAAATTAAAAACTGGTGGTGTGATGATTGGATAAATTATGTTTATTATCCGCATCACGTGACTAAAATCAGAAATTTAACGGCCGTTAACAAAGGAGGTGAACCTAGATATACTAGATTAAGTAGTAAAGAAAATGAGGCCTTTCGGCAATTATGTTTAAAACTAACAATTAGTGGAAAAAAACGATTAAAAACATATTTTTCTCAGCAGAATACTTAGTTTTTTTCATTTTTTATCAATTCTTTCACAGTAATATTTTCGGAAATTTGCTTTTTAATATTTTTATTTTGCGCAGGATCATCAATAGTTGCTCCCATATTGCATACCATGCGGTGCCATTTTTTTCTTTTTAGATCATTAGTTAAGTAATCTGGATTTTGTTTTTCCCATTCTTTTATATGAAAAAACTGTTTTCTGGATATTTCATCAATAGTTATATCAATATTTTCGTGTTTTTCATCTTTTTTCCATTCATCAGATTCTTTAATGTAAAATTGTAATCGTTTTTTATCTGAACAATGAATAGGTCTTTCTGTGACAGCCATATCAGTAAGATTTTTTGTAAATATATTACTGATTCCCTTAGCGTATCCATGTTGATTTGTATATTCCAAATCTTCTAATGAAACCTTTATATTTTCTACAAAATCGGTCAAATTCATAGCATTTTTACAATGTTCGTTCAAAAATACATTAATTGATATTTTATTATTATTGTTGTTACCAATCTTGGGAATGATTTCTTTCTGATGATCAATTAATTTTTCGATTAAATCTCCTTGTTGTTTAATGGTATTTGTCAGTTTTTCAAACATTTCTTGGTTCGTTGACTCCATAGATGCTAATGCGTTTTTTGAACTAGTCGTTTTCAACACTAAAGAGTTGTTCGTTTCAACACACCCTTTTCGGTGTCTAGATAACCCGCTCTTATACTTATAGACCTTTCCACATAACTCGCAAGAAAAATCAACAATTTTAGGCTTGCTGTTACCATCGGAGTTACCATTTGTTACCATTTTATGTTTTGTAGTGGATAAATGGCGATTAAAATCTGTTTTGTTCTTAGAAGTAAAGTCACATTTTTTGCAGTAATATTTTTTTTGCGTTTTTTTGCGTTTTTTCATCTCTATATAATGATAACAAAAAAAACGCCTAAATTGTTTTTCCGTTTGTTGATTTTTTTTTCATGGGATACTGAAAAAAGTGAACTCCATTTTTTTTCTTTTACAAGGTTCTAAGAAAAACTGAAAAGTGCAAAAAAAATCACCCAAAAATATAGCCAAAATCTCATTCTGGACATTTTTAAAATGTCCAAATTCAAAAAGTGCCCCTACTTTTGTTCATTTTTTTGTGAGTACCTTTTTTTTAGTGCTTTTTTTTCAGTTACCACCCCATGCTGTAAACCCCATGCTTATCAAAGCAGTACTTATATACTCTCCATTCTGGGAACGTAGTCTAAATTTGTCGTAATTAATGTTTTCTTGATTTGAAAATTTCCCCATGATACATTTCCCATCATAGTTGCTTGCTTTTATAAATCGTCGCGGAAGTTTAGATTTTTCTTCACAAAAGTCGAATATTTGATCCCATGTAACACTATGGGGCTCATCAACGCGTAAAATAAACGTGGACTTATTACCGTGAGGCAAAGGGACTTGCGAGAGGATGATTTCGACAGACATGGTTTGTGGATATTAAAAACTATATTAAATTATATTCAATTTATTTTTATTTAAATACTTTTTAATAATCCTAACTAATCATGGACAAAGAAATTATAGAGTTTTTGAAAAAATGTAAATTGCAGTTGGAAGACGAGACGCAATTGGACGGACAGCTTATTCCTAGAGATATTTTACTTTCTCCAAATACCTATGAAGAAGTAAAAGCAGAAATAGCAGTTCTGAAAAAGAAATTCAGCAGTTCTGCATTAACTTCTCTCCAAAGTGGCGCTCAAAAGGAACAAAAATGGCCATTATTAAACTTGGTTCGTCAAATATTACGAGTTTGTAATTATAAGATGGAACCAGTTCGGCGTAGCGATGGATATGATGATGAGGGGAAAAAGAAATATAAGAGATTTTTCTTAGTGAAAAAGTTTAAAGCTGTACAAGCACAAACAGTATAATTCGTATTTAGGAATGGATTTATTTAAAATATGAATTATATATATATATATATGTCAGCACTCGCAGTTGGTTCAGATTCAGATACACAATCCTCAAAACATGATGGTTTGGAGAATGATCAATTCCTAGATGTAGAAGAAGGTGATGAAATTTCTACCTTTAATAAGAATGTTCACATAAACTATGACATAAAAAGTTTTCTTGAGAAGATTTTATCATATGCAAAATTAGTAGTTACTAAATTTACGGCAGAAAAGAAAGATGAGGTATTCAAAAATTTCCAGCATGAGTTTATTGAGTTTGCAATGGATTTACGCGAAAGAGATGGCGGCGTTTACTATAATGGTAATGACGAGGAGGGATGTGGGCAAATACAAAATTTCAATAAAACGGATGCTATAACACTATTGAGGTGTTTTTTAGACAATTTTGATATGCCAGGTGATGTAAGAGAGTTGGTGGATTTAATGATTGAAGGGTACGAACAATTAGAGGAACAATTAGCATTATTACATCCAAAAACGGATGATGACTTAATGGCACAATATCGTATCGCCGATTCAGTATCAACCTCTAGATGTGATTTTGTCCAATTAGGCATCCAAGGTATTCCCTCGTTGCTCAATTTAACCACATGTACAACTTCATTTGATAGAACACATGATGCTTATGGAAGTCGTATAAAAGGATTAAAGTCTGATGAGATACTGGAAGCAAAAAGAGTTTCAGCAGATGAGCAATATGCTTTGCGGCGTCAGCCGCAAGGATTGTCGCAATCACCATCAGTAGATCAGGGACAGCTTTTTACTAGTTTAAATAATAAGTCGCATGTCACGGTAGAAATGATCGCTGGTCCATTGTCAGATCCAGGAAATCAGGAAGACGGAAAAGTTAAAAGTATATTAAGAAACGTATGTGAAGACACTAATAGTTTGATTCAATATTTTACTGTATGTAGTTTCATGCGCTTTGTAACTGACGATGTAGAGGAAAGAGGAATAGTTATTGTCGCATTACCTCCTAATTCTAGTACAAGAGACCATGCTAAATCGATGGCAGTTAAATTATTTAGCCACTCGAATGATGTTATTTATTCAACCAATAACGGTTCTGCGGAAACTTTATTATTATTACAAGCACAACCATTTATATTTAATAAATTAAAAAGGTACATGGCACAAGCAGCTACAAATGCTGCAAAAACTATTATATTGAGTAGTTTTTACGATAAAACTAGTGGTGATGATGGCGAGCGCTTGGTCGGAGAGGACGATACACGGCTTCGCATTAACGAACGTAGGATTTTGCCTTTGAGAGATGAGTGTGTAGATGCTCCCAGTTTTGAAATTGGTAGGGGTGATACATTACCAGCATGGAAATCTCCATTAGAATATCTACAGGAAAAAGCAAACAGTCTAGCGGTGGGCGAAAATCTACCTGTACAAACATTATATCACTTAAAAGAAAATATGTATCACACTACATCCTCTCAGCCTACATTAACAGAAAGAGAAGAGGAATTTAAAGCTCGTTATGAAGAGTTTAAAGAATATTGTAATGATAATGCTGTTAGTTTCCCGGGAAACTTTATTAGGTCCGGAGGAAGAAGGGGAAGAAAGAGAAATAGACCTTCATTTTCATATTTAGATCCAGACATGTTAATATTCTGTCCACAATTTTCACAAGTTGATATGCATTCCGGAGGTAATCCTCTTACACACGACCAATCACTAGCTAATATTGGATTAACTACAACTTGGCCGATGAATGGATGCACTCCATCACTTGGACAAACTTTAGGTCTTAGAATGTTTTCAGAAACAACTCCAACTGTAGTAGATTTGGCAGCAGCAATTTTTAAAGCGGGTTGGGTAGACGGTGAATGGAGAACAATTGATGCTGCACTAAATTATGAAACGCCGGACGGCAAGTTTGAGGTTTCTTTAAATTCTTGTGCAAATTCATTGTTGGCTGGTTTAGGGTTTTATTGTCCTGAAATTTACATATCACAAGTAAGCAACTCTGATTACCCTGCAGGAGTCGGAATAATATTGAAAACCGATGGGGCAACAGATGAAAACGCAGAAGATACCCGCAATAAACAATTATTATTGTTACCTGCTTTAATAAGTGAAAAAATGGGTATTATTTCCGCCGATCAGGTATGGCCAGCATTAATCAGTATGTTAGATAATAATTGTGGTTCAGAAGTGTCTGAAAATAGTTGTGCATCTCAAGATAAAACCGGAATATCAATTGGTACTATAATTACTGATGATAGTGGAGTTGTGTGGGAAGTGATGTCTATACAAGGTGATAATTATGTGTTACAATCTCATACTGATGGGTCGAGACAGACTCTATTAAAAAATGATATGCCAGAAAAACAAGAGAAAAAATGTGCTTGTGGGAGACCATTTGTAATGGGAGACAGAAGACCATTTGTAATGGGAGACGGAAGTTATTCTAATTGTTTTTACCCAGAGATTGATTTTCAAGGTGTTAAAGATAAACAAAGAGCTCAGATAAATTGGTGTGCATGTCATGGTAGAAATATTTCTAGTGTTGTTCCTTATTTTAAGCATTCCAAAATTATCGATCTTTTAAGTTATCTTGAATTGGTAGAAGGAGTGGATTATAACTTACCACCACAAAATGTAACAGTTGCCTTACCATTACGAAAAAGCTTTTTGAGTCATTTCGGTACACCAAAGACGCGCGCCAAAAAACAACAAGTGGATTTACAACAACATTTAAATCCAAAATTATTTCAAGCTGGCGCCCAGGGTTCCGTCCAGTTTTCATCTGATGGTAGTGAGGGGAGATTAATATTAACCGCACCTTTATACATTTTACAAACTATTTCAGCTAGAGGAGAGGATTATTTTAATGGTATTGTCACAGGTGCAAAAGGTGCTATTATTACATATAAAGGTTCCGGTTTACTTGGTAAGACAGATAAATTTATATTATCTGGTACTTTACCAACATTGGATGAGGATGGAATCGAGGAAGAAATTGCTCCTTTTGATTTTTATAATCTAACAAGTATGGGATTAGGAATGTGTACCCCTAATTGTTGTTGTAAAGGTCTATGTATGGGAAACAAGTTGCTTGCGACAATAGGTGTATTATTTGCTTCAAAGATTGCTGAAACAGGAAATGACCAGGGAATAGTAGCAAGAATTATGACTGGTGGAGGTGGTTTAGCTATATCAGCTCTTATAATGTATATAGAAACTTGTTTTTCTGGTATCGACAATGTAAATGAAGACGACTTTAATGCAGTACTTCAGAGTTTGTTCAAGGGCGTACCGGACCAGTTGTTGGCGCTCAATCGGCAGCGTTGGGGGCAGTGGAGGTATCATCAATATGGAAGATTATTAAAAAGTATAACAACATATTTATTGACTAATAATAATATCAATGATATTTTCAGAGAAAAAGATATATTCAACCAAATTAAACAAAGTAGATCATTAGAAGGCACAGTGATAGATATTAACCAATTTAATCCAGATCGTCCTCCACCAGAGAATCATCCATGTTTTAAAAAATGGCAAAATATTAATAGAGAGTTAAAAGAGTACGAAGCGAATCCTGATGATCCGTATTACAAAGCTATAATGGCGAGTTGTATATTAACAATAGGTTATGACTTTGATGAAAAAACCCAGGGTTATGACAAGATAATATGTATATCAAATCTTGAATTAGGAGGCGGTGAATATGATGATGATGATGTGTTTATCCCTCCAAGTTACACTTGTGAAAAATTGCAAGAAATAATGGCCAATAATGAAAATGGTACAATTATAACACCTTTTCTAAAAAAGGAAGAAGAAGAAACTGAAATTGAAATTCCATTAAACGTTCTCAGTGTAGCACTAGAAGGCAACAGTATAGTTAAAAAAGCTATACGGGCAAAAGAGAAAATAGAACAAGGGCATAGAAGAATGGGTGATGAAGAAAGAGCCTTATACATAGGTATGGAGCGAGCTACCGAATCTGCAAGGAAAGCAGAAGAACAAATGGTACAATCGCCATGGCGTAATATTTTTTACAAGACATTAGATATGTTACAAAAACGTTTTTCACAAGGGGGATTCGCGGCATCAATTGCTACAAAATGCTTTCGGTATAAGAAAGACGATATATTACCAGGTTTTGAGCATCTTTCCCCTACTCCCGCCAAGAAGGAAGTATTATGGGCTAGGTTAAAAAGTTTCATTATAAGATTAAATGAAAATGCAAAAATTAAGAATTTATTATTGGTTAAAAATCCAGCACGGGATGATGATGAAATACTTTTTAAATCAATAGCTGCGGAATCATTGGCTCTTATAATATTTACAATTAATGGCACTGTTCCACCTGGTAATGCTTTTGAGCGGGCCAGTCTTAAAAATATGGTTCGAAATATGATAACACTACTTAAAACTAATGGTGACCTACAACAAATGGCATTATCTTTACAGTTACCAGGACAAACTACCAGAGAATTTAAACCAGTAAACTATATTTGTAAAACCGGTGACTTTTCCGGAGCAACATCCACTGCGACTATTCTTAGACTAGTGAATGGGGAAATTATAAATCCTAATATTTGTTTAACAGCTAGACTTGGTTCGGGAGGAGCGTCGTTAGCAGAGCGAACTCGTCCCCAGTCAATGAATTATTTACCATTATGTATTGTTGATCATATGTCTCGAGCGGAAGAGCAGTTTTTGGGTATAATTAAAAGTAAAAGTGTGGACGTTCCGGCATCAGATGACGTACCTCGTCATGATGGAAATATGGATGGAATTATTCAGAATAATGAAGGAAGTGGTAACGATGAAGATGAAGATTATGATGGCGATGGAGAAGGCGGCGGTGGTAATGAAGAAGATGAATCTGTCGGCGGAAATTTTACCATGAAAACTGATGATGGAGTAGTTGCACCCGGTTTTTCCGACTCAACATCATTTAACACTGCTTCAAGTGCTGCTCCAAGTTTTCCTTCTTCACGTGCTGTTCCAAGTTTTCCTTCTTCACGTGCTGTTCCAAGTGCTGTTACAAGTTTTCCTTCTTCACGTGATGTTCCAAGTGCTGTTCCAAGTTTTCCTTCTTCACATGGCGTCGTTAATCCACAAACCAATAAATTTGTAAGAACTGGTGCTTTTCCAAGTGGTGCAGGAGGAGGTGAGAGAAAAACTCCTGGACAGCTTGCCTACTGGTTGCGATCCTCAGGCAAACGGGGTGGTGGTTCAAGGCGAAGAAAAAGCAAGAATCGGAGAAAAACTAGAAGAAACAAGAAAAAGAGAAAAAATAAAACAATTAAACGTCGTAGAAAAAAGGGA
>Ga0209977_10001301_pt1 | contig 10948 bp, 8 predicted proteins | sample SumtaG_2_FD_183113 | JGI IMG/M metagenome (GOLD analysis project Ga0209977, IMG submission 183113) | Deep subsurface microbial communities from Indian Ocean to uncover new lineages of life (NeLLi) - Sumatra_00607 metaG (SPAdes) (version 2) | ecosystem: Environmental > Aquatic > Marine > Oceanic... | reverse complement strand
GATTTTTGGTATTTATTTATATAATAAATGAACAATTAATATTATGTAAGTAATAAAATCTTAAGGGACTAGTTAAAACTAAACTAATATAAAATCAATGACTAAAGATAGGGATCAGGATTCAATTAAAACACCTGAAGATCAATTAAGTTCAGATCCAGGTGGGGATATACAATCAAGGTTTCTTTATCAGGGAATATGTGCAGCAATTTATTCACTAGCGTTATTGGATACAAAAAACGAGATTGAATCTCTTTATTGCGAACATTATGAGGATATTTTGATTAAAGGAGTAGATGGACGTTACAACGGAGTACAAGTAAAGACTAGAGAAACTAGATTAGGTCCGTTTACAGCGAATGATGATGAAATTGTTACTTCTTTATGCCGTTTCGTTGAAATTGAAAAAGAATTTCCAGATTTATTTATTCATTATACTATAACGTCAAATTGTGGTTTTTGGGAAAAGCAGAAGAATAAAAGTAATTTAAATTATATTATTAAGGTTATAAAGGCATGTAAAAATTATAAAGAAGCAATCAGAAACCAACATTGTACTAAATTTCTTCAAAAGATAAAGAATTCTACAATTAATGATACAGATTTAGTTTTTCAAACGTTAAAAAAAGTAAGGACTGATAAAAAACCTGACATGTCCAGTATTTTGAGTTATTTAATGGTGACATTAGCAAGTATATTTGATATTGAACACAGGCGATTTTACATTATTAAAGAGCTTGCAAACACTTTAATAAATAAGATGATCATGGCAGCGTCTTTAACATATAAGGGTAAAAGGGAGGGTTTTTATATGCTCCTCAGAGATCCTGACTTGGAAAAGACAAATGATATTATAAAAGGAAAAAAGATTACCAAAGCTGAGATAATATCTATTTTTGATGCAGTTGTGTCAAAGGATACAGTATGGGACATTAGTTCTAAGGTACTTCCGAAAGAAGAAAGTGATGGATTAACTATGGAATCTAAGTTAGAATTGGGGAGAATTTCTGAACCAAACATTGAATTTATGAAAATAGCAAAATCTGTTGCTGAAGCTTACTTCGTAAAATGGCATTATAAGTATAAGAAAGAAGATGCGAGAAATCGTTATAATCAAATTTTATTTATTGTTTATAATGAATGTATTACTATATATGATTCTCTACGTAATGATAACAACCCGTTTGGGCAAGAAATGTTAAATCGGATTAGAAAGAGACTCCAGGAAAGATTTTTGAATAATAAAGACGCTGTTTTTGGATGTGAATTGGAAATACTTCAAGGAGTTGTTGGGATGTTAACTGATCAATGCCATATCTGGTGGAGCAAAAAAAAAAGTAAGGAGTAGAGGAAAAAATGGATTTATTATATTTACTTGATGATCTAGAAGATTCGGATAATTTACATTTATCTCGAATTTTGATTTTGTTAAATGTATTTGCTGGTAGAGAAGGGAAGAATTCTATTGATGGAATAACTAAATTAGCAAAACTAGATTTTTTTCTTAGATATCCTATATATTTAAAAAAAGCATTAAAAGCAAGAAAAATTCCTTTAAAGAAAATTCAAGATTTTAAAATAGAACAGTATGAAGAAAATAGTGTTGAGTCTAAAATGGTTCGCTATCGTTATGGACCTTGGGATTTTAGATACAATAAATACTTAAATCAATTGATAGCTAAGAATTTAATTAGGATTGAAAGGAATGGTAAAATGATTAAATTCTTCTTAACATCAAAAGGTCTTGAAATATCAAAAAAATTAGCAATTGAAAAAAATTTGATAAACTTTGAGAAAAGATCTAGGTTTTTAAAAACTTATTTAAATCTAAGTGCAACCAACTTAATGAAGTTTGTTTATAACACATTTCCTGAAATTGGTAATTTAAAATTTGGTGAAAAAATATTATGAAAGTAAGATTTAAACATTTAAGATTAACTTGTAAGGAATCTGAAGAGTTTATTGATTTAGACCATCATATTTCTTTCTTTCATGGTCAAATTTCGGCGGGAAAATCTAGTATTGCTCGTTTAATTGATTACTGTCTTGGGGGTAATATAGAAAATACTCCTGCAATAAAGCAAGAGTTAGTCTCAGCAGAATTAATGGGAAATTTTAATAAATCTGATATAATTTTCGAAAGGAAATATCCCTCTAACCAGATTCAGGTTACTTGGATAGACAAAGAGGGGAAAAAATATAGCGTTTTAGCCCCTAAAGAACCAAATAATACACCCATCTGGGGTGAGGATGTTTATAATTTAAGTGATTTGATATTTAATTTTTTAGGATTATCTCCATTAAAAGTCCGCAGGAGTAAATCAGATCCCGGATCACCCTTAATAAGATTAAGCTTCCGAGATTTCATGTGGTATTGTTATTTAGATCAGGATAATTTAGATAGCTCCTTTTATAAACTTGAGGATCAATTCCGGAAATTAAAAAGTCGGGACGTAATGAAATTTATAGTAGGCTATTATAATGAAAAATTAAATGGACTGGAAATTCAGTTAGAAAAGATTAAAAAGGTGAGACTGACAAAGAAAGAGACAATAAAACAAATAATTAGTTTCGTTAATGAGTATGGTTTTAAATCTGTTAAAGAGATTGAAGACGAAATGCAAAAAATAACAAATTGTGTCAATCAATGGACTAAAAAAATTCAAGATCAAGAAAGTATTTATTTAGAAAATACCCATTTTGTTGATGAATTAAGAGACCAATTACGAGATATGGATATAGTATTTGATAAAGAAACTCAGATTAAGAAAGATCTTGAATACAAAATTGATATTGAGAAATCTTTAGAAAGTGAGATGATCTCTTCAAAATTTAAAATGGCAAGACATGAAACGGCTTCACATATTTTATCGGGAGTAAAATTTGAAATATGTCCTGAATGCGGTTTGAGTATAACACCCCAACAGCCATTAAATGAAGATGTATGTCCTCTCTGTAAAAATAAAAAGATAGACAATAAGAATTCAAGTCTTTCGAAATTTAAACCTATGTATGATGAAATTAATTCTAAAATCACGGAATTGGGGGAATCTATTAAGAGACATGAGGAAGCTTATAAAAAACAGTTATCTATTATCGAAGAATTGAAAGAAGAAAAGTTGACTTTAGATAAAAAGTTAAACATTGAATTGAAATCTTATGATTCTGCCTATATAACAAGAATACGAGAATTAGAGAGAAATATTGCAACCAATCAAGAAAAATATAGAAATATAGAAAAAATATATATTTATTTGAAATCTATTGACGATCTACGAGTAGAAGTTAAAACTTTAGAAGTAGAGCTTGATAATCTTGAAAATGAAATTAAAAATGAAAGAAGCGGACTAACAAATGCTCAAAATATCATTACCGAAATACAAGATTTTCTTCTTGAGACATTGACGATTATAAAGGTACCAGGATTATCAAAAGAGGATCAAATAGAAATAAACCTTAAAACATGGATTCCCTCTATATTTCCCCAAGGAGAAAAATCTTTAAAATGGGATTTTTACAACGCAGGAAGTGGGGGAAAAAAGACGCTTTTAAATGTCAGCTACGCTCTTTCTATACATAAAATTACTGAAAAATTTAATTTGCCATTACCTACATTTCTAATAATTGATACTCCTATGAAAAATATAGGAGAAGAAATAAATCAAGAGATTTTTAAATCTTTTTACAGTTTTCTATATAAATTAGCCGAAGAAGAGATGTTGAATACACAATTTATCATTATTGACAAAGAATTCATACCTCCTGAATCTAAAAAATTAGATGTTCATGAAAGGTTAATGACTCCTGACAAAGATGAAAATCCCCCTCTATTCAAATACTACCGAGGACCTTAGATTAATTTTTATTTAGGGATCAAAAATAAAATTGAATCTTACCATCTCTAATCCTATTAATTTCCTATTTAAAGATTTACCATATCTACCAATCCTCAAAAAATCAAAAATAATAATAAAAAAAATTAGTTTATATTAGGAAATTTAATTTCTACTGGTTCATGTTTACCTTTGCTGGTAATAAATGCCTGTCCGACAGGAAGCTTTTTTAATCGCTCCAAGTCTTCTTTATTACTGAAGTATTCTTTAATATAGTTAATTCCACTTCCTTGTGTTTGAAAGAAAACTTTTGTGTTGCATAAATCAATAATTTCTTTTTTCACGTCCGCAACACTTTGAGTAGCAAATATTACGCCATAGTCTCTTTTTCTCCCGCGATGCACCACTTCATCTAAGAATTTAATAATCCGCTTCTGATACTCTGAATCTGCTTGTGATTTAGATTTCTGCAGAAGTCGTTGGATTTCATCAAGGAATAAAACTACATTTATCATCTCTTTCCCCTTTAATGCTCTTTTATGTAGCATTGCTAGAAGATATAAACCTACAATTCTTTGATGAGAATCACGCAAGTTATATGTATTAATTATGGTGATTTTTCCAGAAATTAATATAGATTCAAAATCGATAGGTTTTACTCCTGGTACATCGAAGATTCTTAGAGAAATTGAGTTCATTGCTCTCATAATTGCTTTCTTTGTACCGTCAGTAGCCCCATACTTTTTGTTTTCCATGTATTTAATAATCAACCTTATTAATTCGGATAAAGTAAACTCATGTTCTTTATTGTCTTCAATTATATCATAAATAATAGTCTGTAGCGTGTCATAAGATATTGGTGTTAATTCATGTAGAAAGTAAGGTAAATCCACTGGATCTATTGCTTTTAAAGTTAGGCAACAGCCACCATTAGTATCTATATTAATCAAACGAAGTTGTCCTAGTTCGAGTTCTTTAATACCATGCTTCCTCATTGTTTCTTCAGCTCTCTTGTTAGAAGGAACATTTCTCAAATCTCCATATTCACCCTCATTGTCCAATATTATTTGTGCGGGGGAATTTTTGACTTGAGCTATTTGGAGTGCCATTGATTTTAAAGAAGTTGTCTTTCCAGTGCCTTGTTGTCCACTCATGAAAACACTTTGATATAATGTTAGAATTTCAAGCGGATAAGGGATTCCGGTGTTCAAACCTTGAATATTACCTATTGATATTCCGTTTTGTGGAATCTTCTTAAATTCGCAAAATTCTTCATTTGTAGGTATCTTTATTTTTCCACCGATGATTGTCTGCGGCAATAAATCTTGATATCCTTCGGGAGTAAATTGACCAATGGGAATCAGGATGATTTTGTAATTTTCTTCTTTATGACTCGAAGTCTCTCCTGGAAAGCTATCTTCAGAACACTCAATTTTTTTAACGATACACATAATTCTTACACCATCATCTTCTTTCTCTACTATGACGCAATAACCTACTTTTACACGATGTGCTTTGTTAGGATATAGGAATCCTTCCATTTTGTTATCCTGTCCCATGATTATTTGTAGTGGTTTTCCTTTAATTGTGTTGATCCAACCTAAACTATCATCATCAAAAACAGCACTCGATTCTTGATTGCCATTTGGGATGCATGGGGGAGTATTACCTGCTGATAGACTTTGATCCTCAAATTTATCTACCGAGTCATCCTGATTTTCATTTTCATCCGAAGGAAATTGAAAACTGATACCATCAAATCCTTCAAATGCTGTATCCATTGTAAATTTTTTTGCAGCTTCCCTTAATTCATCAGTAAACTCATAAGAAACAATGTTGTTAGGAAAGTATGCTAATTGTATAGCTTCACATTTCTGATGTCTGTCCTTCTCGAAAATTATCGCATAAAGGCATCCTTGCATAAACGTTCTGTGATGTTGAGATTTTGGATTAATTGGGTCAACTTCATTGTCTAGCTCATAAGATTTAAAATCTCTAACAACAAACGTGTTTGAATCATTTTCAATTAGACAGTCCACTCGTGCGGGAATTTTCAAACCCCCAATTTTCCCGACAGTTTCAATTTCAAAAGAAATTTCACCCCCAAAAAGACTAATCTCAACCTCTTTGGGTATTACGATATTATAATTATTTTTTGCTAAAGCTTTACCTACTTGTCGAATCTCATTATGTAAGGTGTTTAATAATACTTTTACATCTTCATAGTAAATTTCATAATCTGGATTCATTTTAATATCTGCTAAAACATCAGTCTTGCCTTTAGTAAGTCTTTCACTAAATATTCGATAATTCAGTCTATTACTTCGATCTGCTGTTTTAAATACTTTCTTATAAAATTTGGAATATGCTTCATGAAATAATCTTCCTCGTGTTCCTTTATAATGAAGTTCTATTTTACCAAAAATTTTATCTAATAAGTTACTTACAGATTTCTTGTTCTTTTCCACTTTCTTTTCTCAACTTTTTTTTCAATTTAAATTAAATTATATCTTAATGATTATATAGAGAAGAAGATATAAAATCCATTTTTTTAGGAAATGTATTATTTTTCTGAACGAAGGGAATTATTTTATGACTTGTCATAGGATCACAAACCTTTTATTAATAAAATGATTATTACTAATTATGGAATTAAGAAACGTTTATCCTGAGAAAATTCCCCAAAAAATTCTAAATAAAAATTATGTTGATGATATTATACTTTATGCTTTAAGTGCTTTTGGTCCTCTGCAAAAAGCAGAATTTAATCAAATAAATAAGACAACATTTTATAAATACTTAAATAAATTATTAGAAAAAAAATTTTTATCTTCATTTAGGGAAGGAAAAAAAGCGATTTACGAAATCACTCCTTCTGGTCAAACAGAATTATTAAAAAGATTAGAGGTGTACAAACTTGATTTTGAAACTATAATTGAACTTGAAAAAAAAAAGATTAATAGCCAAATCTCTAAATTGACCAAATTTTTTGATAGGTATAATGTGAATGATGATATAATTAAGATAGATTTTTTACAATTATATAATGAACTGACTTATAGTGAGAGTTTTAATATTTTTTCAGAAGAACAATTTAACAAACTACTTCTTTTCATTGTAATGAATCACCCTAAATTTTTCGATGACTCTGAAAGAATTAGATCAAAAGATAGATTTTTAGATAAGTTCAATACCTATACTGAAGGTTATTTATCTAAAACTGATATTGATATGTTCATTCAAGAAGTTGTAGAGAAAAATCGTTATGGAGAAGAGATATATAATCTAGAATTGAATAAGGATATTAACTTATTCTTTAGAGCTAATTCCAAATTAGGTAAACATTTTGAGACAACTATTCAATCTCATTTAAGAGATTTAAATTATTTGAAAAGTTTAATTGGTTCTAAAATTTATAGCGATGATTTGGAAGAAATCATTAAATTGATTTTAAGTGATTTGATTAAAAAACATCGTTTCTTTAATCCTAAACTAGAAGAATCACTTTACTATTTAATAGAAGAGTACATATTGGGTTTACAACAAGAACAGTTCGGAGACCCTTTCTTAGAAATTGAAAAAATTAAAGATTTTTCTTCCCTTATTTCAGATTTCCCCTCACTTTCTTTTGATTTTAAATCATTTAAGGATTCTGATGATGATGAATTACTAATAGATCTTCACACTACTTTTAAAAGAATTAAAGAGAAAGAACCGATGAATGAGTTGTATGATAAAACTCTTGAGTTATGTCTCAATGAAAAGGCAAATGAAGCATTAATAGAAATCAACAAGTTAATCGAATTGGAACCAAACAATTATAACTATTTCGGTTTAAAATCCCAGATTCTATATGATTTAGAGAACTATGAAGAAGCTTTAAAGACATTTGAGAACGCCTTGAATAGCGGTATTCATGTTGATGATATAGAAGATAAAATCGATAATGCCACATATCAAGCGGAATTATTAACCAAATTGAAAAGTTATGAAGAAGCTCTATATATAATAAATAATCAGATTCCCGAAATTATTAAGGAAAATAAGGAGTACACTCTTCAAAAATTCTATAATGAGGAATATATACTGTTTGATTATCTAAAAATAGAAGCAGATATTTATTACCTACAAAAAGAATATAAAAAAGCCTTAGGTGTTATTAATAAGGATCTTAGATATTGTTTGATACATAAAGATAAATCTTCTCATTATCCTCAGTATGCAGATGCAATTTCTGAATCCCATTGGTTTAAATCTAGGATTTTAATAAAATTAGACAGAACAAATGAGGCTTTAGATGAAATCAATAAGGCAATTGAAATAAAACCTGAAGAAGCAGTATTACATTACCAAAAAGCTAAAGTTTATTATCAAATGAAAAAAGTCTCTCATTTATATAGAAGTGTAAAGAAAGCTAACAAATTTGACTCAAAAAATACAAAATATTTGAGTGTGCTTGACTACAGCATGGGTTTCTTCAGAGGAGTTAAAAATTTTTTTATAATTTTTAAAAATTTAAAGTCTGAATTAGATGCTCATAAAGATGGGTTAAAAATTGATTATTTATTCAGACTAATAAAAGATGAAATTTATATGAAAGAAAAGGATTTTAGAAATTCCTTAACAGCATATGTTGATATGAAAATTTTAAACTTATCAAAAGATGATATGTTATATGTGGAAAATCATGAATCTTTTAATAGAGCAGCTACCTTATTTCTTATAACCCCATTTGTTCTGTTTGATGAGTATCTTGAAGCCTTATTCGAAGAAAATAAGTGGGAACCCTTAGATAAAAATTATATCATCGATGAATTACAATTATTAAAATTAATTCCTTATGAAATTGATGATAATACTCTAAAAATATGGATTGATATGGGATTTCTTGTAGAAACAAAATCTAATTTTATTAAATTTATAAAAATGAAAGATCAAAGAAGTTCTGATGTTAATAGATTATTTATTGAAGAAGTTCTTAAAGAATATAAACTTTAAGGAATAAAATTAGCAATAATGTCTCTGAAATTCAAAGTTTGATTGATAATTAAGCTTGAATTTATTCATCATCTTTTTGATTTAATCAATATTCTTTAAATATCTTGAGTTTCTACCTAAAATTCTCTAACTTTTTATAGAATATTTTAAACTTATTGATAAAATCAAGAATTTATCAGAAGACATGCTTATTTTTTCAGAGTTTTTCTGGTTCATATTATTACTTATCGCAGTTTCAATGGTTTTTAGCTTAATATTTCTTTGGATGACTGAAAGGCGCGATTTGATAAAATTATATGAGTTTTATTTTGTATTTTTAACCTGTTTGATTATTATTTCTAGGTTCTGCGAGCAGATGTTATATCAAATCTTTGGAATTTTAGAGGTTGTAATAATTTTTGATATTGAGATGATTTTAATTATTATTTTTATGACGATTTTATATTTTATTTTACACAAGGATTACCGATCACCTTCTATTCTTTTTATCCATTCAGCAAATACAATATTAATTTCTCATATTATCCTCATCATAGTTACCGAGAAACTTGTAATGAATACAATTGTTATTACACTAATTGGATTGATTATCTTTGCGATAATTATCCCTTATGATAAGGAATATAAGATTTTAGTCGCTACTATGTTTATTTCTTTATTTGTATATATTTCAGTTGTTCTTGACGAATTGATATTGGGATTAGGTACTTTGGGGTTAATGTGTTCTGTTATTTTAATTAGTAATGAATCTTTTAGAAATAGGATTATATCAGTTTATCAAACAATCATTGTATCGTTAAAACGAGTAGGATCATGGTGATTAGGATAATTTCATTTTGTTTATTTAAAATCATAAGTATAATAAGAAAATTAGCTAATACCTGTAAACAGATAAATATTTTCAATGATAATTTCATTTGCAAAGCTCGCGTAAATTATATTATATAAATAAAATTATTGTAATTCTTTCCTCTTAAACTTCTATTTATATTAATGTTTAATAAAAATATATTTTTTCTATCTTTAATTTATTGTCTATGAAATGTTTTAAAGACAAAGAAAAATAACTTAATTTAAACCTAGACCAAATTCTTATTTACTTTAACTTATTTTTTTATGAAGTAGGTTTTATTATTTATAATTGGCATTATAGGTTTAATATCAATTATATTCCTTAAAAGCGATTGTATGATACATTTCCGTTGATTCCACATTCTTTTTATTTATTTATGATTTTTACTAACATCGTGTGACATATTAATGAATTTTTTCGTTCAGTATTAATAATCAATTAATATATTTACCCCAATATTTTCCTCAGTCAATGATTGTCACCAAACATTTAAATACCCAAATTAGTTCATTTCATGTAACACACAAGCCTTAGGTTTATGTGGAAAAATATAAACAATTAAAAAGTGGAGCAATAATTATGGATGATGAAACACGAGAGAGGAAAATGGCTCGAGTTAATGAATTAAGTGTTAAACTCAGGAATTATCATAAAGCTCATGCGAATGTCAATGGTATCTCTGGTGCCTTGCCAGGAAGCCCATTCATTTTGTGGTTCAAAGAACTTACTGAGTTAAATAAAGAACTAGGCACAGTATAACAAAAGACCGATTTATATGTTGGTTTCTAGTGATAAACTTGAATTAAATATTTCTTTTTTTTGTCTAACATTAATCCTTAGTCCATCTCCAAGATGCATGGAAACAGCTGAAAAAATATTTGAAACCTTATTCTAAGGTATTGTTTATGCCTTTTAAGTCTCTCTGAATTATTTCGACAAATTCTAACTTCTGTTTTTTGTTTAAGTTTATGCAGTTTAACAAGATAGCATGAACCTTATTTAACGTAGGTAAATTTTCGTCTAATATCTCTTTTGTCTTATCATCTATAAGCGGTTTAGATTTAGAAATTTCCTTGGTTTTCGTTATTACCTTCTTGAGCCTTAGAATCTTCAGGAGATTGCTCACTTAACGGTGACTTTTTTATTTTCGAATTCATATTAGACTGTAGAGTTTTTAGAATTATACAATTAAACTATTAATAAAGAAAAAATCTTGAGAGAGAATTATATGAAATATATTATCTTTTCATGGGAAATAATCTTG
>Ga0209977_10001300_pt1 | contig 10956 bp, 9 predicted proteins | sample SumtaG_2_FD_183113 | JGI IMG/M metagenome (GOLD analysis project Ga0209977, IMG submission 183113) | Deep subsurface microbial communities from Indian Ocean to uncover new lineages of life (NeLLi) - Sumatra_00607 metaG (SPAdes) (version 2) | ecosystem: Environmental > Aquatic > Marine > Oceanic... | reverse complement strand
CTAAAAATTCGATCTCCGGTTTCGTAATCTTGTAAATTTTATTTTTAAGGAAGATAGTATAGGCCCCCCTAATCACCGAAACTTCCTTTCCATCTTTATCATAATTTGGCAAATAAAGGCCGTATATTTCCTGGGTTATATCTTCCGCGTCTGACCCCAGAGTCAGCCTCTGCTTTCTTTTAGAGCTTTCGTCCATAATCTCTTTTAATATGGGCTGCTCTTCCTTCTTGATGTAACTGGTATATTCAAGTAAACCGGAGAGCGAAAGAACTAAAAGTAGAAAGCAAACACTTATTACCCCCATATAAACGAAACGTCGTTTTCTCATAATAGCCAACTCTTAGAGATTTCAGTAATATCTCGATACTACCATGTCCCATTTGCCTTGTGATTTCAGGATTTTTTCTGCTACTTCACGTATGGCGCCATACCCTCCAGGCGCACTGGTTACATACGAAACGCTCTTCTTTATTTCTAAGACCGCATTAGGTACGGCAACTGAAAACCCGACCCTTCTTAAGATTGGCAGATCAATAAGGTCATCACCAATATAGCAGATCTCATTGTCTTTTATTTTATGTTTTTTGAGAATTTTTTCGTAAGCTTCTATCTTATTATGTATGCCCTGGTACACATCTTCTATACCAAGTTCTTTAGCTCGATGTGCAACAGCCTTGCTTTCTCTCCCACTGACAATGGCTGTCTTTATACCTGCGCGGTGCAAATAAGTAATACCCGTACCATCCTGCACGTAAAAGATTTTTGATTCGTTGCCGTTAGCATCCAACATAATCCTTCCATCTGTAAGCACTCCATCCACATCAATAATAACAATTTTTATTTCATTCAATACTTAATAAATCTCCATGTTCAAAAATGATAAAGATTATAATATTAAAACTCTTAAAGCTGTTCAAACATAGCCAGGCGGCCTATCTGCTCAAACGATTCGACCAAACGGGCAAAATTGAATAACGATTAATATCCCGCATCAAGCAAATCCTGCACATCAAGCATACCAACGGGGATGTTATTATCGTCTACAACAGAAAGTTGATCTATCTTGTTTTCCTGTAATATCTTGTACGCTTCTGATGCGAGACAACCAGTTTTAATGGATTTTGGTTTTTTCGTCATAACATCTTTAATAGCCTTTTTGAGAAAAGAAGTATCTTTTTGTAGGTTTCTTCTGAGATCCCCGTCTGTAAAGAAACCTACAAGCTTTTTATTCGAGTCAAGGATACTTACCGCTCCGGGTTTTCCCTTCGTACTTGTCATAATTTCAAGTGCATTTGTGACAACTGTATTCTCACTTGTTATCGGATTTTCTTCGCCTTTTCGCATTATCACATCTACAGTTAGAAGCTTTCTCCCAATCTCTCCACCCGGATGAAAAAAGACATATTCTTCTTTACTTAAGTTTCTCTTCTTTAAAACTGTTAATGCCAGCGCATCGCCCAATGCAAGCATGGCTGTAGAACTTGCTGTAGGGGCAAGTCCTAAAGGACAAGCTTCGGCTATATTGCCAATGTACAAGACTATGTCGCTATACTTTGCCAAACTAGATTTGTCATTACCAGTTATTGCAATGGTTTTTGCCCCAATTTTTTTTAAAAAGGGTATAAGTTGAGTAACCTCAGTTTCACCACTGTTCGAAAGAGCTAAAACTACATCATCTGCGACTACCCTTCCGAGATCGCCATGCCTTGCTTCAGAAGAATGCAGCCAATAAGAGGGAGTACCTGTACTGGCTAATGTGGCTGATATTTTTTGCCCGATTATGCCTGCTTTGCCGATTCCAGTCACAACTATTCTGCCATTACACTTAATAATTAAATCGATTGCTTTCTGAAAGTTATTATCAATGTGTTGAATGAGATTTTTGACTGCATCTGCTTCCGTGCTTATGACATTTTTACCATATTCTACATCTATTAAACTTGTTTTCATTATCAGGCTCAATAAGAAATTAAAACTGATTATAAATTCCTTTGTATTATAATTATATGCGTAAGCTTTTTTTATTCAAGCGAAATGTGTAAATGATGTTCTTTGCTTGACATAGTATATGAAGCGTGATAATATAATTTGATTTTCTACAAAGACATAATGAGTTAAGAATGGGCTTTGATCTTAAAAGTATACTCGTTTTTGCGATCGCTATATTATATGCCTTGACTATTCACGAGTTTTTTCATGCTTGGACTGCCAACAAACTAGGTGATCCAACGGCTAAGATGCAAGGACGGCTAACACTTAATCCAATAGCCCATCTTGATCCTCTTGGAGTAATATGTTTCATTATTGCACATTTTGGATGGGGAAAACCAGTACCCGTAAACCCCAATTATTTTAAACATCCGAGGCGTGATGATGTGCTTGTATCTGCTGCAGGACCTCTTTCTAATTTCGTTTCGGCGTTTTTTTTTGGTCTAATTTTTCAGATATCGTACAAATTCATAGGGGTTACATCCGATTTATTCGAAGTATTGAAACAGTTAATTATAATAAACCTAATTTTAGCATTTTTTAATTTTATTCCACTTTATCCCTTGGATGGTTCCCATATTTTAAAAGGATTTTTACCTCGCCATATGCTTCCAAGATATGAAAATGTGTGTAGATATGGCCCATTTATTTTGTTGGGACTGATATTTCTTGGAAATTTTGCCCATGTACCAATATTATCTTACATTATTATGCCTCCAATGGTTTTTTTTGGTAACTTTTTTATGACTTTCCTGCTTAAATAATAAATTAAATGCAAACAGAATATAAAATTGCCCTTGAGGCTTACAATGGCCCATTAGACCTGCTTCTATACTTAATCCGTAGGGACGAGGTTGATGTATATGATATCCCAATTGCAAAGATTACAGACCAGTATATGGCATACCTAGACAAATTACAAAAGGTAGATATCGGATTGGCTGGAGATTTTCTAGTTATGGCTTCGACTTTAATGTACATAAAATCCCGAACACTTTTACCTCGTACCGAAATAGTTGATAGCGATTTCGAGGAAGAAGATCCAAGACTAGAGTTAGTGAAGCAACTTCTTGAATATAAAAGATATAAGGAAACCACCACAGCAATAACAAAATGGGCAGAAGAAAAGAGTAAGAGATGTCCGAGACCTAAAGAAAGGTTAATAGAAGAGGAACCCGAACAAGTTAATCTGGACGAAATAGATGTATGGAAAGTTGCACAACTCTTTTCAAATTTCATGAAGCAAACTCTCGGAAATGTGGGTACCACAATAATATATGATAACGTGCCAACAGAAACATATATGAATATGGTAACTAATAGACTGGTTAATGCCTATACTGCCTCATTTAATGAATTATCCCTGAACACCAAAGGTGAGATAGAAATTGCAGGGCTTTTTCTTGCTTTACTTGAATTAGTACGTTTGAAGAAAATCAGAATTGAACAACACGAGGAATTTGGAGAAATTCTGATATTATCAAATAATTAAGAAAATCGAGGAAACTCACTATGATTGACAAAGAATTGCTGGAAATACTTGCCTGCCCACTTTGTAAGACAGAAGTAAGATTTGAAAACAACAAGATAGTTTGTACCAATTGTGGGAGGAGGTATCCAATAAAGGATGACATCCCCGTAATGTTAATCGACGAGGCAGAGTTACCAGAAGAAAAGGAATAAGTTACTCGTAAAACAATTCTTTTTGGCAAGACTTATTGCCTTATTATTAAGGATCAGACTGAAGTATTGCAAAGTGTTTCTAATATAGTTAGGATTAAGCCATAATTGTTTGTTATCTTGAGAAAACCAGACCTCAGAATTACGTTTTGTTAACAATCAGGCACAAGTATTATCCTACCTTGCTTATTCAGAAATGACTACCACTTCTGTATCCCGGACACATTTTAATAGTTAGTACTTTGCATTTATACAATTTTTGTATTAAGGAGTTTAAGAAAAAGATAAATGGATAAGAAAGCAATATTGGCATTCATTCTTTGTGCAGTAATAATGTTGTATTTTCTTAAGCAATTTCCACAGCCAACAACGCCTCCCGAAGAAGAAAAGCAAGAAGAGGTTGTTGACATGCCCGTTGCAAAAGAGAAAGAATATCCGGAAAGGGAGATAAGGGCAGAGGAACAAGCAAAGAGAAGTGAGGAAATACTTCAAAAAGAAATAGGGCTGCAGGACAACATAGTAATCCAAAATGATGTAATCAGAACGGTGTGGACCAATGACGGCGCAGCACTGAAATCTGCAATATTAACCAAATTCAAGAATTCAGAGAAAACACAGGCTTTAGAATTGCTTAAGCCGACCAGAAAAGATTCCCTGCCTTTAAGTATAGAATTGTTGGATAAAAAATACCAGTTAAACACCCGTAGATATGAAGTAGTTGAGAGAAAACAAGACAAGGTTATTTTTGCCGTTACATTGGAAAATGGGATTCGTGTAATAAAAGATATATCTTTAGAAAATGGTAAATATCATCTTGATATTGCAATAACCTTCGAAAACACTTCAAATTCAAATGTGGCCCTGGCATATACGGCAAATTCAGCCAGTGGAATTTACCCTGAAATTGATAAAATCACTGGCCTTGCATCGGTAGTAGGAATAGATGTTGGGCGCGGAAAAGTCAAGCTTGCACGGACGGAATTTAAGAATATGCCATATAAAAATGAATCTGTAGGAATTTTCTGGGTTGGTGCTGTTAACAAATATTTTGCAAGCATTTTAAAACCTTCGGCAAGTACTATAATAGCTACCACAATATCTAAGCCTAGCGAAACCCTGGATCCACTTTATAAGGATGATTTCATCGTAAATCTACAGACTAAAAGAATAAACATAACACCACAAGGTAAAGAACGACATGATTATGTTTTCTTTCTTGGACCTAAAAAGGGAAGCATCTTAAAGCAATACGACGGCCTTTCCGTTCTTTTAGAATACGGCTGGACTACCTCTATATGTAAGGTACTCATAAAAATATTAAATAGCTTTTACGGGTTTATACCTAATTACGGAATTGCCATACTCCTACTAACATTCCTGGTAAAGTTGATACTCTTCCCGTTGACAAGAAAAAGCCAGATGTCAATGTTCAGGATGCAGCAACTTCAACCTCTTATTGGTCAATTAAAAGAAAAGTATAAAGGTAACAAACAGAAGATGGGCCAGGAACAAATGAAATTGTTTAAAGAACATGGTGTAAATCCAATGAGTGGTTGTATGCCAATAATGCTTCAAATGCCTGTCTTTTTTGCCTTATTTAGGACACTTCAACTTTCTTTTGAAATGAGACAGGCTCCTTTTGTTTCATGGATTAGCGATTTATCAAAGCCCGATACTCTACTTCAACTCCCTTTCAGCATTCCATTTCTTGGAGATGGATTAAATCTCTTGCCAATAGTAATGGGTATTGCCTCGTTTGTACAAATGAAACTTACACCAAAAACTGTCTCTGGCGATGATCCTCAAGCAAAGATGCAACAGAAAATGATGCAAATGATGCCTATTATCTTCCCATTCATACTCTACACCATGCCTTCGGGCCTTACCCTGTACTGGACAACCAGTACACTCATTAGTATTGGTGAGCAAATGTTTATTAGAAGAAGCATCAAGAACGTAGACATTTATTATAAGGGGAAAAGGATAACCAATGGCAAGGAGAAGAGGAAAACAAAATAAAATTTCCATCTCTGTAAACCCCATTTACCACGAACTAATCTGCCACAGCTTTTAGGATATGCCATCAGAGAATTTTAAACTACACACATCCTCCCTTAAAAATTTCATTATCAAAGCTCGTCTCGCACCCTATGAACACTGCCTTAGACGAGCTAAAAAAGTATTATGACATCTGACCCTGAAAATAATATATTAGCAATTTCTACACCCTCTGGCAGGTCTCTTAGAGCCATTATCAGGCTCAGCGGCAAAGATGTCTTTGCTTATTTACAAAGTATTTTTGTACCTAAAGACTGTAAGAGAATTACGCATGAAAAAGGCTTCAGCACATATCGTGGCGACATTCATATCAAAGAAGAAAAGATTAGTGTTCCTGTCTGTATCTATATTATGAAAGCCCCAAATTCATATACAAAGGAAGATGTTGTAGAAATCCATACTTTTGGCTCGCCGCCTTTGCTCGAAATACTTTTGGAAACATTGGTTTCAGCGAGAAACATAAATAAGGACAAAGAAGGTAATGGAGAAAAAAAAATAAGTATCAGGATTGCAGAACCCGGAGAATTCACCAAAAGGGCATTTCTAAATGGAAGAATAAACCTGACAGAAGCAGAATCCGTATTACATATAATACGCTCTCAGACGGACTCTGAGCTGTTACTTGCTGTTTCAAACCTGAAAGGAAGACTGGCAAGATTTCTGGATGAGATACAAGGAGAATTAATAAAACTCAGCGCCAGAATAGAGGCAAGTATTGATTTTTTTGATCAGGACATTGAATTAATATCCTCTAATGAAATAGAAAAACAGCTTGAACATATAAAAGAGAAATTGAGCAAGATTGTCGAAAAAGATCAAACCTCAAGGATTTTGCACGACGGCATAAAAACGGTTTTTGTCGGTTGGCCAAATGCGGGCAAATCAAGTGTATTTAATAAATTATTAAATCATTCAAAGGCAATAGTCACACCAATCCATGGCACAACAAGAGACACGCTGGAAGCTGTATTAAATTTGGAAGGTATAAATTTCCGAATTATAGACACCGCAGGGATTATGTATGGAAAAGGAGAATTGGAATCTATAATTATGAAAAGAATGTACGATTCCATAAAGGATGCCCAAATCGTCCTGTTTTTTATAGATGGGGGAACTAAACTTCAGGCGGAACAAATCGAATTTTTCGACTCCATAACCACGAAAAACAAGATAATAGTAACTAACAAAAACGACCTAACACAAGAAGTTGCTTGTAAAGATTTTTCCTCAATGATGAGAACATTTCCAGCAGTTAAAACATCTGCACTCACAGGGGAGGGAGTAGATGAATTAAAAAAAATCATTGTCTCTAATATCCTTAAAAAGAATGTTGACATATCTGCTTCAGGCATAGTCTTTACTATGAGGCAAAAAATTATACTTTCCCGTGCACTTGAGACATTAGTACACATTACAGATTCCTTAAATGAAAAGGTAAGCCACGAGCTTATGGCGATAGATTTGAGAAGTTTAATAGACACCATTGGCGAAGTGACTGGAGAGGTAATAACGGACGATATATTGGATATAATATTTTCAGAATTTTGCATTGGCAAATAAAATTCAGGATATTTTTTAAATTTACTTGACATCCAATATATTGTATGGTAGATTGCGTTACACCTCAACATGTTGTCGTTATGAGCTTATTTTTAGAGTCTCGATTTAAACCGCACACACATGCAATGTCTATTTTGTAAGGTTGATAAAGACAAGGTAATTAACTCAAGAACATCACTGGATGGTTTAAGTGTAAAGCGGAGGCGTGAATGCCTGAATTGTGGCAGACGGTTTACAACCTACGAGAGGGTTGAAGAAAGCCCTATAAGAGTGGTGAAAAAGGATGGCAGCAGGGTTGATTTCGACCGCAACAATATACTATCAGGGCTGCGCAAGGCATGTGAAAAAAGGCCTGTGTCAACTGAAGCACTTGAAAACATTGTTTCTGAAATAGAAAAAGTAATATATGACAAGTTTGAAAGGGAAGTTGATACAAAGTTTATTGGTGAACTTGTTATGCAAAAACTTGAGATTCTGGACAAAGTAGCTTATGTCAGGTTTGCATCAGTATACAGAGAGTTTAAAGATATAAAAGAATTCCTTAATGAGTTGGAACCTTTAATGTCTCCAACTACTAAGAAAAAAGTTAAGAAAAATTAAATCGTAAAAAAAATAAAAAGGAGGCTGTTTACAATGATAATTGAAATGGTTCAGAAACGTGATGGCAGATTAGTACATTTTAATGAAAGCAAAATAGCAGATGCTATTTTCAAGGCAGCAGAAGCTGTTAATGGTGAAGACAAATCCATTGCAATAGAACTTGCAAGTGCGGTGACTCATTTCTTACAAAAAAAATTCGGTGACAAAATCCCTGGAATAGAAGATGTTCAGGATATAGTCGAAGAAATTTTAATCAAGAATGGGCATGCAAAGACGGCGAAAGCTTATATATTGTATCGGGAAAAAAGAGCAAGTATACGCAAATCACTTCGTGTTAGAAAACAAACCACGAAGAATAAGAACACAACCGATGCTGCATTAATGGTCGACCAGGTCAGCAGAGATGATTCGTTCCCCTGGGACAAAAGAAAAATCGCAATAGCATTAGAAAAAGAAGCAGATTTGTCTAACGAAATAGCCCAGGAGATTGCAAGTTCCGTTGAATCCCGTGTCTTCGCTTCAGGTCTAAATAGAATATCTACATCCCTGATTCGCGAACTGGCAGATAATGAACTCTTTGAAAGAGGATATAATGCAAAACTTGAAAAACAAACTGCCTTAGGTATGCCAAAATACGACATTGAACAACTCATATACTCGAAAAACAAAGAGAACAGCAATATAGCATCCAATAATCCTGAGGCAATTAATCTTGCTGTAGCCGAAAACACCTTAAAACAATACGCTCTCCAAGAAGTTTTTTCTAAAGACGTTGCAGACGCACACATTACCGGAATGGTCCACATTCATGATCTTGGTTATCCGACCAGAGTATATTGTTCCTCTCATTCTCTTGAGTATTTGAAAAAATACGGATTATCACTGGAAAACCTGGATACATCTTCCGCACCTGCTAAACATGCCGGAACACTTACGGGTCATCTGAATACATTTCTTGCTTCAATGCAGGCATATTACGCAGGGGCATTAGGGATAGGCTATATTAATATAATGTATGCACCGTATCTTGAAGGTATGAGTTATGATGAAATGAAGCAGGAAGCACAACACCTGATCTTCAGTAGTTCACAAAGCGCCTTTTCCAGGGGGGGGCAAACATTATTTTTGGATTTCAATATACACACAGGCATTCCAAATTATCTAAAAAAGATACCGGCTATTGGCCCGGGTGGAAAACCTACAGGCAAGACGTACGGAGATTATGCTTTACTTTCGCAACAATTCACAAAGGCCATGCTTGATGTATGGCGCGAAGGCGATAGATACGGACATGTATTTGCTTTTCCTAAATGTGATTTACATATAAGTGAGGACACCCTTACTGACCCTGCTCAATATGAGTTATTAGAATATGCTTGTCAGATTGCAAGTGAAAACGGGGTGCCATATTTCGTCTTTGATAGGGATGAAATAACCTTGTCAGCATGTTGCCGGCTACGCACGACCATTGACGATAATTATATGATTGACCATCCTGAAAGTATGAGATTTTGTGGATTTCAGAACATAACTGTAAGTCTTCCTCAAGCTGCCTACCGGGCCGGCAAAGGAGACTTTGACAAACTTTATCAAGAGATTGACAAAGGTATAGACATTGCCATCAAGGCACATCTACAAAAAAAGAAATTTGTCACCAGGCTAATGTCCGGGCCTGAAATGCCTTTATGGGAAGTCGGCAAAAAGGCTGCCGATGGAAGGCCCTATGTAGATTTAGAGGCCTCTACTTACATAGTTGGCATTATAGGGCTGAACGAATGTCTACAGTATATGATCGGCAAGGAATTACATGAAGGTGATGATGTAGTTAAAGTTGGACTACGTATTATTTCTCATATGTATTTCAGAGTGAAGGAAGAGGGCAAAAAACACAATTTAAAATTCTCACTTGAAGAATCACCTGCAGAAAGTGCGAGCAGGAGACTTGCCAAGATCGACATTAGAAACTACGAGGAAGCCATTAATTTAATCAAAGGCGACATCGACAAAGATGAGTTTTACTACACAAACAGCGTTCACCTGCGCCCCGATGCACCTACAGATATGATCACAAGGATTGATGTTCAGAGTAAATTCCATAGCATGATTGAGTCTGGCGCAATAATACATGCTTTTGTGGGAGAGGAGAGGCCGCCAGCTTCCGGCATTATGAAATTAGTTCGAAAGACTTTTGAAAACACACAGGCAGCACAATTAACCATATCACCAGAATTCACTATTTGTAACGAATGCCACCGTGTTATTCCTCGACTGGTAGAGGATTGTTCTTATTGTGATTCATCAAATTTCTATGGAATAAGAAGACTTGTATCGCACGACAAAGTCAACAACTGGGACAGAACGAAAATTAGTGAATTGGCAAGTAGACATAAGCAAAATTCTAAAACTTAAATGACTGCTAAAGAAATTATTTTTCTTTTCACAATGCAATATAAACAAAATAACAGTTGACATAGAAAACATCTTGGTTATTATAAGTTTTAATTTTTGAAACGTGAAAACATGTCTATAACAATAAAAGGTTTCATAGAAAACAGTTTGATAGAGTGGGAGGGAAATATTGTTTCTATTATCTTCCTCCCCCATTGTAATTTGAGATGTCCATATTGTCATGCCACCCACCTGGTCAGGGAGCCTAACGAACTTGAAAGCATTCCATTAGATGCCGTAACAGAAAAGATAAAACAAAATAAAACCTGGCTGGATGGTGTTGTTATTTCGGGTGGAGAACCTACGTCTCATAGCGGTATAGATTTATTGATAAAGATTTTTAAAGAGATGGGGTTAAAAGTCAGGATAGATACAAATGGCACGAATCCCACTACATTAGAAGATTTGATACAAAGAGGATTAATTGATTGCGTAGCTATGGACATAAAAGCACCTTTAAGAGATGAAAAATATAGAATAGCTGCCGGAACTTTTTGCGACCTGTCGGATATAAGGAAAAGCATAAAATTAATAATGGAGAGTGGTATAGAATATGAATTCCGCACTACAGTTTGTCCTACTGTTTTAGACGGATTGGATATTACGGAAATTGCACGAAGT
>Ga0209977_10001299_pt1 | contig 10960 bp, 9 predicted proteins | sample SumtaG_2_FD_183113 | JGI IMG/M metagenome (GOLD analysis project Ga0209977, IMG submission 183113) | Deep subsurface microbial communities from Indian Ocean to uncover new lineages of life (NeLLi) - Sumatra_00607 metaG (SPAdes) (version 2) | ecosystem: Environmental > Aquatic > Marine > Oceanic... | reverse complement strand
TTCCGATTTTTTCTTTTGGTTGCCTATCAAAAAGAGCTACTTTAAATCCTCTAGTTGCTAAACCAGCTGCAAGAACAGAACCAGCAGTACCCGCGCCTGCAATAATAACATCGAAATTGGACAATAATTTACACCTAGCACTTGTATATATGAGAAAATATCAAAGAAAATGACATTTAGAACATTTTATATTTAGCCTAATCTATTTTCTGCTTTTCAGATTGGAAGGGAAGATTTCTATTCTAAAACTTTTTCTCACTTTTCTGTACTATCTCAATCCTCCCTTAATAAATTATGAAGTAGGAAACTAATACTAGGTGTGTCTGTCTCAACCAGAAAGTTTGAATAATGAAGAAAATATTTCACTTTGAGTATTAGCTCGTTCCTCTAGCTGTTTTTTCAAAAAATCTATACTAATGACACTGCTCGGATTCTGATTGTTAAGAATAGCAAGGTACATAGAAATATAATCACCCAAATATGTTGAAGAAAAAAGCTGGCAAAGTAAACTTGAACCTCTTGCTATTAATTCAACTATTTTAGCTTTTGTTGATAAGATTTCTTTTGTTATCTCAAAACGAAGTGAAACATTTGGGTGTTCTATTGGAAAACGAAATGCAAGGATAATGAAAGGATTATTATTAGCCCAATTCTCCCATCCAACAATATGATTATGGTTAAATTCAGGTAATTCTGTTGATATTGCAAGAACCTTTGAATTTTCATTTACCTGACACTTCAATCTATCGGATACACATCCAAAAGGAGACCAAATAACTGGAATGCGGCCAAAAATGCTTTGAGCTATTTGTTTAGCTCTATTCTTTTCTGTTAATACTTTAGGATTGAGTTCCTCACGCATTTCCTTGAAAACTGCTATTGTTTCTTCAAGAGCTTGCTGATCAAAAGAATAAATGCCCAATTCATGTAATATTTTTAACAATGGAAAGAATAAGAGAGGAAAAGAAGCTCTTGGTTGATAACCAGAGAGAACAGGGAAAAATGGTAAATCATATTTATTAAAAAAATCCTCCAATCGGCCTCCTGAACCTAATCCTACCACTTTAGCTGATCTTTTTATAGCAGATATTAAACATGAAATAGTTTCTTCAGTGTTGCCTGAATATGAAATGAAAATGACTACAGTATCTTTTCCAATGAAAGCTGGAATATCATAATTTCTTTGTGTAATAATTGGGATCTTTGAAGTTTTTTCTAAATATGTCCTTAAATAATCCCCACTAATTCCTGAACCTCCCATACCACATATAACTATTTGAGATATTGATCCTTCATATGATATTTTATATTTTCCAATCCTTGCATTTTTAGGAACTTCAAATGAAAAACGAAGGGTTCTTTCGATCAATTCTGGCCAATCATACACCATTTGAAACATATTTTCCGAATCTACTTCAGATATGTTTTCCAAATTATCAAGTATCATTAGGAAATCATCCATTATTAGCTAGCAGGAGTATTATATTGAAAAAGGAATATAGTGAAATAGTTTTATAGGACCCTCTTAGTTTTTTTCACAACAATTCATTTTCAGTATTTTGTATATATTAAATTCAAGATCTATTAGATAAAATGATCGAATAGTACCGAAATGTTAGCTACCTATTTCATAATAGGCATCAAGTTTCAGATATGCAGACAGCCTATCTTAAGATCCTACAATTTCTAGGTAATTCAGGATATTATGCCAGAACTGACGGGGAAAAGATAATTCTTTCAAATCTAATTGAAAAAGGATATGTACAAGTTAAGAATGGCACAAAAAATGTTTTCAAACTTACATCTGAAGGATTAAAATATGTAGACCGTGAATTATATCCTAACACATCAATTACCGACCAAGATTTCTTATCCTGCCTTAAAGAGGCTTACGATTCGTTATCGAATCCTATGAAACCTCTTGTGAAAATTCCTGATATTCGAAAAAAATTGAGTGACAAACGCATTCCAGATAATGCATTTGATTCTAGAGTTTTAAACCTTCATGATGAGGGGATTATAACTTTGCAAACTGCCTTATCTAAAACACATGCGGTTCATGGAGGAATAGAATCGAATTCTGGAACAGGTATTTTTTATTTCATGATGTTTGAGGCGTAATAAACAATGACACATGCAACAAGTCTTAGAACAGAGAATCCTTTTCATAATTACAGCGCACGTGCGGATGTACCAGAGCTTTTCAATTTAAATCGGCCAAATAAAGAAGCTATGAAACAAGTTATTCGATTTTTGGAAATTATTCAAAAGAAGAAACGTAAATCTGTTATTCTACCGATTATTGCTGAAGCAGGCTATGGGAAAACTCACCTTTTCCACCATATTCGTGAAACAATTTCTGACGCTTACGTTGTATACATTCCAGTTCCTACAAACCCAAATCGAATATATTCTCATTTTTATTTTGAAACAATTAAAGCAGGAGGCGCTCCTCTTCTTGAATATATTGCTGATTCTCTTACTCAAAAATATAATAAAGTGGAACATGCTGCTGTAGATTTTCCAGGTATGGGTAACATTGTAATTGATGGATTTTTTGCTTTAAAAGAGCCCAAACAAGCTAAAATTGCACTTAAATGGCTTACTGGATTTGATCTCGACGAAGAGACAACGAATTTTAAACGTACAATAATGGATGATGAAGAATTGGCTTTTGCAGCCTTGAAAATCATTTTAAAGACTGTAGATAAACCAATAGTATTCTTTATAGATGAGTTAGAATCATTGTTTATTGCTTTAGGACCAGAAGCCGAATTGCAATTTTTAGAGACTCTGAAAAAGATGCATAATGAAGCATCAAATTTCATAATCTGTCTAGCCTGTTTAGCTACTTTATGGGATAAAATTCTTGATCTATCAAGTACTGCTGTTCAAGGTCGAATTGAACCTCCTGTTGTTTTGAAAAGATTTTCGAAGAATGATATTGAAGATTATTGCTGCCAAATGCTCAAAGAGTTTCACCAGAAATTTGAAATCGCATTGTTAGAAGGGGAACAAGCAATATGGCCCCTCACAAAGTCAGATATTGAATCCGCGTACGCATATTCTCATGGTAATCCACGAGAAGCAATAAAATGGTTAGCTGGTGTAATTGAAGAACGAAAAATACCTTTACTAAAAGATTTAGAAAAAAACCAAACATTTCAAGCAAAACTAGGTAAAAAAGTAAAAGGAGTAGCCGATAAGGTTAGCAAATATAATACAGGTATTTTATATAGATATAATGGAACGTTAACATCATTATCAAATCCAGAAAAGAGAATTTTGATTACTATCCCACCTTTGAAAGGTATAGATACGATTTTTCATCAATCTTACTGGAAACATATTCAAAAAATTGCTTCTGGAGAAGAATATAATGAAATAATATTGATCGGTGAAATTCTAGAACCAGAAATAGCGGAAAAGTATACAATAAAATGTTTTTCCGAGAAAAATCTTACTAAAGACCTTGGTAATTACCTGAGAAAGGATCAGAATAATCTTTGAACAATAAGATATTATTTCTGAAAATGATTTAAATTAACTCTGAGTCTTTTCCCTCGACGGAGAAAACCCAATGAGCAGTTCTTTTCAAGACCCAGATGTCATTTATGATATTAAAAGTAAAATCGACAAACTAGCAAAAGATTTAGGCAATAAAAAAATTCGAATATGTCATGTGTGTGGAACCCACGAGTATACAATCTCACATTGGGGGATTAGGTCATTGTTACCTAAAAATGTAGAAGTAATTGCAGGACCAGGATGTCCTGTGTGTATATGTCCTAATAGTGATATTGAACAGAGTATTTGGCTTGCAAAGAATGGTTACACACTAACTACTTTTGGTGACATGTCTCGAGTCCCTAGCAACCGTGGTTCACTTATAAAAGCTCGTGCCGAGGGAGCTGATGTTCGTGTTGTATATAGTTTTCTTGATGCTATGAAATTTGCGAATAAAAATCCTCAATTAAATTTTGTTTTTTTTGCAATTGGATTTGAAACAACTGCTCCAATGGTTGCTATTGAACTAATCAAACAGCGTATTCCCGATAATCTCTTTATTCTAAACTCACATAGGCTCGTTCCTCCTGCGATGGATCTCCTCCTTCAAATACCTGATATCCCTCTAAATGGATTTATTGCACCTGGTCATGTTTCAGCAATTACAGGGTACGGTTTGTATGAACCAGTGAGTAAAGAGCATCAAGTACCAATTGTAGTTGCAGGATTTGAACCTGCAGACGTTATGCTTAGTATTTTAGCTATCTTAAAACAGATTCATCACTCAAGAGCTGAAACTGAAAATCTTTACTCTCGAGTTGTAACAGAAAAAGGTAATGCTGTAGCCCTTTCAGCAATGAATAAAGCTTATCAAATCATAGACGCAAATTGGCGAGGGATTGGAACAGTCCCATCTTCAGGTTATGAACTCGCAAATGAATATGATGAATTCAATATTCGATTGAAAGAGAAAATTCCAGTTTCTAGTGGTTCAGATACTCCAAAAGGATGCCGATGCGCTGAAATAATACTAGGTAAGATCCAACCCATTGAATGTCCACTTTTTAATAAAAAATGTACGCCAGAAAACCCACACGGCGCATGCATGGTCGGTAATGAAGGGACTTGTGCAATTCACGCGAAGTATGGTGGATACTTAGATTTTTGAACCACAAATTGCTCTAATCCTGCATTTTCTCGAAAGATACACTAATAATTTCCAGAACAAACCAGAACAGGGGTTAATACGATGATGAACACAATGCTTTTCAGCATGTATGGTAGGAAATGAAGGAACATGTGCAATTCATGCACAATTTGGGGGATATTTGGATCTAAAAAGTGAGTAACTCCATTGTCTTTGGGATAATATTCTTGATTAAAGAATAAACGAAGAAATCATTCGATTTTTTGAAGTTCAATAAAATTACCTTCTGGGTCTTTTGCATAAACAAAAATGATTTTCCCAAGGCCTACAATTTTTTTTCTAATTATATCACTCAATTTCCCACCTCCTGCATTAATGACTGAATTTAACATTTTTTCAACATTATTTACTCGGAATGCAATATGTCCCAACCCCTGTCTGTTAATTTGTTTATTTAATGGTTCAAATGTTTTGTTATATTGAAAAATCTCAAGTGTTGGGCCATTCTCTCCATATCCAGGCAATCTGAGATGTACACCTTCAATATGTACCCCATTAATACCAGTACCTTCATCAATCCACTTCCCCTTCAGATTCCTCTTTGGTAAAACTCTTTCACATTTAAATACAGTTTCATAGAATTTTGCTAATTTTTTCCAGTCGTTTGAAACAATATTGGTATGGATGTATTTCATACATGATCATCAATCAAACATTTAAAGTATTTTATTACAATTTCTTAAGATTCTTGGCCTCTAAATTGAATTATATTATTTCCAATATTACATTCTTGCATCTAACATTAAAATAAAAAATATATCATTATTATAAATCGCTTGAATCTGGACTAAAATAAAATCAGTTTTGATGATTACAATTGGAGACCGAAATAGAGGGAATATTACGAAAATCAAAAGAAGCTAGAATGAGAAACATACCTAAAGCTAAAATTGCAGAAAGAATTTCTCGTCTAGGTTATTTACTCATGATCCCTGGAACAGTCATATGGATATTTACAATCTTTTTTTCATATCAAATGATCACACTTCCAACATTGACTCTAATCGTAATCATTGGGAGTTTACTAGCAGGAACTAGTAGTTTTTTAATACCTATTGGGTCATATATATATTTAACCTCTTCTAGTGTAGCTAACAACACGCATTACACGGTTAGAAGTTATTCTAGAACTTTTTTCCAGATATATACATGGCTTACCTTTATAGCTATTTTTTTCACGGCAAGACGAATCTCTCCAACTTCAACTCTTGATTTCATTGTCCTTTTTACTATATTATCCTTACCTGTCGTTCTGGGTTATCCACTTGGACATTGGTCAAGAGTAAGAAATACTTGTATGAATTTATTATCCAAAAAAGGTAAGGAACCTACAAGTTGACAATTCTTAAGAAGAAAATACTGAATTCTAGGCTTTTCTAAACACAACTGATTCCGTTTTTTCTGATAACTGATGTATTTTCCGTCTAATGAAGGGTATCTTGAATTTAAGTTTCATTCTATGCATAGTTTTACCTGCGAATCCAAGCATCATCATATATGATTGTAACATTTTGTCAATGTCTTCGAAAGAACGAGGTTCTAATTCCATAGTTATTGTCCCTTTGAAATTTATTTCTTGTAAAAATAATTTGATTTTCTTTAAAGGTATATCACCGTCAGTTAATAAAGGAAAATGTTCATCCTCCTCTCTTGTACCACCAGATATGTGAATATAACCGGAAGGCTTTTTGAGTAAATCCAAACAAAATTCTGGTAAATCTAGAAACTGATCACCATTTGTTATCCATGAATGGGGTATATCTAAACAAATCGAAAGCTGATTGCTTACGTTAGCATGCGTATCATCAAAAAATTTTGTGAATTGATCCCATGATTGGTAGGGCATATTTTCAAGTAAGGGTAAAGGTATTCTTTCCAATCTTTCATAAAATTTGTCCAATGATCCTCCTGCATCACTAGGAGGATGAATAACTACTCCAATTATCTTCAAATCGTCCTTATTATCGTTGATATTCTTAACAAATTCATCTGCTTCATTTTTGTTAGAAGAAAGGTCTAGATTGTAATCTTCAAAATACGGGGAGTGTAATGCGGTTTGTTTTGTATTCAACACCTTTTTGACATTTTCAATATCACTGAAAACTGATAAATCAAACTCTATATGATTTAAACCAATAGCTGAACCAAGTTTTATAAGCTTTGAAGGAGAGAGGCTCCCTACTTTCTGAATTGTCATACCAATTTTAAAAGTCATTATACTCACTAATTAATAATGGTTTTATGAATTAACATGAAACTATTGTCACCATGGCCCTTTATCTGGAAATTTTGGCTCCCAATCTTTAGGAATCGTACCAGTAGCATATACAGTCATATTCATTTCCTCAAATATCTGATCTTTCGCAGAATGAATCTCTTCAGGTGTTATCCTAAAAATCTTATCATTAAAATCCTTTGCTGGTAATAATTTGCGAAATTTAATATGTTTTTGTGTGAGATCTATTCCGTAATTAGTAGGATCTTCAATATCTGCTAGAAAACTCCCCCAAATTTCTTCTTTTAACGCTTGAATTTCATCTGAAGTAATTACCATATCTTTGAACTTTATTAGAAGATCAATAACTGTATTGAAAACCTCATCAGTCTTGAGTGGGGGAGAAAAAAAGAGGATATTGGCGGCACAAACATCATTAAATGATTCAAAACCATAATTGCATGAAGGAGCTATTCCCTTGCTGATTATTTCTTTATATAATAATGAAGTTCGAGAATTACCAAGAAATGTATTGAGTAAAAGGAAAGGAAAAAAATGTTTAGAGCTGATACCAGGTGTATCCCAGCATAGGGACACATAAGAAAGAGGTTTTGGAGATGGGGAACTATAAAAGGATATATTACTCTTTTTAGTTGGCATTTTTACAGAAGGAGGATAAATTGGAACATTTCGTGGATTAGTTATAGGATCAGCAAATAATGAGCTTAAAAATTCCTTCTCAGATTTCAAATCGAGCCCACCGCCAACTATATTTACCATTGCATTATCAAAAGAGTAATATTGATCGATATAACTAGTCATCATCTCTAATGTTATTGAAGATACAGAATCTAGCGTTCCAAGTATATTATGTTCTAAAGGAGTCCCTGCAAAGTGTTTTTTTCGAACAGCAAAATTTGCTTTGAACTCTGGAATATCATCATATAATTGAATTTCTTGCAACACAACTTGTTTTTCTGCCTCAAATTCAACAGGATCAATATCTTTTTTGATAAGTAAATCTTTCCATAACTCAGCAACTTTGTGCAAATTCCTCGTTGGTACTTTTGCATAATAAAATGTATGATCATAGGTAGTACCAGCATTTAAATCAGCACCTAATCTCGTAAACTCATCATTTAGTTGTTTAGTTGTTCTATTAGAAGGGGTTGGGCCTTTAAAGAACATATGTTCAAGAAAATGACTTATTCCATCATTGGATCCTTTACCAAAATTTGTTTCGTACATTGCTCCAGCATAGAACGCAACTGAAAATAAGACTGTTCTTCCGCCTGGTATCGATACAAGATTTAGATTTAAATTATTATCCAATGATATTGTTTCTGATTCTTCTGAAATCATCAGGTTTCACTCACTTCTTCTTAACTTATCTGTGTATTTCTCCATCTTTCTTGGACTTTTAATGGATCTATATTACCAACCACTGCCAAACTGAATTTATCAGGGGAACAAAGTGTCTTCCATATTGATAAAACATCCTCAGAAGTCACACTCTGAATTTCCTTATATCCCTTTTCTATATCTGGAGATAACCCATGTACAGATCTATTAATAATTCTTGCAGCAATCCTTCGTGAGTCGTCAAATGATAGATCTAGATTTCCTAAAAGGAAATCACGAGTTTTATTATATTCCGTGATTGAAATTTCCTCTTTACTTAATCCAATGACGATTTCAGTAAGAGTGTCTATAGCTTCCTCAGTACGACTTGGTTTAGTTTCCATGAAAAACCTCAATACTAGTGAGTCATCGATAAGCTTTAATGTAGACCCCGTAATATAACCGAACGATTTTTCGTCCCGTAATATCGTGAACATCCTAGAACCGAACGATTCCCCAAGTAAAGCACTTGAAAAACGTGCTAATCCGATTATTTTAGGATTGGATTTGGTTATTAGGTTGATACAAAGATAGGCATTACCATCTTCTCTTGCGAGAGATGTGACAATATTTTTTGATGGTACTTCTCTTTTAGGAAACGGAATCAATTTCTTACTAGAGGATTCTGTCGTTGAAAGATATTCTTGGAATTTCTGTTTAAGCTGTGTTTTGAGTTTTTGAGAAATATTACCAACTGCGAATCCCCAAGGTTTTATCAATAAATCCTGTTGTGTATTTTGAATAGTCTCGATTGAAAGTTTACTAAGAGAATCAGGTGTACCAATTTGAGGCCGTGAAAGCGGATGGGTTTCACCGAAAACAGCCTTATCAGCATCAAAGAGTATCATTCTGCGTAAAGAATTGGATTGAACTTGATAATAAGTTTGAAGTAATTTTTCTTTTTCAATCTCAAAATGGGTTTTTTCAATTAAAGGATTTGAAATACTATCAAATAATAAGTCTAATGTGTTAACTGCATATTTAGGTTGAACTTGCGCTCCTATTATAGTAAAGTCTTTCTCTGTCGTTGAAAATAGCGAACCACCAGTTCCATCAATCATCTTTGCGATATCTGATTCAGTATAATTTCTAGTTCCCCGAAAGATTGTTTGTAATAGAACTTGAGTAGATCCTGCTATGGTATCGTGAGCAGCACCGCGATGAGTTACAAAACCTAATGTACAAGTACGTAGATTTGGATAAGACTGAATTTCAACTTCACACATATAATTGGATCTCCATTTATTTTGAAATAATTTGTAGCAATTGGATAATAATAAACTGTACTGATTGATTAGTTTATTGAGGAAGATGAAGAATTAAGTCATGTTTAGGAGCTAATTTTGCCCGGCTCTTTTTCCACCACCAAAGAAAGCCGAGTCCCAAGGCACCAGTAAAAATACCTATCTGGGCTCCAAGTAGAACTATATTCATATTAATTTGGTCAGCTATGGTGGGAAGAGAATAGCTCAATTGATTGGCAACTTCTGTTTGAAGGTTACCTTCATATATAAAATCAAGTGCAGGCAGAGCTCCACCTCCAATAGTACCAATAGTAGCTAGAACCTGACTCATCCGATGAGTAGTAATAGCTAAATCAGGTAGCTTCAATTTTAGTAAGACTAATCCTAAATCATTTTTAACAAAAAGTGAACCATTGAGGGCTGTAGAACGAAGCCCAGTTTCAATCAAAGGGGTTACAAAGAAGGTTAACTCTTTTGGTAGATTTTTAGATTGAGGACTAAAATATTGAAAAGTAGGTTGAATAAGACAACCAGGTATTAAAGGTTCTACTATTAATTGTTGTGTTAGATCATCAGGCGCTTCAAATTCACCTCTGGTTTCCTTTTCTTCTTCCCCAGACATGAAGTGAACTTTATCTTTTTTTAATTCTTTAGCTATTCTTGAAATTGATACAGAAAAGGGGTAAGTTTTTCGAGGATTCATACGAGAATAATAATGAACATGGGTATGTAAGGTGTCTTTTGCAGGTTCGATATATTCTTCTAGAGGTTCAATAGAGAGTTTTTTCTTTTTCTCTTTTTTTCTTTTTTTAGTAGGTTCCTCTCTTTTTACGCTATCAAGACTAGCTGCTGTTATAACTGGAGCAGGAGGAGGAGAAGGAGAGGGTTCTGCTATAGGAGCTGGCCTTGGAGTCGAAGGTCTTTTTGGTTTAGGGAAGGAAATTTCCTTTTCAGAAATTGGATCTTGTTTAGCTGGAGAGGGAGGAGGGGATTTTAAAGGGGTAGAACGGGTCGCAATTCCTGCAGGAGCTGGTGGAGGGGCTGAAAAAGATTCTTCTTCCGATTCGAAATCATCTACGTCTTCTACCTCCGATTCGGGGCTGAGAACCCTTTCCTTTTTCATTTCAGGAATCTCATCATCAAGATCTAGGCGACTAATTGAATCCTTAAAACCTAAGATATCTCTTCTTCTATCTCTAAGAGATTCTTCATCCTTTTTAGGAATAATTAATTCTTCTAGATAACTCGAAAGTTGTACCGCACTTTTTGTATATATTTTATCAGGGGATAGAGCTATTTCTAAGAGAATTGGTTGTAAATTGTATTCATTAGACAAATTCTTCCAGATAGCTTTTGCAGAAATTAACGCTTCAATCATAATATATT
>Ga0209977_10001298_pt1 | contig 10960 bp, 6 predicted proteins | sample SumtaG_2_FD_183113 | JGI IMG/M metagenome (GOLD analysis project Ga0209977, IMG submission 183113) | Deep subsurface microbial communities from Indian Ocean to uncover new lineages of life (NeLLi) - Sumatra_00607 metaG (SPAdes) (version 2) | ecosystem: Environmental > Aquatic > Marine > Oceanic... | reverse complement strand
GAATTACTAAGCGAAGCGGATATAATTCCTGCGGTAAATCAAGTTGAATTTACACCATATCTTTATTTGAAAGAGCTTAAAGAGTACTGTGAAAATAAAGGGATAAGATTAGAAGCATATAGCCCATTAACGTGAGGTAAAAAGCTAAAAGACTCAAAACTCATGGATATAGCGAAAAAATATAATAAATCTAGTGCTCAAATCTTAATACGTTGGGGTTTACAACATGAAGTAATAGAAATTCCAAAATCAAGTAAAGAAGATCATATAATCGAAAACAGTAAAGTCTTTGATTTTACAATTTCCGAGGATGATATGGCTCTACTAGATAAGTTCAATGAAGGATTGTATTTGGGAATTTGGAATCCTACACTTTCTAGATGGAAATAGGTAATATCTCTATATCTCCTGTAAATTTTAATAATTCGGAGTATTATTTTCCTTTGAGATTTTTTTATTATTTTTCTGATACCCAATTATCTCTGAGATCTTTAATAGCAGTTCCAGGCATTACAGATTTTGGACACACTCGATTACATACGAAAAACTTTTCACAAGCGGGAACAGCGTCATTTTGTAAAACTCGTGATAGAATACTCTCTCGTTTTTCCTTTTTAACCCTAGAATCTCGGATAAATCTATTTGATTTTGCTAACTGAGCTGGGCCTAGATATTTTGTGTTTTTTGCGTTAACAGGACACATCCAGCATATTCCGCACAATATACAGTAGACTAACCTTTCTATTGTTTTCATTTCATTAGGCGATTGCGTTGATTCCGGCGCAATATCGTTCCATTCATTAGTGAAGTAAGGCTCAACTTCGCGATAAAATTTCCAGAATGGTTCCATATCTACTACTAAATCTTTGATAACAGCCATATTTGGTAAGGGTTCTATTAAAATTTCATTGTCTTGATCCCATTCTGAAGTATCTCCAAAAACTACTTCTGGAAGATTAATAGGTTTTTTAGCGGTTTTAACCGTTGTTACTTGAGTTCTACAAGCTAGCATAGGAACTTTATCAATCGTCATTCCACAACTTCCGCAAATTGCTCCTCTGCAAGCATATCGGAACGCGAAGGTAGAGTCGTGATAATCTTGTATGGAAAAAAGAGCATCTAAAACAGACATTTTGGGTGAGATTACGACATTAAACCGCTCATAGTGAGGTTTTGAATCCACTTCTTTTTGCCGGAATACCAAGAAAGTTTGATACTTCTGCATAAGGTAATAATCAGAAAGGCACTAAATAAAGGCTTTCCTAATAAATTAAAAGCTTATAGTAGTATAAACAGAAATGAATAGGAAAACTATCATTAATTTGAACTCGATTCTATTACTGTTCCATTCAAACAAGATATAGCGATCTCTACATCATTAAAACATCTTATTTTTGAGAGAAATTATTTTTCTTAGAAAAAGTAAAACATTATAAATTGAACTGAATGTTTATTAATCATCGCATTAGACGAATAAGGTCGAAATTTAGTAAATTTAAGCCCACGATTGATATAAAATGTCTTTATTGGATGAAAGCGGTCTTACTCTTTTAGAAAAAGCCCGAGAACAAAAAAAAGCATATAACTGGTTGGAAGCAGTGAGACTTTTTGATCAAGCTGTGGTTTATTATATTGATAAAAAAGATCCAGAAAAAGTAATGGAGATTTGTGTTGAAGAAGTAGCACTTTTTAATATTTTTTACAGCTTCACAGTTTCAACAGCTGAACAACTTACAGAAGTTACTAGTTTAGCACTTAAAATCTTTGAAAAAAGTGAATCCTTCTATAAGCAGTTAAGTAAAAAAACTGAAGAACTGGAATGCACTGCAAATAAACTCCTAATTAATGTGGGCAACCAAGTTTCTACAGTTGAAAGGGAGAAAATTATTAATAGAGCACTTGAAATCTGTAATAAATTGAACGAAATTTATAACGAAGAAAACGATAAAGAAGCTATTGCGAGGATTTATTTTATCACAATAATGTTACTGTTTACTAAAATAAATATTAGCACTAATCCTCAAGAAGCTAGAGCACTATCTTTAAAAATTTTTACAATTTCTGAAAAAGCATGGGAAATTTCAAGGGATATTAGAAATGTGAAATTCTTAATTTCTTCATTATGTTGCATGTGTTATTGTTTTATTATACAGGAATATGCATTTTTCTCCTATAGCAAGCCTATTCTAACGGGAATCTTAAAAAATCTAATTAAAAAATTTGAAGAAACTTTAAGGATTATTAGCAACATTAAATATGAAAATAGCCTACTCCTTGGGATTTTTTATATTTCAATTGGTTTCTTATACTGTGAATTTGCGTTAAAAGCTTGTGAGGATGAGATTGAACAGAGAAAATACTTTGATAAAGGGTTGAATTTTCTTGAAATGGGCTTAGAGAATGCAAGAAAAACTAAAAACAAAGCTACTATTATTATGGCAATTGGAGATTTGAACTTATATGCCTTAATTAGTGGCAAAATGATGTATGTCCAAAATAGGATTATTAAAGACCTTCAAGAGATTGAAAGAGAGGAAAAGATATTTGTGGACTATGAAAACAAGGGCTCTTGGTATCCAAATATCGTTCTTCGAAGTCTAATTTATTTACCTATTGGCTATTATTCTAATATGGCCCAGATGAGCTTTTTTACATCATCACAAAGAATATCATATGCGAAGAAAGCGATTGAATATTGTTTAAAATATCTGAAAATAATTTTTCATGAATCCTGGTATTCGGAATCATATTTAGCGCTCACTGTGTCTTATGCAGTCTTAACGAAGTTGACCTCATCAAATGAAGAACAAAATCAATACATCGAAAAAATGCTTCATTATGCAAATGAAGCGAACAAAATGGGAGAAAAATATGGGGGAGGACAGCTTCAGACATATGGATATGGTTCTTTATACAGAGCTTATAAAACTCTAGCAGACATCGCTAAAAATGAAGAGAAGAGAACTAAAATGCTGACATCTGCAATAAATTCTCAGGAGAAGTATATGGATTATGCAACGGAATCTCGAACAGGTATTATAACAGCCCAAATGCGCTTAGGGCTCCTTTATGAAGAACTTGGCATTTTAGCTAGAGATGATCTTAAATTATTAAATTCAAAAGAAAAATTGCTTGATGCAATTAGAAGCAGCTTGCAAAGAGGATATTATTTTTATGCAGGTATTACATATGAGTATGTTGCACGTATAGAGGATCGATTAGGAAATCACACAACTTCAGCAGAATATTATCTGAAAGCTAAAGAAAATCACACAAAATCATTAGAAAGCATTGAATATAGACCACTTAAAAAAAGGATTAAGGAAAAGATAGCCTATGCACATGCCTGGAATCTGGTTGAGATTGCTAAAGCACATCATAGAAATGAAAATCATTTAGAAGCAAAGGAAAGTTATGAGAAATCCAGTGAAATTTTACAAAAAATCCCTAGGTATTCTTTTGAAGGATCTTATAATGCGGCTTGGGCCTTATTAGAAGGAGCAGAACTATTAAGCAAACAAGAAAGACAAGAGGAAGCAATAAATCAGTATAAAATAGCAATCCAAGCTTTTGAAGAAACTATAAAAATCCTTGGAAATGCGTTAGAAAAAGCTGAAGCACAACCCGAAAGGGAACGAATAGATAAACTTCAGAGGGTTGCAAAACTAAGAATAAGTTATTGTAGCGCCAGAATTAATCTTGAGGAAGGCAGAACCTTGGGGAAAACGGGGGATCACTCAACAGCTGCAGAAAAATTTGCAATGGCTGCCTCCATTTTTAGAGGTGTGTGTACACGATATAAGTTAGAAAGAGAAAAAAGGGAACTCGAAGCAATATATTATCTTTGTCGAGCGTGGGAAAGTATGGAACTTGCAGAAAAATTCGAAGAACCAGAAAGGTTTGATTATGCTGCAAATCTATTCACAAAAGCTAGCAAATTCTTTGTTGATACAAAACTAAAGTTATTAGCTTCAGGTAATTCAGCATTTTGCCGAGCTCTTGAGTTGGGTTGTAAATTTGATGAATCAATGGATATTGGTATAAAAACAGATTTATATCCTAAAGTGAAGTTGATGCTAAGTAACGCAGCTTCCTCTTATGGTAAAAGTGGTTTTGAAAATGTAGCGGATTGGGCTTTAGCTACTTCAATCTACTTCGACGCTGCATGGCATCTAATCCAAGCTGACAAGGAATTAGATATCAGTAAAAAAGGAAGGTTATTAGGTATTGGATCAAACTATTTAAAGTCATCTTTAGAAATATTTAGCAAAGCGGGCTATAAGAATAAAGTTGTTGAGGTTCAAGACAAATTAAACAGAGTAGAGAAAGAAGAATCAATTCTATTTTCAGCTTTAAGTACTATAAAGGAACCTTCAATCTCCCGCAGTACTTTGGGTATAATTGCTCCTTCTTGTCCTATCGAAAGCAGCCAATCGCCTAGATTAGGTGAAGCCCATCAGTTCACTGAAGAAGAAAGGCGAGTATCAATAGAGAAAATGGAAAAGAAAAAAGAGTTATCTCAAAAAGATCTGGAAATAAAAGAACTAAAAAATACAATTAAAATATTTATAAGTTACGCGACTGAGGACTCTAAAAAATTTAAAATCTCTATAATCGCTAAGAACTTAATAAAGTATCCTCTAATCGAGACAGTTTTATTTTGGGAAGAAGATCTTCATGATGACATTTACGATTATATGGATTCAAATCTAGGAAAATGCGACATTTTTCTTTTATTTTGTTCCCAAAATGCACTCAAATCTGATGCTGTAAAAATGGAATGGCATGCAGCTCTAAAAATTAAGAAAAAAATTATACCTGTCTTTAGAAGAGAACAGGATATTCCGACATTACTTTCCACCAAATTAGGTGTTCAGTTTAACGAAAGTGATATAGAAGGTACACATAAAAGTATTTACGATCTGATTTTGAAAAAGTTAGAGATTTAATAATTGATTGGATTTATACTTTGACTCAGTTTATTATGCTTAATGTTCATATTATTTTATCACAAGAAGATTTTTAGGTGAGAAAAATGGAAAAGAAATGTATTTCTAAGAAATTTAGTATTTCCTCTCTTTAACTTCAAATATTCCTAGTACAACTGGTTTAGTTTTCAAATCTAAACCACCTTTTACGCGATATATCATTGAATGGCTAAGAAAATTATCGTCATCTCGTGAATCGTAGTCCAAACGATAATGCCCTCCTCTGCTTTCTTTTCTCCAAAGAGCTGCATACGCAGTAGCTTCTGCAATGTCTAACATAGACCGAAGTTCCAAATTTCGAAGTAAACCATAATTGAATTTACGATCTTCTGTAGAAACTTTGACGTTTAAAAAATCCTTTTGTAAGTTAACAAGAACCTTGTATGCTTTTGAAAGATCGTCATGAGTTCTAAAAACTCCAACATTCCTGTTCATGGTCTCACCCATAATATTCTTGATTTCTATTGGTTTTTTACCTGTATTATTATCCCAGCTTTTTAGAAGATTTTCAACGTTTTCTAAAACGCTCTCTTCAGCGCTTTTTACCTCACTTAATGAAACTTTTTTAGGTAAACCAATTTCTAATAGCTTTCTTCCAATATAGCGACCAAATACCGCAGTTTCTAGGAGAGAGTTCCCCCCCAAACGATTAGCACCGTGAACAGAAAGACAAGAACACTCACCAATTGTATATAAACCAGGGAGATCAGTTTCTCCGTAGATGCCCTTAAATTTTGTCCCGATTCCACCCATTGAGTAATGCTGTCCAGGTTGCACGGGTATTGGTTCTTCAATGGGATCTACTCCAGCAAAGAAAATAGATATATCTCTTATTCCCGGCAACCTTTCTTTTATGCGGTCAGCACCTAGATGAGTAAGGTCCAAATGAACGTAAGCGTTTTCAAAACCTCTCCCCTCAAGAACTTCTATATCATTAGCTCTTGCGACTATATCTCGTGGTGCAAGTTCCATTGCTTTTGGAGCGGTCTTTTCCATAAAACGTTCCCCTTTTGTATTGAATAAGTAACCTCCCTCTCCACGTGCACCTTCAGTAATTAAAATGTTTGTTCCATAAAGTGTCGTTGGATGGAACTGTACGAATTCTACATCTTGCATGGGAACTCCCGCACGAAACGCAGCACCTACGCCATCCCCCGTGTTAATTAAGGCATTTGTGGAATGTTTAAAAATCCTACCAAATCCTCCTGTTGCCAATATAACATATTGTGCTCGAAAAACTACCAATTCTCCTTTGGTAATATCTAATGTCATTACTCCTGCGATTCTTTCGTTGACGACAATTAGGTCTATTAAAAAATATTCGTTAAAAAACTCTACGCCTTTTCGAACGCTCTGTTCGTTTAATGTGTGGAGTAACGCGTGTCCTGTACGATCCCCTGCGTAGCAAGTTCGAGGAAATCCTGCCCCACCAAAGGGACGTTGAGCAATAAGACCAGATTCTAATCTCGAAAATGGCGCTCCCATGCTTTCAAACTCAACAACGATTTTAGGAGCCTCCTTACACATAAACAGCACTACATCTTGATCAGCAAGATAATCAGAGCCTTTTACAGTGTCGAACGCATGTCCTTTTGGCGTGTCATTTTTGCTTTCTTCTGAATTACCCAACGCAGCATTAATTCCGCCTTGAGCCGCTCCTGAATGGCTTCGAATAGGATAGACCTTGCTAATAACTGCGGTGTTCCACTTATCCGAAAGCTCTAAGCCCGCTCTCAAACCACTTAGACCAGCTCCAACAATTACTACATCAAATTCTTCGATTCTCATTAATGATATTATCTTTTTACATCAGATAAAAAGATTTTACTTATACATTAAAAACGTTCAACCACATCATCTGATAATGTATAATTATAATAATATATTTTAAAAATTAATATTGGTAATTATTTATGGTAAATGCGATATTAATTGTACTCGATACATTAAGACAAGATCATGTTGGTGCTTATGGTAACACATGGATAAAAACACCACATTTAGACGAGTTTGCCAAAGAATCCGTGAAATTTACGCGAATGTACCCAGAGTCATTACCGACACTCCCGGCACGAAAAGCTATTTATACAGGGAAACGAGTTTTTCCTTTTACTGATGACAAGCTTGGAAAGACAAAATCTGCACGAGGAGACTTTATTGCTGATGCTCTCGGTGCTCCCGGTTGGAGTTCTATCTCAGAATCCCAGGATACACTAGCAGAACGATTCAAACGCAAAAAATATGTTTCAGCTCTATTTTCTGATATTTATCATCAATTTAAACCGGGATATAATTTTAATCGTGGATTTAATCAATGGAAATGGATTCGTGGGCAAGAAGAAGACGCATTTCTGTCCGGACCACAGATTTCCAACGAAATTCTCGAGGAATATCTAACTTCCAAAGGAGATGGAATAACGGCAGGTACGATATTTGCATCACATATGATGCGTCGATTCCTTCAAAATATTCGCTGGTGGCGCTCCGAAACAGACACTTTTACATCCCAGGTGTTTCGCGCAGCTGGGGAATGGCTAGATATGAATTATGATACTCTATTAAAAGGAAAAGGATTTATAACGGTGGAGTCCTTTGACCCACATGAACCATGGAATCCACCACCTCATTACATTCGGTTATACGAAAAAGATCCTGATTGGGAAAAGGGCTGTCGAAAAGTATCACATTCTCTTTATGGACCTGCGAGCATACTTTCAGAAAAAGAACTCAAAAATTTAAGGACACGGTATGCCGCAGAAGTGACTCTTGTGGACACTTGGTTTGGATACTTCATAGAATATATCAAACGGATCGGTATCTGGGATAATTCTATCATTGTAGTGGTTTCCGATCACGGTCACATGCTGGGAGAACACGGGCTTATAGCAAAAGCCGCTAATCCACTTAGACGTGAAGTAGCTGATCTTGTCGCCATGATCCGATTTCCAGAAGGAGTAAATAGTGGCACAACCTGTGATAAGTTTTGTTATCATCATGACATCGCTACCACTATCTGTGAAGCCTGTGGTATTTCTGCGAATAATATGGATGGGAAGGACTTAATGAAATTGGTTCAAGATGATGAGTTGACATATTACGATCACATTTCGATAGCTTGGGGTGGCTCTGTGGTGGTTTACGATGGTGATTATTGGTATAATGGGTATGTATGGAGCACGGAAGGAGGAAGTCTGTTTGATGTCAATAAAGACCCCAGATTAACTAAGGATATTATTTTAGAAGCTCCCGATAAAGCAGAAGAATTGTTAAAGCTTTGTTGGGAGGATGCACGAGAGCCAATTGATATGGAATTCATGCGAAAGTTCAAGGACTTATTGGGTTGTACACCAGTCACCAAAACACTTACTAAACAAGATAAAAATGAGTCAAATTCATCGGAAACTTTCAAGTAATTGGTTAAATTTCTTTTTATCTAAATCCCTCTGATATAAAGGGCGTTTATCTTCGCTATAAACTCGAACATTTTCACTGTAGGGTCGTCTATTTGGATTCTTGTATAAAATTCCTAATGCTAAGCGACTTGAATTTAACGCCAATTTGATAGCTTTAACTTGGTCGTAAGGGTCGTGGGTATCATCAAGGTAATAACTATTTTCCTTATACCATTGATATGTATTTACCCGATTGAAAGTAACACAAGGGCATAATAGATCGATTAACGCGTAACCCCTATGCTTTATCGCTTCTTTTAGTAATTCTTTTGTTTTCTCTATATCACCTACAAATGCTCTAGCTACAAACGAAGCGTTAAGAGAAATTGCAACCGCAAGTGCGTTGAAAGGCTCGTTTATAACGCCAAACACCTGTACTTTTGTCTTAAATCCTAATTGACTCGTCGGTGATGCCTGACCTTTAGTCAAACCATAAACTTGATTGTTATGCAAAACATTTACAATATCAGGATTATATCTAATCGTATGCAGAAAATGGTTACCCCCTTCGCTTAAAGTACATCCATCGCCACTTACTGCGATAACTGTGAGCTCTGGATTAGAGGCTTTTATACCCAATGCTGCAGATAGATACCGTCCGTGTAAACCATTAAAGCTTTGAGCTTTTATAAAGTGTGGAAACTTTCCAGCTTGTCCTATACCAGAAACTAACACAAATTCACGCGGTTTAATCCCTAAATCAGCTAAAGCTTCTTTCATTACTTTTAAGGCAGTATAATTACCGCATCCAGGACACCACGAAATCTCAACCTCATCTAAGTCAAACTCATTACTAGATATTTTCATCACCTTCTATTACTTTTTTTAATCTATCATGTATTTCCTCAACTGAAAATGTGTAACCACTGTGCTTTAGAATTCTATGATTCATGTTGATATGGGTTTCATTTTCTAATAATTTCGCAAATTGACCAGTTGGATTTTGTTCAATAGCTATCTTTACTTCCGCCCTTATAAGATAATCAAAAACATTTTTGTGAACGGGATAGATCTGTTTGAAGAACAAGAATCCTACATCGTCTCTATCGAGTATTTCTAACGCCTCTTTGATTAAATAGTAATTACTACCCCAACTAACAACTAAGTATTTAAAGTCTTCACTACCTATGAATTCAGGGGGTATTGCTGCTTTTCTCAAAAGTCCTAATTTCTTAAACCGTTTCTGGACTGATTTTTTACGTATTGTTGGATCTTCGCTAATTTCGCCGCTTTCGTTATGAGTGTGTGAATCAGCATCAACGAGCCCATCACCATATCCCGGAACGCCTCGGGGAGAAATTCCACTTTCTGTAAACTTATACCTTTCATAATTTGAACCCGTTTTAACAATGTTCTTATTAATTTCAAGAGTTTTTATATTTAGCGAGTTAATATTATAGTAGGAATCTACTAAATATTGATCGGGTAAAATAAATACAGGTACGTGATATTTTTGAGTTATATTAAAGGCTCTTTGTGTAAGCATAAAGGCATCTTCAATAGAACCGGGAGCAAAAATCACTTTTGGAAAAAAACCAGCTCCAGCATATAATACAAGTTCAATGTCTTCCTGGCAAGTCCTTGTTGGCATTCCTGTTGCAGGCCCGGGACGCATTCCTACCACAATAACAATAGGTAACTCCGTCATACCAGCTAAGCTGACACCTTCTGACATTAGGGAAAATCCGCCTCCTGCAGTTGATACAAAAGCTCGAGCACCGGCATAAGACGCCCCTAAAGCTTTATTAATTACGCTAAGTTCGTCTTCTGACTGATCTACAATCATATCGAATTCAAGTGCGTGTTGAGCAAGAAATGTCCCTATACCCGTAGAAGGCGCCATAGGATAAAAACAAGCAAAATTACATCCACCAGCAATCGCACCTAAACCAATAGCTTGTCTTCCATCTATAATGTAATCATCCATTACTTCAGGGGCTTTTTCAATTTCAAATTCCTTTGTAAAAGTATTAAGTTTCAGTAATTTTTCAGCCTTTTCATAACCAATATTAGCTGCTTTAACATTATTTTCTATGATTTCTTGTCCTTTGCTCCTAAAGTTCTCAGCAAGTAAAGAATGAAGAATTTCATTATCTACTTTTAGCAAGCATATAATCACTCCAAGAGCAATAATGTTTGCGTAAATTTTACCTCCAATACTTTTAGATAGCTCTTCAAAAGGAATTTCAACCTTTTCGCTAATAAGTTCAGGTATAACATCTATAAATCGTCTCTCACCAATGATTAGGGTGTTAGGCGAGATTCTCTCTTTTAGATGAGGCAAAGCTTGTTCACTTAGTGGAATTAAAATGTCAATTCGATCAACAAATGCGCGTACGGCTTTAGATGAAACGCGAATGGTTGTGGAATTCACACCGCCTCTAACTCGACTCATATATTCACGAGTTGCAAATACATTGAAACCTGACTTTTTCAATGTTTTAGTAAGTAAGGTTTCAACCGTTTGAATACCTTGCCCAGCAGCACCGCAGAGAACAATTGAGATATCAATCTTATAGT
>Ga0209977_10001295_pt1 | contig 10965 bp, 9 predicted proteins | sample SumtaG_2_FD_183113 | JGI IMG/M metagenome (GOLD analysis project Ga0209977, IMG submission 183113) | Deep subsurface microbial communities from Indian Ocean to uncover new lineages of life (NeLLi) - Sumatra_00607 metaG (SPAdes) (version 2) | ecosystem: Environmental > Aquatic > Marine > Oceanic... | reverse complement strand
CTTTGCAGTAAATGGAACCTTATCTCGTGGTTCCTCAACGTCTTGTACTTCAATATCATAAAGAATGTAGCCTGTTGTTGCAGTTGGGGTGAGTCCCAATATTCCAGCAGCAAAAGAACTCAACACCAAACCAAATCTACCAAAAGGAAAGTTTGAATTTGTAGCAGGATCTATAGACCAGTTAAAGAGATTCTTTGGACCTAAAGTTGCTGAGTGATTAATGAAATAACCAGTCAACCTTACATCAAAAATTCCAAGTAGTGAGTCTTGTATTTGGTCTAATGTTCGTCTGGGATTTGGGTGAATGTTTGTATCACGTGCCATATGAAATGATGGAAACGTCAAACGTCCTGTACTGTCGGGGACTGTTCCTATGTTGAATTCTATTTTTTCAGAAGATGGTAATGTCTCAACAGTGTCCCCTGGAATGGTGAAACGAAATAGTATGGCATCAAGTACTGCACTCAATTAAAACAACCCCTTTGCATGGTCTGTCAAATCCACTCTTGCTAGTCTGGTACCATCTACACCGCCATCTCTAATTTGTCGTAATGTGTTCTCGTTTGCAGCTCCATTCATTTGGATAAATCCAGCTGCTGATTGTATCACCACTTGACGATTTCCTATCTGGGTGTTGCGTTGTGTCTGTCTATCCAAAAATGCATTAAACTCATCATCCATCTGTCTGCGCCATCTCAAGTCCATTGAACCTCCAGCTTTTGTTATCTCAGCAAAAACATACTTTGAGATTTGTATTGCAAAAAGAATAGCTGCTGCATGTGGTAGAAACTTGAGACCTTTTGCAACAAGACTCCCAGGATTTTTAATTGCTTGAAATGCTTCTAATGCTGGACCCTGCAAGTCAGGTGTACTAGAGCCTTCAGGGGAGCTTTGTTTTGGTGCCCCCTCTTTTTCTAATTCTTGTATTTGTGTTTTAACTTCATCTTGGATTATTTGTTCTACTTCTGTACGAAATTCCTCATCAATCCCACTATCAGATACTGGGATTACTTCATCTATTCTATAATCAGAGAATCTCGGAGAACGTATGATACTATTTTTTAGCATCCGTTCAATGAGACTTCTGATAGTATCAGTAAAGGTCAAAAGGTGAGCACCTCCTTTGTACCATTTACATCAACTGTAGAGCCTGAAAAGAATTCCAGATTGAATTTTAATGTTGCAAAAGAAATACCGTCATCAATTATTTCCAAATCAGTTAGAGACGCAGTCCCTGTAATTGTTTGAATATTATTTGAGACATCAGCTAATCTTGCCTGCCACACTTTACTTGGAAGTCTTGCCCCTACTGGGACAGTTAGTGCAAAAAGTCCCAGGAGTTCTGGTTGTGTTGCTAACATCTCAACTGCTACAACTGCATCAGTTAATCCAAAAAGTTTCTCAACTGTATCATTTGTTAATTGGTTTAGTTGCATAGAGTGCGAAATGTTTGCAGGAGTCATGGAAAGTATCTGATCATAAATGAGACTGTCTGTTTGATTCTCAAGTGAGATACCTTGTGTGTCAATAAAGTTATCAGGAGATCCTACATCACTCATGAGAAAATATACTCCGTTGGTTTTGTCAACGTACCAGAAAATCGATAAACTAGTAAATCCTCAACGTAGCTAATCTCTTGAATCTGATTTATTTTCATAAAAGATTTTGAGGTAAATGTTGAGGGAGTTGGGGTTTCTGTGTTTACATTTGATTGCAAAAATACAACTTCAGCATTAAGACCAACTTGTGGTGCAAAGTTTTGTGTCTTGTAGATGTTTGTTAATTTGTCAATGGTACTACCAAGCAGGTCACTTTTTTTGCCTTGAGTAAATGCAGTAAATGTTCCACGAAATAATCCCCGTCCCAAATATGGAATCCCGCGTCCGCGCGAAGTATCTTTTGTGAGATAGGGAATTTGTTCATATCCTTCTGTAATATCCACCTGATACACTTGGGTGTAGGTATAGTCCGATGCTGGGGGTGCATCAGCTATGGTGTCAGATGTATCTAAAGCTAAAACTCCCTTGAAACCCAAGTACACTTCTGGGGGAGCCTCAAGTAGGGATAATGTCAAAAATAATGTTCTTCTTAATTCTGGTTGTGCTTGGTCTGCAAGATCATTTTTAGTCCAATAATAGTTTGATGTAAAGTATGGACCAAGGCCTGTAGCTGGGTCCCATTGCAGCTTTAGAATCCTTTGTAGTTCTGTTGCCATATCCTGGATATCATCCAAAGCTTCTGAATAGGAAATTTCTTGAACGTCTACTACTCTATAGTATAGTGTAATTTCGTACTTGTCTATTGTTTCTGTAAATGTAGGATGTAAGTTTCTATTCTCATCCATTTGATCATTTATTTTTCTAACAACTACAGCCTTTGGCCATTCATTTCCAAGGACCTGGTCTCTGTCAAAAAATCTGACAATTTCTTTCATGTTGTCTGCTGGAGTTTTTGATAGTCGTCCTGTTAGAGACCAATCAGTCTCTATAATATTACGAATTTCAGTTGCTTGAGATACCATTTAGAATCCCGTAGTACTGCCAAAAGAAGTTCCACCGGATAACAAGTTTGGATTTTTCCTGCCATAGACTGCCAAGATATGTTCTTGGATGGACTTTTTCCATTCGTTGATTCCTGAGAGGTTTCTATCCTTTATTGGAGTCTGCCAATAATTGAAAATGGCAGCAGTACAAGAGTTTGCCATTGAAACAATTTCAGGATCTGGATTGCTAATTGGTGTGATTGCATGTAGATTAATTTGGGTGTTGATGTAATTGTCAGTCTCTCTACCCATTGACATAATTTTTTCATCAGATGCAGTAAGGGAGTCAGAAATGTTGAGTCTCTTTTTTGTCTCCTGCAAGTCAGTGTAACCTGATTTACTTTCCGAGCTCAATTTGTAATACTCCTAATTACACGTAGATTGATGAAGTATGTCTTGACAGTTGATGCAGCATCAACTCTTATCTGAGATAGATAAATTCCAGCAGATGTTGGCATGTTAATTGCAGTAACTGCAAGTCGTGCAACTTGAATGCCGTTATCATTAGTTTCAATAGTTAATGCTTGTCCGGCAGCATCCGGGACAGGATTTGCAAATGCTGAATCTGTTATGAATAGTGTAACTGTCCCAGTAAGTGGGATGGGTTCGTTTGTATCTTGATTTAATATTAAAAAGTCCTGGTTGTATGACCCTTCTCCAATAATGTAAACCCAGTCTGTCATTTGAGGGTAATCTCCTGATTCCCATGAACTAGTGTAGTAATCTCAGAATTATCATGAACAAAGACAGGAATTAGTGTAGTCTCTATTGGAATTAGTAAAACAGTATCAAAGATGACTGGATCAAATAATCCTTGAAGCGGTAATGCACTATCAAAGATTCCTCTTTCATTAGAAGACATGCACTAGATGGCAATTTTATTTTATTGAGAACTATTTTCTAATACCAAGGATTTCAAACTGTGTATCTTTAAGCCAGTTGTTAGCTGAGGTCTTAATTATTACAGAAGATAATTTTGGACCAAAGGAATTATTTATAGACCAATGACCAGTTCTATCTCCCTTTAACTGTGAGAGTCCAGCAACATTACCACCAAAGGTGTTATCTATTTTATCAAATTTACCGTCTACATCAAAGCTAAATACTCTAGCAGAGTCAATTAAGGCAGTTGGAAGAATCTCAAGGTTAGCTTGAGTGGCAGTAGCAGTAGAGAGAACTCCAGCATTGTTATCATTTCTAAAGATATTATAATTTGCAGTTAATCCATTAACCTCTAATTGCAAAGCTAGGGAGGCATCTGTTTTTCCAGTTCCTTTTATTATAATATCAGTGAATTTATCTGCTGAAACATCTGCAAGGAATAATTCAACAGAGTTGTTGCTTTTTCTTGAGGTGTAACTTGCTAGAGGAACTGTCTTACCATCTGTTCCGTCAAAGGAATTAGACTCCCTTTGATCAACATCTACTCCAATTTGTGTGAAGAACATTCCCATAAATTGTGCCTCAAAGGATGTGCCACCTACAACTTTCATGTGAACAGTGTGATTTCCTCTAGGAATGATTACTGTCCTTGTAATGTAATTATCTATTGAAACTGGACCGTTTGTATCTAATCCAGCTACAAAGGGATTTGCAGAATCTCCGTCAAGGAATATGTCTATTATTCCTCCATCTCCATCTTTGTAGTAATTCATATCGAAAACATAAGTTCCACCTGAAAAATATCTATTATACAAAAATTCATCATTTAGTGCTGGTGAGCCAGTTTGTGTTGTTCTGGTATTAAATCTAACAGTAGTATCACCTATCATGCTGTTCACTCCTTGAACATCTTCCCAATCGCCATCCCCTGCATATATTGAAACAAAATTATTATCTGCTTTTCCGTCTATCATTTCAAATTTAATACTGGACATGAGGACTCCTCCATTTGCTGGGGTTGGTGGCACTTCATAACGGATTTGGGTTTTACCACCCTCTAAGAAAGTATAGACTGATTTTGAGAAATTCGAAGCTCCATTATCAGTCCAAGAATTATCTTCATCAAACACTTTAACTCCTCCAAAGTACACAGTGACAGTTTCTTGGAATGAAATTTGTTCGGCTGTCATTGTTATTTTATAATTACCTCGTTTAAGGAAATGATCTCCACCAGCATAGTTTCCAGCTGCATCGTTGTTAAATCCCCATTCTTGAGCCCATGAAACTGAACTTTTCACAAAATCATCAGGGAATCTAGATTTGTATTGTCGCATACTATCGCCAAGAATAATACCACTAGAACACTCATCATCTTCATTATATTTCCCCTCTCTTTTGACAAGAGTAATGGCATTATATCTTGCAGTCTGGGTATCAACTTGTCTTACTTTTAAAATGTGAGAGCCTCCACTCAAGGGAATATCCACTTTTGAAGCAACTTGCTGAAATACAGAATCAAACTGTTCATGGAAAACATGAAGATAATCAATTCCATCTATAGAAATCATTGTCTGTCCATTTGCAAGATCAACTTCAAAGCTTACTTCAAGATCATAGATACCCTCACTTGTGTTAATTACTGTAGTCATATAATCTCCAGTATTAGGAATACCTCCAAATAGATTGTTTAATCTCTCGCCAGGATATAGGTCAAGACCAAAGAGTCCTTGTAATGTTGGCTCTCTAATGCCTGCCATCATCAAAGGTATTACATCTTCGGCATCTGTTCCATGAAATTCTTGTAGGAGACACATTTGACCAAAGTATTCTGCAAAGACAGTACCATCAAGTCCTGCACCAACTTGTAATCCAACACTAGAATTAAGACTTCCACTTCCGACATTAGTCATAACTGTTGAATCAACTATATTTCCATCAATGAATAGATTTAATGTGTTATTACTCCTCTTTACTTGATACATAATATGATGCCATGTTCTACCATGAATAAAAAATCGTTCAGGGGCAGATACATTATCAAAATTAATCCCATCAAGAGAAACCCATGCAGCTAATCTACTACTAGAATTGAAGTACATTCCGTGTGACGGTTCTCCACCTGATATATCTCCATACTGGAGCATATAGTTAGTTCCAAAGTCGTCAGTTTGAATGAAACATCCTTTGATTAAATCGCCTGTTCCGACTTCAATAGATGGTTCAGTTGCTAGACTTAGAAAAGAAGTTCCTATAGTTCCGTCAAATATTGCTGTAGTGTATCCTCTAAATGGCATATTATTTCCATTTAGAAATCCTGTCTTGGAAAATGTAACAGTGCCCTCATTAACAAAATCTCCACCAAGAAGATTTGTAGTTGATTCTAAGAGACCAATGAAAGATTGACTACTTGAGGCAAATGTATCTCCTAATAAAGTGACAAATGATGTTCTAGGAATCTTAGCGAAAAAGATTTTGTGCTCATCATTTTGTTGGTCATAAATCCATTGTTGACCATTGTAGATATGAGTTTCGCCAGTATCAGTATCAAATGTTTGCTCTAAGAATATTCCATCAGGTCGAGGATCTGTACTTTGTCTTTGAGTAATACCCCCAGATTCATCTACATAATTCTTAGTTGCTACATCTTGGAGTTCAGTTGGGTCAAGTACGTTGATTAGTTTGTTTGAACCTCCATCAAGTTCTCCAAATAATAATAATGATTTTGTATTTCTTAATCGTAATCCCTCCTCAGGTGCTCCAGTTAATGCGACATTGAAAACTAAATCAGTAGGCAATACACCTATAGATGGAGTACCATTAACATGGGCCTCAATACTAGCACCAGATGAAAAAAATATGCCATCTAATCCAGTCCATTCAATATCACCAAGTATGTCCGTATCAACTACTGGTATTGGAGTAGCTTCAGTACCACGAGACCTTGAAACTTCTTTAGATGCATGTAGAGTATCACTGTAGGTTCTTTGTAGTGAGAGAGCTTCGTTATCTGCTTTAGTTATGATACTAATTGAACTAGCACCACCTGACACAATTTGAATTTCTTCAAACGTATTTGTTGTATTAAGATAAGCAATATCATCAGTATCAGAAAGTGCATCAGTTGATAGTAATGTGCCACCACCAGCTGCATCTGCATGGTCATGGGCAGCGTTTGTAAAGTCAGTAATAGTTGGTATGTCTAATGTTTTTAGTGATAGAATTTGTGGTAATTTTTCAGTAACTAGAGTATCTGCTTGTGTAATGTTTGGAATAAGTAGGTCCTGGGCAGTAGTCTGGCCTGATGATAAAGTGAGAACAATCCCAGTAGTAATGTTTGCTAAATCTAGTGCTAGTAGTTTTGTCGGGTCTGCAAAGTCAGCAAATACTGAGTTGAGTGCAGCAAAGCCATTCATGTCGTGGTTTGCACTCCAAAGAAATACCTCACCAATGTTATCTACCCATTCTACTCCAATTGGATTAACAGAGTTTGCAGAAAGTATCTGACCATCAGTACCTACAGGAACTCTATCATCAACAGTTGAGAATCCGTAAATGTCACCCTTTGTAGTTAGTGGAGATGTACCAGTTGATGTTATAGTAATATCATCTGCATTATTAGTTACTGTAATGTTATCACCACCAATTAGGGATTTGAAATTAAGCACTACACCAATCTTATCACGAAATATAGTCCCTGCTCCTGCACCAACATTGGCACCTGTATTAATCTCACCAGTACCTACAACAAACTCTTGCCATGTGGTTCCATCAAAGACAAATTTCTGTATAGTATCAGTTGCATCAAAGATAGCCCCAACTAAATCAGCATCTACAGGAAGTGATGCAACATCTGCTAATAGTCCTGCAAACCTTTGAGCACCTAGTCTTTTTATGGCCATCTATACAACCCTCACCTTTTGAATAATTCCATTTTGATTTAAGTAGCAAAACAGACCGTCATTGTTTGCATCAATTGTTTCTGTAAATAATCTAATTACTCCAGCAAGACTTGCTCCAGGATCAGCTATAGCAGTAAGGTCCTGGTATCCTGTCCAGATGTTATTTCCTGCAAGTAGACCTGCGGGGTTATCAACGTTTAGCCATTGTCCTGCACCATCATTTTGTAATATTTGATTTAATGTAGGAGAGTTGATTGTTACATCAGTTAACTCATTAAGATTTGTAGCTCCTCCACCACCAGAAGCTCCTCCAGATGATGCAGCCCCTGGAATTTGTCCCCTCAAATCTTTAATTGCTATTACCTCAAAGTCAGCAGCAGCATTTGTAATTTTTATAACAATTTCAGCAACAAGTGATGTAGTTCCTCTGAGTTGTAGTGGTACATTTTTTATTGCAAACCCTGAAGAATCAGCAATTGCATCAGCGTCAGCCCCGCCGCCATTATAAACATCAAATGGTAAATTAACTCCATAGTTTGTTTGGTTTGGTTCTGTATCAACGTGAACTGCAAAGAGTACGACATTGATGTTGTCATTGTTTGAAATTACTGTAGTACCATTGGCACATGTTAACCCAACTAAATCAGTTCCAATGTTTGTAACAGGAGTTACCTCCAAATTAGTTTGAGTTCCTTCATTTGGAATGTTTGCAAGAGAACCTGCAATTGTAATATCAAATGCCTCAACGGTTTCTTTATGAAGTTCAAATGTAATACCTTCTGTAGTGCTAAAAGTAACCTCAGCTGCTGTTCCGCCACCAACTATTGGAGTGACAGTTATATCCATTCCTGAAACGTAAAGTGAATCCTGGGCAGTTAATCTGTCATTAATGTGTGCCAAGTGTCCTCTATCTGAATTATCAAAAATTTCATAGTCTGGAAACAAATCAGCATATGGACCATCAGCTAGAACACCTGCTTGTGATTGAAGAAATACTTTACCAATTACTGCAAACTGCCCACTTAATGGAAAACCAATAGTACTGCTAGTTAATGTCGGGACGCCTAAATTGAGTTCAGTCCAAATAAAATGCTCAGTTGGTAATGTATCACTACCCACAGTCAAGTCGATTGTATTTGAAACTCCAGGAGATGTGTCAGGGGATTCGATAATATGGAGTTGACCATCTAATACAATCTCAAAGGAATCAGCCCGATTAGCTTCATTGAACTGTTGTAGTCTAATGCCTATGCCACCATCAGTGATTAACTCTACACCTGTTTCATCAGTAAACATTCCATTTGAAAAATTTCGTAACGCAAAGACGGTTTCTGATGTCACTACAGGCTTTGCCTCAATTGTACCATCCCTGTCAATTAGTACTTGGAGTAGTGGGTTTACACTGTTAAAGTCAGAACCATCAGCCATGTACATTAACGTATGATTCACATCAGGATCTGATGGAGTTACTGATTGTTCTTCAAACTCTACAAATTTTGAATCAATAATTTGACCTCCAGACATGTCGAGGTTTTTGTCTGGTGCTACTTGCAGTCCTTCTGTAAATACATTATTCATTGTATACGTGTTCATCTCATCCTCATACGCAATTTCTGATGGGAGCTGCGTTTTTGTTAGTAATTGATTGATAAATTGTCCAGACCCATTATTCACTAGAATCTGATTTACTCCAGGTGTTGTTATTGTAACATCAGACAATCCATTAAGGGATGTAGGAATAATGAGATTTGATATTTCTGTATCTACATAATTTTTAGTAGCACCATCAGTTGACGCACTTGGTTCTCCAAGGGTTGTAATTCTTTTTAAATTTAAATCAAGATTTAGATCCAACGCAAAAAGTGTTGCATTAATAGTTGAGACAACAACTCCATCTATGGTTGTTTCAACTGTTCCAAATCCTGCATCAGTAACTGTAACTGCTGAATCACCAGCTGAAATAGCATTACCTGCTGGGACAATTAGTGGATTATTCTCCCATTGACCATTACCAGAATTGAATTGTAATATCTCTAAATTTACAGGAGATGTAATATTTACATCAGTTAAATCATCAAGTGCAGTTGCTGGTGCATTTGAATCAACATAACTTTTGGTAGCAGCATCTTGTGCTAGGGTCGGTTCTGCTAAATTATTAATTTGAAATGAATCCATATCAACTGCTTGAATAGCAGGAAATGTACTCCATAGTGTACCTCCGTTATTATCTACATAGTTCTTTGTTGACAGGTCTTGAGCATCAACGGGATCTGAGTTATTTGAGTGTCTGACTGTTCCCCAGTCAAGGACACCAGTTGAAATCCATAACTGTCTGTTTGTAGTGAAGTTTAGTTGGTCAGCTGAGATATCAAAATTAGGATCAGTTTGTTGTCCTGTACGCCACGCGTTTGGTAATTCTAAACCCGTAACACTAACAGGTGTAAATGACATGAACTATCTTGATAAAATGAAATAAAGAGAACTAATCAGATTTTTTCTTTGTTTTCTTTTTCTTTGGTTTGACTACGGGATGAGGAGTATCATTTCCAATCTTAGAAACATCATCAAAAGTTTCTGGTACACCTCTTGTTTTTTTTGTTTTTGCACCAATGAAATATTTTACAATTCCTATTTTTTGTCCACACCCTGCATTGTGTTTTAGAGTAAGTTTAGCATTTCTTTCTGTATCATAATCATTTCCTGTTGCACCGCATCGGGTACATTCAATGTCTACCATGAAATTGTGTAGAGTTTTAGGTTATAGAGAACTAAAAAGAAAAAAATTTGTGTATACTCTACACGTTAAAGTCAGTGATAATGAATGCTCCAACATCTGCATGAGCGCCCTTTGGATGGAATCGAACTAACAAGTCTGATTCATAAAGTCCGCCAACAGATAGGTCAAAGTTTTCAATCGTCAAGTCTTCTCTCAATCCAACTACTTCAGCAATGTCTCTCTTTGTAACGAGGACTGTTCCTGCTGCAATTTGTGGTGTCTCCCAAACATTTCTCAAACCGAGGGCTGCTGCTAAACCTGAGTTATTTACAACATCAGTGTTATCAGTAGGTCCTACGATAAATCTCGAAAGGAATGGCCATTCACCATTTGTGCCGGCAGTCTTTACAGACAATGCGGCATCTGCTGGATTGATAAACATAGTATCAGCTCTGTTTCGTTGTGTACCTGGGAATCTGGATCTAATCACTTCAATGAGTGCTTCAAATTCAGAATGTACAGGGACTGCTAGATCCAATGCTGCTTTTGTGGCAGTTGGAACTGAGCCATCAGCTACTAATGTTCTGATAATTTTCTCCCCTATCATGTAGTAGAATTCGTTACCTGCATTTTTGAGGGACTGTTCTACTGCAAGGAAGTTGTTATCTTTAACATCGTTTCTGTTGACTCCCAAGGTACCTCTGTATGAGTTGTTAGTACCTGAGCAATCAAGCTCGACTGGCTCAACCTTTCCGCCAATGGCTGGAGGTGTGCCGCCTGCTTCTTTGTAGATTTCAATACCTTTCTGGTCGCCTACTGAACCACCGACAGTATCAGTGTACTTGGTAATTGGTACATTGACTTTAGGTGTGTCCATATCGATGAGTCTTGCGTACTGTTTCCAGTCAGACCAAGGCTCTGCACCT
>Ga0209977_10001294_pt1 | contig 10965 bp, 6 predicted proteins | sample SumtaG_2_FD_183113 | JGI IMG/M metagenome (GOLD analysis project Ga0209977, IMG submission 183113) | Deep subsurface microbial communities from Indian Ocean to uncover new lineages of life (NeLLi) - Sumatra_00607 metaG (SPAdes) (version 2) | ecosystem: Environmental > Aquatic > Marine > Oceanic... | reverse complement strand
TAGCAAAACATCCTCTACTATGAGCTTGATGTCTTAATTCAATTCTTTCTCCAGGACCAGCATATAGTATTGTATGATCTCCTACAATATCCCCTGCTCTAATCGAATGAATTCCTATTTCATTTATTGCCCCCACTGTGCGCTTATTGGGCCCTCTACTTCGTCCGAATTTAGCTATTTTTTCAAAATCAGAACCAAGGGTATTACTTATTATCTGTCCTATCTTCAATGCGGTTCCGCTTGGGGCATCAGCTAATATTCAAAATTTTTTGCAAATAAATCTAAATTTAATAATAGATTTGTCTTATTATTAAATTATAGGATAAAAATCAAACAGAAAAATAATGAACGATTATCAAGAAGCCGAAAAATTATACCAAAAAGCAAATATTTGCATTGAAAATGAAAATTTTGAAAAAGCTCTCGAATGTTTAGAATTAGCTTTAAAGATGAATCCTTTATTTGCTGAAGCAATAAGTAAATTAGTATTTGTTCATTACAAATTAAATTTTAGAAGATTATCTAAAAATAAAGTATTTGAAATGGCTGAAAAAGCAATTAATTTGAACGATAAATCACCAATTACTTGGAAACATATGGGTGATGCGCATTCTTTTATAGAACAATATAATAAAGCTATCGATTGTTATGATAAGGCACTTCAATTAGACAAAAATTACGATTCTGCATTGTTAAATAAAGCTATAAGTCATTTTCATCTCAAAGATTTCAATAAAGCAATTAAATATTTAGAAAAGGTTAAAGAAGTCAAGCCTTATCAAAAGTTAATTTATTTATACAAAGGGCATATTTATCATGAAAATAAAGAATATGATTTGGCAATAGATAATTATTTAGAAGTATTAAAATTCGATCCAAATTCAATCCCTGCTTTAATTAACTTAGGTCATGTTTTTTATAATCAAGGAGACTTTCAAAAAGCGTTAAAATATTATATCAAAGCAAATAACATAAAAACATATGATATTGAAATTACGATGAGTCTTGGAAGAATATATTATAGATTAAATGAATTAGATAAAGCTTTAGAATGTTTTATTATAATAAATGAAAAGGATGAGAATAATATAAAAGTGTTAATTTATCTAGGGAATATTTATCATAATAAACACAATTATATGAAAGCAATTAACTATTACCTTAAAGGGTTTGAAATTAATAATCAAAACGTTGAAATCTTAAATAATATTGGAAAATCTTATAATGAACTGAAAGATTTTGATAAAGCAATCTATTATTTAGAGAACGCAATAAAACTAGAGAAGGAATTTAAGAATGGGTGGATAAATTTAGGTATAGCTTATGGTAATAAAAAAAATTATGAAAAATCTATTGAATGTTGTAAAAAAGCAATAGAATTAGATATTAAAGATCCTTTTCCTTTCAATAATCTGGGCAATTTGTTTTTTGAAATGAATCAGTTTGAAGAAGCAATTAAATACTATAATAAAGCAATAGAATTAGATGAAAATTATTTAATCCCATTTTTTAATTTAGGAAATTTATACCATAGAAATGAAGAATATAATAAGTCGATACAATGTTATCAGAAAGCACTTGAATTAGATAATTATTATATCTTCGCTCTTAATAATTTAGGAAATTCATTTCAAGAAATTGGAGATTTTGAGAACGCAATTCTGAGTTATTCAAAAATTATAGAAGAAAAAACCAATTTTTTTCCTGCTTTATATAATTTAGGCAATCTTTACTTAAAAAGAAAAGAATTTAAGAGAGCATTAGAATATTATAGTAAGGCAAAGGAGATAAATCATAAATTTAAAGATCTATGGTTAAATATTTCTAATACTTACTTTTTTTTAAAAGATTATAATAAAGCGATTAATTGCTTAGAAGAGTTTATTACAATTGATAATCAATATCCTTCAATTTTCATAAACTTAACAGGTTTCTTATTCCTAGAAAAAAGGTATGATGATGTAATTAAATATTGTAATAGAGCCTTGGACTTCTTTCCAAATAACGATTCAATATTGCTAAATAAAGCACTAGCGTTATATAAATTAAATAGGATTTCTGATTCATTAAAAGTTTTGATACACTTATTAAGACTAAATCCTGAAATTATTAATGCATATGAATTAAGAGGAATCATATTTTTAAAACAAAATCAATACTATAAAGCAACAGAAAATTTTGAGAGTGCTAAAAAGTTATACTTCATAAAAAAAAAGTTTAAAGACTTTAAGTATAATCAATTAGAACATATGAGACATTTTGTAGGCAAAATTATGAGATTGATAACAACTTAGACCAGTTAAATCATCTTATAGACACTTCTTTAAGAAGTAAAAGATTAAATACTTTTAAGGAAAAATGGCTTTCTGTTCAAAAAAACTTTAATTATTTTTATAAAAGTATCAATTTTGAGAATTTAAATGAAAAATGCTTAGCGTTACTTAAGATTGAGCAATATTTAATAACTGAGATATCTGATATCTTTCAATTAAATGATTTCAAGAGGGTTACTAAAAATGAGATTGAAGATATTGCTAATAAAATAGAAGATATAAGAATTATCTCAGGGATTGAATTTCTAAACGGCAATCGTAATTTTATTCAGAAATATTGTAATCTAGCGAAAAGCGAGCCCCCAATAGAAAAAATTATATTAAACACCATCAAATCAATCAACTATGTATTCAATCATATTTTAATACAATTAGGGAAGGAATTAAAGAAACCTTTAAAAAACCTTTTAGGTTTTGATATTGAACCGTTCATTTTAACAAAGTCTCCAAAATCTATAAAATTGGAACATGAGCCAGAAATTAAAATAATTGAAATTGAAGATTTCAAAAACCTTGGGATAAAAATATGTTTGGTACAATTAGATTTTGATATAATTAAGAAATTCCCTCCAAAAATTAAAGATAAAGAAATAGAAAAAATTAAATTAAAAATAAAAAAAGCATTGGATTTAGCGAAGTCTCAGAAGGTTGATATTATATGTTTTCCAGAACTTAGCTTTAATAGGAAAATATTAGAAATCGCTATGGATATTAAGGATTTGTTTATTATTTGTGGAAGTTTTTATGACGAGTATAACTACAATTGTTGCTATGTTATTTATAATGATTTAAAATATAAAATTAATAAAATTAGTCCATGCCCATACGAAGAAAGCGACTTAATATATGGAAAAAAAATGAATCAAGGCAATGAAATACTCATTTTTATTACAAAAGATAAAAGATTAAAATTTTCAATTTTAATCTGTCTTGATTATTATAATGAAAGTTGGAAAATATTAAACTATAAATTTGAAGTAACTGATACTTTAGATTTTATCTTTAATCCTTCGTTTGATGATAGTATAGATAAATTTCAACGATGTGCTGATGGGGACTGTGAAAAACATATAACTGATATAATTAAAGTATCAAACGCTAATCCTAATGGAGGGAGCTACGTATTTGGAAGAGAACATAAAAGAGGAATTGAAAGATTAAAGTGTGAGAATGTTCGAAAAGATGATCACTTTAAATACAAATTATGTGAAATTTTAGGAGAAGGTATGTTGATTTTTGATATTGTTAGAAAACCAATAGAAGCCCCTACACCATTAAAAGCGACTCATAGAATTCAAGAAATTCAATTTTTTACTCTCAAAGATGATAATTGGGAAAGAATTGACCACTTTTAATTTGATTCAAATTAAGCACTAGACATTTCTATAATTTAGTTTCAATTATTAGTTATTTGGTGAAAATTAGAATTGGATCTCATAGCTTTTATCGATTAGTATTTTAGTGATTAAAATAATGATTTTGATATAAAAAATAATAATGAAGTAATCTTCCAAATTTTTGAAGAGAATCCGTTATTTCTTTGAGTTTATCTATGAATCGAGGCTGATCTTTATCGAATTTTTAAGAAGTCTAAAAGATTTTATTATTTTTAAATAAATTCTTTTTATATTAATTTAATTGTATTTTATGATGGTGAAAAAATTTTTATTTAAAATGGTTTAGGTTGTAATTATGGAAGATGAGAATTCAAGGATAAAATTATGTTATAAAAAGAAATATACGATTGCTGATTATGAAAAGGATAAAAAGGAAGGAAATAGAAAAGGAATGGCTGAATTCATCTATGAAAGATTCAATGAGCGTTACATAGAGCCATTCGATGCAATAATAGACAAGGAGAAAAAAAACGGTTTTAGCTTAATGGCGATCTCGTGCTTGATGATCGAGGCACTAGAAACTTTTTGGCAAGGTTTAGAAGATTCACGAGAAAAGGAAAATGGTGAAAAAATATGGGGAGGGAATTTCTTTGAAGCTTTTTTTTCGCATTGTGATCAATTAAGGGAATTCGGAGGATTCGGAAACAAATTCTATAAAAACATTCGATGTGGGATTCTACACCAAGCAGAAACTACTGGTGGGTGGAAGATCAGTAGAAAGGAAGAACTTCCACTCTTAGATAAAGCGACAAGAACCATTAATGCTACCAAATTTTTCAACCAATTAAAGAAGTATCTGAAAAGTTACAGAACTGAATTAGAAACGCAAGAGTTAAATAGCGATATTTGGGTGAAATTTAATAAAAAGATGAAAGCTATTATAAGCAATTGTGTTGTGGGATAGAGTTCATATAATTAGATCAATTTAATGATTTAAAGTTTGATAAATTAGTTTATAAATTCCAACTTTTAATTTTATATAATTGCCTAATACTTTTTTATCTATCAAGAATGGAATATATCAATTTTTATCAATTTTAAATTTGTAGAATTTAAAATTCTACAAGAACAATTAAGAAATCAATGGTCTCTATGGTTATTTTTAGTTTTTATTATATCACCTTATTTGAACATTTATATTAATTAATTATTTTATCGTTAATTCTTATGGTTTTATTAAGAATTATTTATTAAATCTAAATCAGTGATTATGGTTGTTGTGAATAAAAATGAGGAAATCCAAAAATAACCGAGCTTTACCGATTAAATACAAAAACACAAACTCTAATGAAGGTATAACAAAGTTAACAAATTTAATTTTATTTTACCCATTCCATCCTTTAAAAGAATACCAATCTAGTATGTTTTGGCTAGATCATCCTAATCAACCATTTTGTGGAATTATTAGCGAATGTCATAAAAAAGGATTTCAATTATTTTCAGATTGGCTCGAAAGTCCAAAAAATCGATTTAATTCTAATGAAATTATAAGGATTAGAAAATCGGTATCAAAGCATTTATTAGATGTATTAGGAAAAATTGGATACAACAAAAAAGCCGACTATTTTGAAGTTAATAATTACTTTAAAGAGCTAAGTTGCTGGATAAAAGAAATGAATAGAAAACTAAGTCTTAAAGATAACGAAGGTGGATGGAAACTATTACTTATGAATGAAATTGAAAAAAAAGAAGCTTTTTTTAAAAAAAAAACGAGTGGACCTTGGTATTCTGGAAACATTGAAATGTCATTTCGTAATACTTATAAATTCAATAATATATTGTTTAATGAAAATATCGTAAGGAACATAATATCCTCTGAAGAATTTGACAATTTAATAAATGAAATATTAAATCTGATGGGGAAAGATTGGGTTTCTTGTGAAGGAGGTAAGCTTAGAATATTAGGGAATAGTGTAGAAGAAATCGAAGAAAAAAGAGTTTATAGATATATCAAAAATTACCCAAAAGTTTTGGAAAATCTTGATAAAGCTTATGAGCATAAATTAATTGGCGAGTGGAATGAGGTTGCACTTTATTGTTGTAAGGCAATTGAAAATTTTTATAAAAACATCTTAGGAAATAAAAAACAACATAGGAAGTTTAGCTTATCGAAATTAATTATAGAAATAAAAAATAATAAGAAAAAATTATTTAAGAAATCTGATAATGCAATCATGGACGGAATTGATCATTTAATATTATCGGGAATTAATATTGTAGGGACCATAAGAAATACAAGAAATTCAGGACATGGAAATTTAAGGGATGTTAAAAAATGGGAAGCTAATATGAGTTATAGCTATACTATTTTGCTTCTAAGAACTATTATTGAATTTTTAATTTAAAGAATTTACCAACATTTAATTTCTTCAAATCTCTCCTTAATTTTTAATTGAATAGATAACCAAAATGATAAAAAATGAATAGCTTTAACACAAATTCTGATAAGTTTAAAAATATTTTATTAGAAAAAATTATGGAAATCTTAGCAACTGATGAATCTGGTAACAAAAATGAGTTACTATTTTTCTTATTAACTAATGCTGATAATTTAGAAAATGACTTTAAACAATACCAAGATGATTATTCAAAATATAAAACGGGAGTATTCCTTTGGTTTCAAGAAGAATACACAAATTTGTTGGATTTTTTAAATTTATTTATTAAAAGTGAATTTCTGGCTCAAATTTCTGTCCTTAGTGGAATGAAAGAGGCTACAGATGAATATTATAACTTTACTGAGAAAGTTCAAATTCAACAGCCTATATTATTTATGGAAGAATTGAACGATTCTAAGGCATTGTATTTTGAAAAAACTATTCGGCCAATAAAAATCCTATCAAAAAAAAATGCTTTAATAGATTTGGCAACAAACGAGGCATTAGCTAATTTTAATGATATTTTTCCATCTGTAAATGAAAATTTGCAAAAGAACATTAAAAAGTTCAGTGAATATTTTAATTCTTATATTAAGGAAGTCCAACCCTCAATAGCAAAAAATTTAGAAGTAATGTCTAAAAAATTGATGAAACAAATTTCTAAAGAACAATATCAGCAATTACTTGATGAGGAACAAAAAAAAATCGAAAAAATAAAGTTGAAATTTGAAATTAAAATACAGAAATTTATGGAGGAAATTAAAAATCAGAAAGAAGAAAATAAAGATAAAAAGAACATCTATCTTAAAAAAATGGAAGATTTAAAAATTCTCTTATTAAAAGCATATATTAGTGATCCTTCAAAAATTATTTACGATTACATTACTCTATTGAAAGATATTGACTCTTATAATATTCAATTCACCAAATTTCTTCAGAGATTATACAGTATCCTTATCTATGGAAATCGTGATTATAAAAATAACGTTAATTGCTATTATTTAGTTAAACCTAGAAAATACGATAATCAAACTAGAAACAAGTTAAAGGTATTTTTAAAGAAAGAACTCTCTACTTTATGTCCAAAATTATCTAATTTTCTTTTAAATTGCTTTAATTATAACCAATTTAGAAGATTAGAGGCACATGAAATCCCTGATAAAATTAAAATTTCTAAAGATGGAAAATATGCATTAATCCCTCAAACTGGAAGTAATCCAGATTTAAAAATGAATATTGGTGAAACAATTAAAATTATTAATACTTTCTGTTTTTTCATTGATTCATTAGGAGTCCATTAATTTCATTTGTTATTTTAAAAATTAATGTATGCTTTTATTTTGAAATTACTCTGTTAGCAAAGTTATGCAACAGAAAAAAAAATGTGAATTATTTAAACACAAAATAATATATGTTAATTGAATATTTTTGAAAAATTATTATTATGAACGAAAATGATGAAAATTCATGTCAAAGGGGGACTGAATCTCTTGAAAATTCGGAAGATAATAAGGAAAAAAAGACCAAATTTAATACGAAAATAACTACCTGTACTGATAACCCACAAATTCCTCGTGGAGATTTCGACTATTCTTATTATATCCCTCAAACTTCAATTAATAAATCAAAAATGCCTACGATTAAAGCTAATGACATAGATGAAATGTTGGGAAAGAGCCAATTTAATCCAGCTGGTATGAATAGAGAAAATATTGATTATAATCCTGATTTCTCTCCTAATACCCCTATCGGCTCTACAAACTCTTGTTGTAAAAAAAATAAAACTGAACCTCAAAATAATAGTCCTGCTTCGAAATTTTCTACGATTAAATTATACGATAAAAATGGACCAATTTGGAAATTCATAAATAAATTTATCGAAGACAATTCTGAAGAATTGCTCCTTCTCATGGGTGAATATGATACTGATGATGATTTTTTCACATATCTATCTGAATTATTAATGGATAAAATATCTACTGAGACCAGATTATTCAAGAACTTACATCGAAACACCATAAAGGCACTACCTAAGGTTATTAATGCAATATTTTTATTATATTTTCAAGAAATTGATCCACTTATGGGTGATGAATTAGAAAAAAAGTCTGGAATGATTGGTCAGTATAAGAAATTAAGAGCAATAGCAGATCATCTTGGTTTGGAATTACCTTATATTATGGGTGATGTTGTTGAGAAAATTCTAGAAGAAAAAAAGGAAAATATCTTTAGAGGAAAATTTTTTCCCTCTCAAGAGAATGTATGTAGACTCGATAAGAGACTAACACCTTCTAGAAAAATGGTTAAGACAATTTCTAGATGGATACAAAAAAACTCAGATTATAAAAATCTAACTGATCTTAAGGAGAGACTATTTGAAAAAAAGCCTTCAAAACCGAAGGATGATGATACTAGACTAGTATTGTTTGATAAAGATAAAGATAAAAACAGCATGCTTTTTAGGAATATTTGCGATACAATTATCGAAGAGAATCCTAAAATGAAGTCTTATAATGACATAACTAGAACAATAGATATGAGTGTCACCACTCTTATGAAAAAGGATTATCGAAGGTATATGAAATATATTTGTTTTTTAAATTTACAAAAATTATATGGGAGAACGATCCCTCACCAAATTTTTGTGAGACCTTTCAGGAGTGATAAATGGATTTTTCTTTGGCAAGACTCTGAAGGGAACATGCTTTCGGATTGTCAAGCTAAAACAAGAGCGGGTGAATATTTAATAAAAGAAATTTTAAAGCATGATACTGACAAATATGATATAGATTACATTAATAATGTTTTAAAGCGAAATGATTTTATTTCTGCTCTCCAAGAGAGAAAACTTAAATATAATGAAATTTTAGGAGCGGTAGGTCTAGAATTAAATACAGAACCTAATAGATGGGAAATATTTAATTGGAGCTCAGATGGAAATCCTCGTACATATGAAGAGGCTATTGAAAATGCTGTCAAATACCTAAAGAATCTATTTATGAATGAAAACTACGATTTTCAGACAAATATATCTTCTTTCACTTATTTAACTAATAATCATTGGGATTTCTTAGGTGCTCTTGCTAGAAATAATTTAGATTATTATGGTATTTTAACTAAAGCAGGTTTTCCCGATGATAAAGGAAGGAAAAAGTGGAAGATTCTAGATGCTGATGACAATGGTTTCTTATTTGATCCAAAAGAGCAATATAGTCATATACTTCGATTTTTCAGAAACAAAATCCTTCCTATTTATGAAGAAAAAGGGCTTATTGAAGATAAAATTGGTCCTAGCTATGATGAAGCAATGGAAGCTTTAAAAAATACAGTTTATCAAGGGTTTATTTCTTCTTCTAATGCAAGAGGAATATCACTAGGAGAACTTTTACGTTCTGTTGGTTTAAGTCCACGCGTATCGTTAAATCAAAAAGTAGGTGTAGCATTTCATTGGATTGGCGAATACAATTTCATGATACATACCAGAATTGATAATAACTGTATATCAAATTATGAACCCATAATACATGATGATGATGAAAATAGACCTGATAATAATGTTTTAGTAAATAGAGATTTCCGTGATTTGTCTAGACAGGCAAAATTAGTCCCTAAAAACATTGAATGGGTAAATATAGATTACTATTTGTTTTATTCTAGGAAAAGGAGTTTTAGTTATAAAACTGATAAATACCAGAGCGAAAGTTCACTATTAATACTAGTTCCTCTTAATATTAAATCAAATATTATAACATCTGAAAGAAATGTACAAATTTTGTCACCTTTAAATTTTTGTAAGTTTTTTGGTTTCTCCGAGGAGAGAAAAGAAGATTTTATAAATTTTGCTCGCTTAGCTCTCCAAGCTACAAATAAAGATAACACAGACGCATTAAATAAATTAATACAAGAAGCAGAGAGATGCAAAAAGGAATTAACATCTAATCCTAAATTTAATTTTAAATCAAAATAAGAGAATAATTAAGATTTTCATTAATTTTTTATTTTATAGATTTAAAACATCTTTCATTGAATAGATACGATTTTGATTTTGTCTAACGATAAATTTTATTGCTTGTATTGCACCAGATGCAAAACTACTCCTGCTATGAGCTTGATGCTTTAATTCTATTCGCTCTCCCGTTCCAGCAAATAATATAATATGATCTCCTATAATATCACCCCCACGAATAGCATGTACTCCGATTTCGTTTTTAGCACCTACTTTCCTTTTATTAGGCCCCTTTGAACGTCCAAATTTTAAAGTTTCCTCTGGATCGCACCCAAGAGTATCACAGATTGTATTAGCAATCATCAATGCTGTCCCTGAAGGCACATCTGCCTTGCGATGATGATGACTTTCAAGTATTTCAATATCCCAATTAGCTAAATAATCTGTTAATATTGATGCCATTTTAAAGAGTACATTAACACCAGTAGCCATGTTGGGTGAAATAACTGCTGGTGCTTTATTATTTTTTATTAATTCTTCAAATTTAGTGAGAAATTTCACTGACATTGCAGTTGTACCGATAACACATCTTATTCCATTTTCTGCACAAAGTAAACAATTTTTTTCCGTCGCTTTTGCAATTGTAAAATCTACTGCTACATTTGGATGAGTTTTATTTATAATTTCTTGTAATCTATTGACATCATCTACTTTTATTTTATTTGGATCGTTTAGACCTATTATGAATCCTAATTCTTTACCAATGTTATTTACATCGCAAGCAGCAACAACCTCAATTTCATCATCTTCTAATGCTATTTTACTTATTAGTCTGCCCATCGAACCAGTTGGTCCTAAGATTAATAATTTAATCATGTTTAAGCCTCAGTGATCAATTAGATTAGATTTAA
>Ga0209977_10001293_pt1 | contig 10965 bp, 9 predicted proteins | sample SumtaG_2_FD_183113 | JGI IMG/M metagenome (GOLD analysis project Ga0209977, IMG submission 183113) | Deep subsurface microbial communities from Indian Ocean to uncover new lineages of life (NeLLi) - Sumatra_00607 metaG (SPAdes) (version 2) | ecosystem: Environmental > Aquatic > Marine > Oceanic... | reverse complement strand
ATAAAAAAATGCGTTTTCCTATGCTTTTTTCAATTGTTAATATTCCTGAAGGAGGATTTTGTTTGAAAAATACTTTTTCTAAAATAGGTCCTGTTATTGTGTAGGGAATATTCGAGATAATCTTATTATGCTTGGGAAGATTGATTTCTAAGATATCGCCATTAATAATTTCAATATTGTTATATACAGAGAACTTTTCTGAGAGGTATTTGCTTAATTTTGGATCAATTTCTATAGCAAAAATCTTTTTTGCTTGTTCCACTATTAATTCAGTTAGAGCACCTAAACCAGGTCCAATTTCTAAAATAATATCCTCTCTTGAGATTTCGGAAGTAGCAATAATTTTTCTTGAAATATTTTTATCAATTAAAAAATTTTGCCCTAAATGTTTTTTAGGTTTTAAATTCAATCGGTTTAAGGCGAGTTGTACATCTCTATAATTCATCTGCTTTATTCATATTTTTGGGTTTTACTAAAAAGATAGTACTTTACATCTCGTTGAAGTTCTTTGACAATTCTTTGAGCAATCAGTTTAGCCGGAGCTGAAATACTCGTTCTATCTGATATATCCTGAAATGTCACAAATTTTTGCCTTTCTCTTGTTTCTAGTATTTCCCACATATGTTTTTGACCAATTCCAGGTAATAGTTTTAATGCATGCATCCTTGGAGTTATTGATGTGGAATTATTAAAGAAATTGATGAATTCTTCTTCAAATTTTACAACTGCTTTTTCAAGAATAGGCTGAATTAATGCTTTTGATGTGCTAGTAAGCTCATTGTAATCAATCTTGTTTAATACTTCTCTTAATTTGTTCTCGCTTATAAATTCCTCATAAGTTTTTTGTTCTTGAATTTGAAGATCGGAATTTTTATTTATCCTCACTTCGTAAAGTACAAAATCCGGAAAGGTAAGAACTTGTGCTATTGGTTTTTTGGCCCAACTTGGCTTATTTTCTTCGAGATGTCCATGTATTAATAAATCTAAAATTACAACTTCCCGAAATTTCTTTATAAACTGCTTTTTCTTTCTGGGGCCAGTTCGATAACCTCTTCTCCGAGGTGGACCTCTGTATCGATCTCTTCGTTCCATCATTACCAATATTTTTGTGTTTTACCTTTCTGTAAACCATCTTAAAATTTTATTTTTTTAAAACTACTCAATGATGTAGGGTAGTACATTAAAATTTAAAACAATATAGACTTATAAATTCTTCGTAAATTAGGAGGTTTTGATATCTTCCAATTCTTCTAAAATTACTTCTAATTGTTTATTTGTTAATGCTTTTCCGGTGAAGGATTTTTCAAGAATAATTCGCAATTCCATAATAGTCCCTGGATTAATATTAACAATATTAATTGCATAAAGTTCTTCAATCTCATACTTTTCAATAAGAAAATCCATAACTTTTTTTGCGGTTTTGGCATCCATTTTAGCAAATTTGTTCACATAATTATATGTTATTTCTTGAAAGTGTGACATTCCTTCATCAGTATCAATTTCTTCCATTTGTTCTTTTACATTATCCATAATTTCTTTAACTTCTGGAATAGATACTAATCTTTCATCTTTTTTACGTCCGGACATTTTAATACCTCTATACGTTAATGACTATTTTATTTTTACAGAAGCAGAATTTAATCTCAAGTGTTCTCTACCAATTATTAAGATTTTCTTTGCATTTCCTAATTTAACCTCAACAATGTAGCAACGACCTTTTTGCCCAATTACTGTACCAGTTTTTCCGTAGTGTCTTCGGTGGGGTAATCCACGTTTATGGACTGAGGGATCTCCGATGACGTCGACTTTATCGTTGATATTGTAATCAATTAAATATTTTTCAATTGAACCGAGTCCTCTCTTTCTTACTTTCTTTCGATAAAGTTTCCGAGTCTTATTTCTATAACCTTTATGAAGCGTAATAACAGAACACCATTAAAATTTTGTAATGAATAGATTTATGAATAATAATTTATTTATTTTTTGATTTTAGATGTATGAAATTCGTCTATTCAAATTAAGATGAGATTTCTAATACATCTAATTCTTTACAAACTAAGGGTACTTCAAACACGTCTGCAAAGGAAGGTGAAGTACGACCATCATCTCCGTGTATTAATTCTTTTATATAAGTTCCACCTTGAGTTTCAATAATAAATTCAAATAGTTTAGAATTAACAAATTTTCCTTCGATTTTATGAATGGTTTTCTTTCTTACTTTGTCAGCACGTCGGTGAGAAACCCTAAGAGGCGTTCTTTGATGAATTTCATCGTTTTCAAATGTGAGTTCTAACATTTTCATTTTTTCTTCAAATTTTTTTTTATGAATTTTATGACTCGGTTCGACTAAAGCTCTGTAAGTCTTTTTGGTGTTTGAAGCTTCACTTTTCATGCGGATGACTTCTTTTTTACTACTAATTCTTAAATTTCGAATTTTAACTTTCTTTTTATTAATTTTGTTCACTTTTTTCTCTATTTTAATAAGATCTAATGTACGGATTTGTGGATTTCTCAATTCAATAATAAAAGGTCTTCCTGTACCTAACATCCTCACATCAATATCTTCTCGCCCAGCACCATGAAACTTAGAATCAGTAGCTCTTGATTCTGTAACGAATTTTGGACTTATTAATTCTTCCACACTTATTTGATATTGCTTTCCTGAAAAATCACATTTGGTACATCCTTTTCCTTGGCAATTTTTACATAACCAATGAGTTTGTGGAATTCCTCTTATGAACTTATTATATCTTCCATAAATAAAAAGAGATTTTAAGATTAATTCAATTGATGATGATTCATAATCAAAAAGATAAACGATGGTTATATCTGGATTGCTGAACTCTGGAGGTTTATTAAGTTTTTCTGAAATATACTTTCCAATTTCTCTATTAAAATGACTTTTAAAAGATTCTGCTTCTAAAATCTTGAATTCGGCCTTTAAATCATCTTCCCGATTTATAATTTGAGAGGCTGGAGTAGAGCCTACTAAAAATTTATTAAATTCAATCTCTTCAAGGATATTTATAGCTTTTTCTCCATAGTCTTTGATTTTTAAGAAAATGCCTTGACATAAATAACAGGTTTGATTTGAGTTTATTGCAAAGTATTGTATTCCTTCATTTGTTAAAACTCTTTGAGCAGGTAAATAATTTGCTTTTTCAGCTAATATTTTTAGATTAACTAATGCAATCTCTTGTTGTTCTTTATTATCTGATAAATAATATTTATGATTCTCCATAGTTGATGAAAGCAATAAAGAGCTTCCCCTTTCTTTATTAGTTGTGTGTGAGCCTAATAAAGAAAACATCCTACCAAGACAATGAATGCATAGGTAGTATCTACGGTAAATTTTTAAAACTGTGTCAAAAATCATATCCACTTTAACTTAGTATTTCATGATTTATTGATTTTATTTAAGAAAAACAACTCAATAAAAAATTCAAAAAAAAAAAGAGAATTTAAGAATTTTCCTTTTTCTCCCAATCAAAATCTAATTCAACATATTTCTTTGTGTAGAAGTAGGAAATAAGTAAAATTAAAGAAACAATAGGCCCAAAAATAAGTAATCCGATTGAAAAACTATATGGCTCAGCAACGTAGTATCTTTCCAGTTTTGGCAAAGATAAGATACTGCCTATTAAAAATGCACCTAAAGCTTGAAAGATATTAAGGATTATAGAAGGGAATCCCGTATATATTCCTGCTTTTAATTCTCCTGTTGATCTTTCATCATCTTCAGCAACATCAGCATATACAATATAAGGGAATAAAAACCATCCTCCTAATATTGCCCCAATTCCAACTATAAAAATTATTCCGATCACTAAGTAAGAATTCATTGGTATTAAGCCCAATAAAGATATTGGTAGGAAAGCCGTGGCGAGAATAAAAATATAGAGTAGTGCCTTTTTCTTTCCTGATTTCTGAATAGTTCTTCTCCATAGGTATAAAAAAATAAAAATCGTTAAAACCAAAGCCACAGCAGCTATGATATAATCAGTTCCACTCAGATTTAGGACGTCCTCAAGATATTTCAACATTACCGATGTAATTATTGACCAACCAAAACCTGAAATACCAACCATAAGTACAATTGACATAAAATTCTTGTTCTTTACTATAGTCTTTAAATTCTCAATTAAATCCGATTTAATTTCATAATGTGGTTCTGTTGGAAACTTAAAAGCGATAATATAAAATAAGATGATTGTAAGAAGACCAAAGATTATTACTGGTATTAAAAAATTTAATGGTACAGGAGTATTTATATCATTTTTTAATTCATCTACAAAACTTGTAAGTATTAAAATTGAAAAAAGAGCCATTATGGCATTTCCCAGGTAATTAAAAGTATTTTGAAATTGAGAAACTTTCGGTCGTTCATCAACTGGAAATTCTTCTGCCATCCATGCTTGATATGGTGTGGTAACAGCATAGCTAGCTCGAAAGATGATTTCCCATATAAGCATCCATCTAAATAATGCTCCTTGATCTGAAAGATCGATAACTAACCCGGGTAATAATAAGAAGATGATTGAAACGCCTAATAAAGGGGCAAATATTATAATATAAGGTTTCCTCCTACCCCACTTCGTATATTTTGCATCACTCAACCACCCAAATAGAAATTGAGTAACGGCTATAGTTAAAAAACCCATTGCAATAGAAAATCCTGCTGAGAAGGGATGTAATCCATATCCACTAGTATAAAGAGTGAGTAAAGCCCATCCTTCAATACCGAGTACAATTGAAGTACCTAATCTTGGTGCACTGAACAATATTTTTTTAAAATTATTCGTACTTTCCCTTTTAATCTCAATTTCATTCATAATAATTCACATTCAGATTTATGTAGATATTTATTAAATATAGATTAAAACCTACTTTATTTAAAAGTTTATCAAGTTTAAAAAGAGATTATTAAATAAAATAATTTTAAGCAGGTAATCGAGATCACAGAGGTTATGTAATAAAATTCAATCCTCATCTTCAGACCAACCAAGTTCTTTTAGTACGGAACCTAAAGCTTCAGATTCTTCTTCTAATACAAATTCCGTATCATATTCCGAAGCAGAAGATTCAATATCAAAATCAGGAGGTGATAACTCCTCTAAAGATGGTAAATCGCTTAAAGGAGGTAATTTTTCTTCTGGTGGAGCTTTTTCAGGAGGTGCGAATTCATCTACAGAAGTTATGTCCTCAGAAACGGATTCTTCTTCAATTTCCATTGGTGCGTATTCATCAAGAGGGATCGGTGGAATCTCATCATCGTATACTTCAATTCCGGATGGCGTTTCAGGAATGGAACTTTCTTCTACCAATTGGGGTGGTGTTTTGATAATCTCCGTTTCTTTTACTTCTTTTTCAATTCCAATTCCAATGGATTTCGGGATTGAAACAACGTTGTTTTCATTTAACGCTTCAATTTCTTCAAATTCTTCATCATCCTTTTCCCAATCATCTAAAAAACCTAAAAGATCATCTAAAGCGGCTTTATCTTGCTCAATTGATGGTTTTTTTATCGAAAATTTTTCCTCCTCTTTCTGCTCCTGAATTTTCTGTAATTCTGAAGTTTCTAATGAAAGAACCATTTCAGTTTCTTCATCACCGGATATTAATTTATTTAACTTTCTAGCTAATTCTCTTAAATAACCCAGATAATATCCAATTCGATAAACTGCTCTTAATCCCCCAAATACAATATACTCATCATTGATCGCCATTAAAATGCTATATCCAGAAGTATTGTGTAAGAGTATTTCAGTCAAAGCTCCGTGATCAGTTGCTTGATTTAATCTTAAACCTAAATCAATTAATGCTGTGCTAGAAGCTGATGTCGCATCCGCATCTAATTCTGAAGATACTGCACTTGCAACTGTCATCCCCACCCGAGATAAAACTGCCAGATTTTCTAAATCTGTTTTAGCTTCTTCCTCTTTTAAAACGTACATCATTTTTTTTCGGATATCTGGATCAATCGATGACATTTTTTATCCCTCAAAAGGATCGAATAAGATATTTATATAGAGATTTAAGTATAAATAGAAAGACTATTGTAATATATTTTTTCTTTATTTTCTCAAAAGAACTCAGATAGGTTCATTTGAGTTGTAGATGGTTCTTTCATCTTTTCAAAAGAATAATCAGACAAATTAATTATAATATTCTTAATTTTATTGACTACTTCAACCGGGGTCGAATTTTCTGTGTCGATAGTAAAAACATTTGTTCTAGCAGATAAGAACTGCTTATAATGCGAGAGAATTTTAAGTAAATATATTTTGTCATCCTCATTCCACTCATTTCTGATTTTATCTAGTGAACCTCTCTGAATTATCCTTTTTAAAATTGTTTCAGGTTTTGCAGTTAAATATATTATATAATCCTCTTTCCATTTAATGGATTTATAAGTATCTAAGATAAGGTTATAATCTTTTTCTTTAAGGCTTAAGCTCTTGGAATAAACTAGTACACATAAAGGGGTTCTATCCAAGATTATAATTCTCCCGTTATATTTATTATCAAAATTAAGAATATTTTGATTTCTTCTTATGAGCTGCTGAAGAAAATGTAATTCACTTCTGAAGCCTATCTGTTTATCTGAAGAACCAAAGGGAAAGGGGGGTTTCTTTACATACCTTTCTGGAAAAAATTTAAATTTGTTGTTATCCTTAGCAGTTTTTTTAAAAAGATTGAAAACTGTAGTTTTCCCTATACCGTGAGCACCAGCAAGAGACAAGACAATGTTGTCCTTAGACCCCTTATTTCTGTAAAAGGTTTTGTTCAATCTTTTTACTCCTATCCATTGATTATTTGTCGTGTAAATATAAATTATTAGTAGAAATAATTCTAGAGATTATTGATTTTCCTAATTATTAAAATTTTATATTGAGGGGGTAATGAAAGGTTAAAATTAGAAAAAGATTAAAACAATTATAAGGATGTTGTATAAAACGTTTGTTATAAGAGTACTATAAATATTCCCGTTTGTTATTTCAAAAATAATTCCTAAAATTATAAAGCCTAATAAATTTAAAAAGAAATAAATAGGGCTAGGATATGGTACAACCATTAAAATTGCATAAGCTAGAGCAACTATTATTATTACATAAATTGGATTTTTAAATTTCTTCTTTAATGTGTTATGTAGAACACCCCGATATACTATTTCCATTGAGAACGTTCCGACAGCCATTAAAACTATAAGCAAGTAAACCCATAAAAAATCAGCATCTCTGATTATCTGGCTTTGTAAAGCGGATTCTGCTATCACGTTAGATAAGTCTAAACCAATTTCCCCTAAAGCAGTAATTAAACCACTATAAAGAAAATCAAGTAAAATTAAACTGGCGGCTCCAATAACGCCTACGATAATGCCTACTACGATTTTTTTTGAATCTTTTAAAAAGCCTAACTTTTCGGGGCTATGTTTCTTCGAATAAATATAATATAAAGGATAAATCCCAAATAATGCTTCAGGAATTTGACTTATTAAAAAAATCTGGATAGTTGGTTCAGTAGTTCCATTTCCTCCCTGATTGACTAATAAGAAATATACTAGAAAGAAAATTATTATGTAAACATACATACAAGTGATAAAAACACTTATACCCTCTTTTAAATTCCATTGATTCTTTTTCAGAATAAATTTTTGCTCAGGTTCAAGTTTTTTATTAGTAAAAATTAACCCTGGCTTTCTTTGGATCGAGGCTTTTTGAACTTCTGAAATTTTTTCCAACACTGTATTACATATGGGACATTGATCTAAAATTGTTGAAGTGACAATGGAACCACATCCGGGGCATTTACGTGAAATTTCTGCCTTCTTAATTGAAACTGGTTTATATTTGATAAGAGGTTTTTTACTTCCATTAAGTTTAATAACTAATTTACCGCAATTCGGGCAATAAATTTCTTTATCAACATCAGCTCCGCAATAAACACAGTATTTAATTCTTTTTTCGTTGTTTTTAGACATTATATACCGGGTATTTAGAAATTTGTATTATCTCTAAAGAGAAAGGTTTTCGAACTTTTACTTGGTTTAATATATAAATTAGGAATTAAATAATTTGTGATTATATTTTCAATATTAATGAATAACTCATTTCAATCATATCTGTAGTAATGTAATCAATCCTATGGATTTCTATTTTTTATTAAGTTTACTTAAGTTTTTTTTCGTAATAGTGTATATCTCCATAAGCAATAACCCGTGATAATAAGAAATACTATCAAAATAACCTTCACCTAAATCTGATTTATTTGCATGGACTAATGCCATTTGAGCATTTAGAGCGGCTTGGATTAATAACTCGACACCTTTATAAATTAAATTGGGACTCCAAGTTCCTCTTTGAAGATTAGCCCACCATGTAGGGCATGAGTGTATCCCCCTGTTGTAAAACCAACGAGCAGTGTTATAGTAATTTTTAACATTCCAAACCTCACTTAGAGCAAGATCATCTATTAAATTCATCAGGTTAACTAAACTCTTCATAATTTTCCAATAATACTTATGAATATTGTTATCAGGATGTTTCCATAAAGGGTATGGAACGTTATTTTCCATATCTTTATAGGTGGTACTCCAACTAGACTCTTTTGGTATGATTATTTCTTCACTAGCCGGAAAGTATTGGTCTAAATCAGAAATAAAAACTAATTCCATTTCATTTTCATTATTTATTAACTCTATCGTTCTTCCCAAAAATGTTTTCTCGTAACGGGGGATATGATGTCCGAATGTCTCTGCATCTTGAGCAATTACAACATAGGTAGAGTTATTCTTTTTCTCGTTCTTATGCAGCTTCTTAGCTTCACTAACAAATTCCTTTGGTGTTATATCTTTAAAAGAAATTTTATTGCTCATTATATCATCCCTGAAGAAAAGTTGAAGTCCATTTGGGGAATAATAAATTTTATCATAAGGCCATTCTATTGGACAAGCGATACCGCTCATAATTACCCATTTATAACCTAATTCACGTATATGTTTAGCTACACTCCCAGATATTGCCATTTCTGGAGGAAAAAAGCCCTTTCTTTTCCATAACTTACCAAACTCATTTTTATTAGTCTCTTCATTCAAATGGATTTGACGATGAACCTCTGTCTCCGGAATTAATGGGAGAATTGGATGAAATTTTGCAGTCCCAACAATCTCGATCTTTCCTTCGGAAACAAGGTTTTTCAAAAGATCAATTGTATCTGATAAATCGAATTCGCGAAGTAAATCAATTAAAACACCATTAATGTTTAGAGATAGTTTAGCACTATCATGATATTCCAGTACTTTAAATAAAGGTTTATAACATTCTCTATCGATCTTTTTTAATATATTTAGATCTTGCGTTGGGGGCTGGTACATATGCAGACAAAAACATATAAAGGTACTCACTTTTGTATTCATCTTTCTAAGTTGTATTGTTATTTTTCAATTATTGTTTCCTTTATGGCTGTGCCGAAATGCGTAGCCCCAGGTCCGATATGGACTAAAACTTCATCTCCAATTTTTATATCAACAACAATTTTAGCTTTACCATCTTCTCCAACTAATCGAATTGTCTCGGCGTTTTGACATATACAGCTAATTGGGATCTTTTTACCATCCATAGAGACTTCCAATTCAAATCTTAACATTGGTCGGGTTTCAATTTTAACCCTTCCTATTGATACAATTCTAGCTTCCCCCTCACTTGTAACTGCTAAGACTTTGTCCCCACCCTTCAATTCACTCAAATACTTAGTTCGATAAACTTTAGAAGGATCGTCATCAGGTACCAATACATACGCAGATACATCCCCCGCATTAACTCTAAAAGGTCTGGACGCCACAAATTGTGTTTCAAACGTTTCAGAATGAACCAAACAGAATCCTGCTGCTGTTGAACCGACAAGAAGTCCTTCCCCTATGTTTAAAAGAGACGTAGTGTCTACACAAACTCTTTCAGCTTCAGGTATGATCTCAATATTAATGATTTTTGCCGTTGTTAGTTCAATCTGCGACGTAATATGCACCAGATTTTTTAGTTCAATAATTTCGTTAACATTTTTTGGTAAAATAAGAATTCCGTCCACACCAATTTCCATTGTTCTTAGCATCAACTCCGCTTCCTGAGTATCACTTACTTCAGCAATTAAATCAGTATCGTTATTATGCATTTCTGCAATAAGATTTTCAAAAGGGATAATTTTCCAGTCTCTAGCAGAAACAATAATAAAATCCACTTGATTACCTCTAGAAAGATTTACAATAGCTCTTTCATCTTCTTTTGTTTTTAATTCTTTATAAAATCCAATAGCCCTTTCTGAAGACTTCTTGTCAGAGAGTAACTCCTTTAGTTTCTCTTCACTTTCAGTTATGAAAGAATTAGCGGGAATACTCATATCTTTCGTATAGAGATTTACACGCTCTATTTTTCTTAATTCAGAATAAGTTTCTTTAGAAATTAAAAAGTTTAAAATATCCTTATTAAATGCTTCTTGAACTAATTCTTTGAAATTCCCAAGCTTATTTTCAAAATTTAGGATTATTTTTTTCATAACATCAAATTCTTAGACTTTGGACTATAAAAGTTTTTTTTAATAGAAATTATTTTATTATATTGTATTAGTTATTATTAAATTTTTAAGTTAGTAGTTCATATAATTCATAATATAGATAATTAAAATTATGGATCCTAAATAGAGTAGAGATAAAATGGGTTTGAAAAAGAAATTATTTCCAAGAAGTTCAAAAAAAGACAAAGACGACCTAATCTCGAAAGCTAAAAGTCATATCCACAGAATGAATGTAATTAATAGAAACTTTAGCAAGCGAGCTGAGATAAGTCGGAAAAATGCTAAAATTGCGTTAAAACGCGGTGAAAAAGGCCGCGCAAAGAATTATCTTATTCAATACAAATCATATACCGCTAAAGTTGATAGAACAAATAATATTAGAGGTAAAATAGAACGTCA
>Ga0209977_10001291_pt1 | contig 10968 bp, 17 predicted proteins | sample SumtaG_2_FD_183113 | JGI IMG/M metagenome (GOLD analysis project Ga0209977, IMG submission 183113) | Deep subsurface microbial communities from Indian Ocean to uncover new lineages of life (NeLLi) - Sumatra_00607 metaG (SPAdes) (version 2) | ecosystem: Environmental > Aquatic > Marine > Oceanic... | reverse complement strand
GGAAAAGGCACTAAGTAACATGCCAAAGCAGACGGGCCTCCGCCTTACGTCCCCTCCCACTCCAGGAGAAGAATGGAGTGGGACCCTGGGGACGACGGACGTCTCGGCCGAATCTCATTGTTATTCGATTCTAATTTCAAACTACCGAAATTACCGGACTCAGAGGCCCGTCTGCTTTGGCATGTCACTTAGTGCTTCGCTACTTTCAGGTCGCGAAATAACCTTTTCCCTAAAATGCCCTAAAAATCGCTTTTTTCGGGTACCCCGTCTTTATTTTGATTAAAACACTTTCTATGTCGGCCCAGGCGGTGGTGCAGCCTCAGCCGCCGCGGGAGTTTTCTTTTTAATAGTGATGTGTATCTCATCATCAACTATCTCTTCTTTAGTTTTTTCCCAACCAAAACCTCTGACGAGGTTCATCACTCGTTCGACCTCGAGCTCTACAGTATATTCGGCCATATCTTTTTAATCTCCTTTCTTTTAATGTCCCCACCCCTTTCCCACAAGATCACTCTTTTATCCTGGCGTCCTTATCTATTTTATTTTACCATCGATCACCTCCTTTCATATTTTATTCCTTTTGAGTTGCATCGATGATAAGTTGATGACATCCCTGACATATCCTTAATTCTCTCAAATCTTTATATTCTACAGGATCCCTGCAAGTGTCGCAAGCCCTGTAAATAGGTACGTCTTCATATGGTGATAACCCACCCCTGCTAGGATCGTCACCAGCCTTTACACTTCTTAATGTTTTCTTATAATCGTCAACCCATTGTCTCGCCACTACCATCGTGACCCCGTGATCGATAGCAAGCTCTATGAAATATTCTCTTTTAGCCGCGTCCGGACAGCTCCAAAATTCCTCAGCTACTGTTAGACTTACCTTTCCTTCATGAATCGCTTTTTGAAATGATTCTGGCATTCTCATTATATCGATTCTTCTTTTTACTACTCCTGTCGATTTTCCAACTCTTTTTGATATCTCTTCCACTGACATTTTAGCTTTTTCTATAAGCCTGATGTAAGTGTGTCCCTCTTCAAATGGAGTTAGATCCACGCGTTGAATGTTTTCCATTGCTCTATCAATCACGATCTGTTCGTCTTTTACATCCTGTATCCTGCACATGATATATTTTAAATCCAGAGATTCGTGAGCAAGGTACCTCCTATCTCCGAAAATAAGCGTATATCTTTCACCTCTTGGAGCTACCCCGATAGGTTGTAACAATCCTCTCTCTTTAATCGATTGAATCAGACCTTGTAATTCACCTTGATCTATCTCCATCCGGACTATCTCGTCCGGTCGATCTATTAGATCAATCCTGATTCTCTTGAATATCTCTTTTTCTCTTTTTACTTCCATCCCACTCCTTTACTATAATAGTTTTATCCCAACCTTGCTCTATTTCTACCATATATGCCTTATCAAGTCCCGTCTCTTCAGCTATCCTCTTAGGAATTGTTATCCTTGTCTGTCCGCTCGAGTGTGTAACTTTTACAATATCAATTATCATATTTTATTCTAATAGTCTTTTACCTGTCTATTGTCAACTATCTTTCTAATATCCGTATAAATCCCCCCCAAACGAGCAAAATGACCAGCTGAGCGAACACTCCGTGTCGTTGAGGGTGACACCCTTCCAGGGTTCCCTCGATCGGAAACACTCCAGCGTCACTGATCTTTAAGGCTCATCTCCTCGGGGTGTTTTGCTTCGCATTCCCTCTCTCGGTGTCACTCTCCGCCTAACTCCGTTATCATTTTGTCACAAAATGATTCGCTAACCTGGTCATATTGCTCGTTTTTCCCACCCTTGAAGGAAAAAAATCGCTGATCATGATGTCCAATGTTTATGTGGCCATCATCATCAACGATTTTCTTAGATCCTTCCTTTGTGACATCCTTAGACCTTTGTTTTTACCCGTGTCTCACTTTTGAGACACTATACTGCCCTTACGGGCATAAGTATTATTGAGAGAGAGATTTGACCGTCTACCCGCCGGTAAAATCTCTCTCTCTTCTGGAGGGAACGTAAAATTGAAATTTTACTTTCTTATTTTGATCAGGAGTTTTGCAGAGGCCCTGCTCTATAATTCTTACGGCCGTAAGTTTACTATTTTTAAAACACCCCATTTAGGAAGGAAAGTTCAATTATCATGCTAAATGCTTGATTAATCTTAATAATATATGTCTTGTACTTTGAGTTTTTATATATTAACGTTTTATATTAATATAAAACTTGACATAGATTTGGTGTTTATGTTATTTATATATTTCTATAATTACATATATTAATTAGCCATAATTTGTTTTAGTTATAGGATATTAAATAAGATTAGGTGAATTTATTTGATAAATAAATCTCTTTTGATAACAAATATTAGACCTGATTTAATGAAGCACTTTAAGACGTATTGTGCTCATCACGAGATATCAATGAGATCTTGTATTATTGATTATATGGAGAAGGTTGTTGTTCATTCTAGATCACTTAAAATTGATAATATTAAGATCAAGAGCGAACCGGACGATCTATTTAAATGACTAATTTAAAAGGAATAATAAATTTAACTCAGTGGCCCAGGGATGTTGAAGGAAACCCTATATTCACTTGTTCTGAGGATGCTCATTTTTACGCGAAACTTATTTCCCATAATGGTGATGAGTGTTTCAATGTATTGCGGTTACGATGTTTAGCTCTCTTTCATCTTGAGAATTTTCGCTGTAAGGATGACCCGGATTTAGATGATATGATGAACCTGGCTGTCAAGGCCCAGTTCTACAGGGAGTGTTTGGAGGAGATCAGGAGGATAAGAATTGACCATAAAGATGTGTAGGTGTTTGGAGACTAAGAGCTCCCATTGTGTTGAGAGGGTTTTCCATTTCAACCGGTATGTTTTGGAAGGTGGGGCTTTCACTTCTTTTTCAGTCTTTAAATGCCTTGATTGTTTAGGTTATTTTGGTTTCCCGCAAAATAACTTAGAAGTAGCTTTAAAATATGGGGCTTCCGAAACCAAGACAATGCTTGGTTTAATTCCTAAATTTCAAATAATAGTATAATATGTGTACTCACTTTACATTGATTAAATATATAGGACGTGATTTTTATAATATTAATGGTAATCTTACTGAGGACCAGGTGAGAAAGATCTTGTTGAGGTCTGATGATGAATGTCTTTACCAGGTTTCGAAATGGGATTCGGATCAGAACAATAAAAACGAAATTCCTGAATTAATATATCAGTTAAATGGTGAGCAATGGCTAAACAATCATCTTTAAAAAGACCGGAGATCCCTATGGAAACCCGTGTCTCACTTTTAAGGAATCTGCAGAAATTAGACCGGAACGATCCAGTTATGGAATTGGTTGTAGATATAATGCATGTTTTTATGGGTATGGACGATTATTGGGAATGGCTTTCCTATTTAGATTATGATGATAGGAAATTTGTTTTACAGTGTGAGGATATCTGCAGGTATAATGATTTCACTAACGACGGCCTTGAGCCGACCCAGGAGGAACTCGAGGCATTAGCTGAGGGAGATCCTTACTTCACCTGGTTACTTAAAAATTCGGATAGAGATTGAATCACCTCTCCATTGCTATTATTATTCTCTGGCGCCAATATCTCCTTTTTCTGTTTTTTCTCACGTCTTGGTTTTATCGAAGCACTCCATTTGTTGAATGCAGTTATCTCTTTCCATACATTAACGCCGAATTTCGCTAACATACGCAATCCTTTTATTGTTATTTTGTACAGGGTTGTATTGTATATGATACCACCATTACCGTTCTTTTTAAACCTCCGTTTTCGTTTGATAAATTTCAGATCATCTATGACTCTTAACCACCTATTGAGAGTTGCCCTGGAAATTCCGACCTTTTCGTGTTCACCCATAAGCTCCATTATTTTTTCCTGTGAAGGAAAACAATAATCCGACTCGTACTTTCTTGAAACTGCCAGTAAGGTTATCAAGATCGGTTGTGCCTTGAGCGTTGCCTCCATGATTATTCTCCTCTCCTGTTTCCAGTTTTTTGATCTTTATTATATTTTTCTTGCACTTGCCCTGTCAACTGTGGTAAATTCACCGCAGTGGTAGATTTACCGTATACCTTTCTTGTTTTCAGATCTATTCTCCCATATGGTAAATTTACCACCGTTTCCAGGCTTTGTAGTTTTTACAAATACTTACATTAATCTTTAATTAGGGAGGTATGATCATGGCGGAGATAAAACCGTTAAGCGCAATCCGTGAGAAATGGACCAGAGTCACTCCAGGTCGGACCGAGGATTACAAGCTTGGAATCCAGAATCCCAGGCGAGACTGGGCTGTCGAGGCCGTAGCCGGCGATGATAATTATAAGGCCGGTGTTGATCAAGCTCACGCCAAGGGATTGCGGGTTAAAGGGATCGAGAGAGTAGGGACTGCCAAGTGGAAGGAAAAGTCTCTCAAAAAGGGACCTGGCCGATTCGCAGAGGGTGTTTATATCGCTGGTCCGGATTACGAAGATGGATTTAAACCTTATCACGAAGCGATCGCCCGGGTCGATCTTGGTCCAAGGTTTCCGAAGCGAGATCCCCGTAACCTTGAGCGCGTTAGGAAGATAGTCGATGCCTTGATCGCCCAAAAGGTCGGTTAAAACAGCCATATCGTAGTACTGGGTCCGCCCATGGGCGAACCCAGACCATGATCACACTATGAAAGGAGGTTAAAAATGGCCTTAAAACAGCCTTTTGCTCTCAAAACCATTATTGGTACGGGAGTTGTCGAGCTCAAAGCCGATTCTGGCGAGGCTTTCCTTATTAAGGATATCCTGACTCGATCCGCCGGCTCTAACTACATCACAGCCCGTATCGAGAAAAGCACGGTTGGATATTTCCGTATGAAAGGTCCGTACGGATCTCACCAGGAGTTTAGGCGCGGTCATGCCCAACATTCACACACCATCAGGATAGATGATGGGTCCGGTGTGGCGGTTGATCACCACTCACGGTTGAGGGACACCGCAAACACAAACAGAGACACTTTGATCGGAATGGTGAACGCTCCCACGGGAGATGTTTACGATGAGGTTCAAGCTCTTATGTGGTCCGGCTTCCATCGTAATCCTACTCTTCTAGATTATCTTGGACAGCTTGGAATTTTTAAGGGTTTTCCGGTCGCAGAGGGTCAGACCTTTTCGATCACTGGGATGGGCGGTTCAAACTCGATCACCATGCTTGTGTATGAGATTTATGATCCGGAGGATATCTCTCCGGATCAGGAGAACGGATCCAGATCCTTGGAATACCTTTTCTTGAATTACGGAACTACCGGCGCTTCTATTACCTCTCCTGGAGATGCTCTTTACGACACCCCTGTCTCTCCGGCCGAATTTCCCGACTTTCCCTTCGGTAAAGTCGTTCCGTCCAAGTATGAGATCGACCTTTTTGGGATCTGCGGCTCTCCTCGATGCCCCGGTTCTAATAATGGGACAAATTACATTTATACCAAATGGATCAAGATGGTGAAGGAGCGCGAAGTCCTTTTCGATGAGGATCGAAACGGTATCTTGTTTATGCATCCCTCTACCAACGTTGAGAGCAACATTGATCAGACCGCAGAGGGTTTTAGTCTTATCGGTAACCTCTCTGCATATGACAACAACCCACCCTTGATGTTCCCAACCCCGCTCCTCTATCTACCTGGCGATGAGCTTAATATCTATCTCACTACTGAAGGAGCTGTCGGTTATGGTACTATTGCCGCGGATCAGCAGGAACTTTGCCTGATAGAAAAAGTAAGGAGGGTCGAATAAAATGAAATACTTTCAACTCTTCAGAATTACCGGCGTGGCTAATTCCATCGAATATGATGATGGTTTAAAATCCACAGAGGCAGAGAAGAAGCGTCTTATTGCCTGCCATATTCAAATGAATTCATATGCGAACACAGATGATAATGATGTTCAGGGATACCACGAGCGATCCAAGATTTTTGACATCCCTGAAAAAATGTTCCCATCATTGAGAAATAATGTGCAAGCAGCAGTCTTGTCGGATCCCATGTCAAAGGTCATACCTGTTGACCTGGATATACCTGCTGGCGAAACTTTTAAGGTTGCCCTTAAGTGTGCCGCTAGTAATGTCGATCTCCGTGGTATGTACGAATTTGAGATAATCTCCTAAAGGAGTTTATTAAATGACAGAACCCGTTGAGCCAAAGGGCTACACACCTAAGGAGATCTTTCAAAAGATCAAGAGTGAGAATCTATGGGAGGTAGATCTTGATCTTGATCCGAAAGACCTTCCTTGGATCTATATTGGTAACATAATCCAAAGGACTTTATCCCGGATGATCGGCGAGGGCCCTCTTGGACCTGTAACGGTCAAATGCACCACGGAGGGAAACCTTGCTGTTGTTTCACGCGGCGGCGCCTTCGATGATTATCAGCGTCTCGAATTCCCTTTTTCAGCTGCTAATGAAACCAATGAGTTTGAATTCGACCAGCAGGTAGAGAGAATTGATATCTTTACCTATGACGGTAAATGCGACTATCAGCTTACCCGAGATCTCATTAAACCGTATGGTGATAAGATCGAGCTTTTCACCGACTCCTTTTACTCTCTTGATTTCTATATCCGAAGAGTAAAGGTTACCTGTAAATCATTCGCCCCTAAGTCCGCAGGTGCTGAAACCGCTCACGGTGCTAGTAAGCTCATCGCCTCCGGCGCTGATTTTGTCACCGAAAATGTTAGTATTGGTGATGTTGTTTCGAATATCCCTGATAACTTATACGCGACTTGCACGGCAATAGACGACCTTCATAATTTATCTTTATCCGAGAATATCTTCACCGCAGTCGGTGCGCCCTGGGCGACATATACCATCGAAGGGACTCGCGTAAAACTTATGGGTTGGTTTCGTGAAGGCGGTTAGCCGTGGGAAATCTCTTTATTGGTTTTCCCGTTCCGCGAGCGAAAATCGCCGATATGATTATCGGTTCCGCTCCGCCCCTGGAGCATATTCCCAATCACAGACCTAACGGATCCGATCCGCTCGTTTTACCCGGTGACATAGATCCAGGCGAATTTGTTGGGTGGAACGGTACAAAATTTGTCGGCGCTGCGGCCGGAGGTAATGGCGGTTTTCCCAGTCCAATCTCTATACATGCTTCTCATTTTAATCCTGTCGACGACACTGTTAATTATTATTGTAATCTTTCCGGCCTTCGTAAAAGGGATGGGGATGATTCAGCACTTTATTATGCTCCCGTCGACTTACCTCATGGCGTAACCGTCACTAAATTTACAGTTTACGCTTATCTCTCCCATTCCAACACTAAGTGTTGGGTGAGTCTCTATCGTATTAGTAACGCCGGTGGTGGTACAACAATGGCCGCTGTATTCGGTGAGTGGGTTGACGGTGACAACTCAGGATATGATGATAGCATCAGCGAGGCTGTCATTGACAATGTTAACTATTCTTATGGGATGTATTGCACCCTTGATCCATATATGGAGGTCGATACCGCAATACTCAGGAGGGTTAAGATAGATTTTACTTAAATCTTTGATCTTATAATTATGCCTAATTTTTGTTCAAATCAAGGCCGTTTCGGCCTTTCCGATTCCGAGGTCAGCAACAAAATTGTTGCTCATACTACCCCGGGCAGGCATCATGAATCTGTTACTATTGTTGACGCGCTCGCATTAATTACCCTTCATGCCAATGTTTCCGGTGCGCATCATACCGATGCAGCACTTCTTATACCTCCAGCTATCGCCGATGTTATTGTTTCCAACTGGACCATCCGTAAATCAGCTGCAAATGAGGAGTGGGTTTCTGTTTGCTGGAGTCCTGAATTAAACCTTTTTGTCGCCGTTTCCATTACTGGTAGCGGCAATAGGGTGATGACCAGTCCGGATGGAATTAACTGGTTGATCCGCTCATCGGCCGCCGATAACAACTGGTTTTCCGTTTGCTGGAGTCCTGAACTAACTCTTTTTGTCGCCGTGGCTTATAGTGGTGTTGGCAACAGAGTGATGACCAGTCCCGATGGAATTAATTGGTTGACCCGCTCATCGGCCGCCGATATTGAATGGCGTTCCGTTTGCTGGAGTCCTGAATTAACCCTTTTTGTCGCCTTGGCTTATACCGGTACAGGTAACAGGGTTATGACCAGTCCGGATGGAATTAACTGGACGATCGGCTCATCACCCGCCGATAACGGTTGGTTTTCCGTTTGCTGGAGTCCTGAATTAACCCTTTTTGTCGCCATTGCCAATTCTGGCACTGGTAACAGGGTGATGACTAGTCCGGATGGATTTATTTGGACTATCGGCTCATCACCCGCTGATATCGAATGGTGTTCCGTTTGCTGGAGTCCTGAATTAAACCTTTTTGTCGCCGTCGCCACTACTGGCGCCGGCAACAGGGTGATGACCAGTCCCGATGGAATTATTTGGACGATCGGCTCATCACCCGTCGATAACAACTGGCGTTCCGTTTGCTGGAGTCCTGATCTAAACCTTTTTGTCGCCGTTGCTAATACTGGTAACGGTAACATGGTTATGACCAGTCTTGATGGAATTATTTGGACGATCCGTGCACCTGCCTTCGATAACTACTGGCGTTCCGTTTGCTGGAGTCCCGAACTAAATGTGTTTGTCGCTGTTTCCAATTCTGGCACTGATAATAGGGTTATGACCAGTTTTTTTTAAGGTTTATGATTTAGATATGCTCGACTACATCTTCCATTCTATCCCTTTTTTTATAGCATTTTATATTTGGCGGGCCCGCCTCAAGACAAAGATCGCCCGGATCCAGACCGACATCACCTGGCTTAAGAAGGAGATCCCTCGATGCCAACCGACCTTGGACGACCATTTGAATTAGATTGGCGTGGTAGACCTCCCCATATGTTGGAGAGGGATATCCCTGTTTGGTTCAGGTTTTTGGAGAAGTGGGGATCCGGATTCTTGAATCTTTATTATGATTGTCTTTTGGGAGGTCCTTTTTTAACCGAGGTTGAAAAGAAGGATCCTTTAAAATGGATGTGGAGGGTCAACCTGTCTAAACGAGCGGACGCGATCGCAGAGACAGAAAATGAGGTCCTTATAATCGAGGTTGCTCCTGATCCCGGTCTCCGGATCTTAGGACAGCTTCAGACGTACAGAATTTTATGGTTGAGGGACCCTAAAATTATCAAGATCGAGCGTATGATATTGGTCTGTGAGGCCATTGATAGTGACCTTCTCGACTCTGCGGCCACTTCAGGAGTCGTGATTTATGTAAATCCCTAGGTACTATGGTAAGGCTCTCATCGAGATCGTCGAACCTCGACGACCTCAGTGCTCCCCATTCTACCATTTTAGATCTTTTTTGGATAAATCATGAAATTCGAGTTCCCGGTGAAACTTCACCGGTTCACGACGGCGGAATTTGACCGAATAAAAGCGGAGTATGTAGCCAAACATGGCTACACGATGCATATTCCCGGTTTCAGGGATATCGTAAAGATCGACATCGATAGACCTCCGACCGAAGAGGAACTCGATCGTTATAAGCACAAGGACGTTTTCGCCCTTGGCGCCGAGCGATATGAGCAGATCAAGAAACACATGGCGAAAAAACGCGAATCGTTTTTACGCATGATGGGTTCTCCGACTCCCACCTGGATTAATAATATTGGTACGACAATGACGTTTTTGGATAATGTCAATGACTCCGCCGGCACGTTATCCGTTATTTGCAGAACCGCCGCATTGTTGTTACCCAAGACCGTCGCGAAATTTTTTGCCGGTCCGGCAGGTTGGCTTCTCCTTGCTGCCGATATCGCTAATCTTGGAATGACTATAATGCACTCTCCAATTTCCGCCATATCCGGGAAAAATGATCTTGCCAAGGCCAGTACCACCAACCCTTTCTGCAAAGAGGCGAAAGTAATACGGGCTAAAAGGCTAAAAAGGTTGAAACCCTCCAAGGGTGAGGTCATCGAGGCCTTACAGACTACCCAGGGTGTGTTTGGAATTGGTCTCTGCTTGGGTCCTATTTTGGGATCTATGATCGAGGCGTTTACCGGACCTTATAGAGTGCTCACTGGTAAAAAAGTCAACGTTAAGTGGCCGATTCCTGATTTTGGTACCCTGGGTAAATATGCTATTAATGGATTATTGGGATCCGAGGTCCTGAATACTGGTGGCCAGGAATTGTCTGATGAAGACCATACAAAATCTTACCTTGTGGCCAACATGGCCACGCAGGTTTTATATCCGCTTTTTCAGGAATACCATCCTTTGGATCATATCGATGGGATTGAAAATATCGAGATTACCGCTCCAAGACCCAGTGATCCCTCGACCAAATTAATTTTTGAAGAGGAAGGCATCGATCCTTCTAAATTTATCGGGTTCCCGTACGCGGATCGCGAGCATGTCTCAGGATCCGAATTAATGGATATCGGCTTTGATCACAACCAAGACTCTTTCCTGGAGTACGCCCAGAATACCAAACATACTCATCATGGTTGGGTCGGAGCTCAATGTGTAAACGATTTTTCTCAGAACGCTCTTGCACTCCTGGAGGGTGAAGACCAGGTCGAACTGGATTTTCACCCTGTCCAGAAAGCCTGTTTTAAGATCCTTGACCCAGGGTGGCAGTTTCCCGTTGGTACAACATACGAGCAGCTCGAGTGCTTCGCCGCCGAGATTATGTCCATGCAGGCCCTCGGCTTCGAGCCCAGCTTTAGGGATATCAGACGTGCCATGGGTCCTAAGTGCGGTATACGGTTCGAGCGCAGACCTCTCCCCGGTTAATCTATTTCGGTCTTTTTAGCCTTCCTTATCATCGAATATCAATGATCTCATCTAAAATTTTTTCTTGACTCTCAGATGTCAAAAGCCCGGTAAAAGCCTTAAAAACAGGGATTTTAAGGAAAAAAAGCGATTTTTAGGGCATTTTAGGGAAAAGGCACTAAGTAACAT
>Ga0209977_10001290_pt1 | contig 10970 bp, 12 predicted proteins | sample SumtaG_2_FD_183113 | JGI IMG/M metagenome (GOLD analysis project Ga0209977, IMG submission 183113) | Deep subsurface microbial communities from Indian Ocean to uncover new lineages of life (NeLLi) - Sumatra_00607 metaG (SPAdes) (version 2) | ecosystem: Environmental > Aquatic > Marine > Oceanic... | reverse complement strand
ACGTTTTTTTATCGGGATATTCAACAAGCACGGCAGGTTTGTGGAGGATTTCGCACTGTGTGCGGACACGAGGCGCAATCTAAAAAGAATGGTGCGCTATCGGATGAACCTGAATGGGATGGACAAGAGTTATACGTTCAAAATTTATTGGAGTGAGCTAGTATCTTAGCCCTTCTTCTCGGGCTTCTTCGGCTCTTCCTCCGTCGGATTCAAAGCGGCATGGGCCTGCTTCACAATCAACGGACGCTGGTTGTATCTCTTGTTTATGAATGCTCTCAGCAGAGTCGCTTCTTCCGGTTCTAACTCAACAGTGGCATTTGATTTGTAAATCCTCATGGCCAGGTCAGCGTACTTGAGATTATCCTCGGCGCTTGTTTCTTTTTTTGCCATTCCGGTCTTCGGATCAATGTCGACCGGCGGATTCTGCAGGACGTTTATGCAGGCTAATCGCAGGGTAAAAACTGGTCCGCGTTTTAATAACGGCCGTCCGTCGCTGTCTCTCTTTGGATTGCCCTTCTCGTCTTCATCGAGGATCATCTGCTTATCATCTTTGCCATCGAGTTTTTTGAATTTGGTATTAATTAGTATCTTCATGCCAGCGCCACCCTGAGCCTTTGCAGGTCTCCGAAAACCTGCTCTGTTGTTTTTATTGCCACTAAAGCCTCCTTGTCTGTTTTTATCCTTTACAGTTCGGTTTATCAAACCGCCGTGTCATGCCGCTATCAGTCCCAGCGACACCAGCGCCGCATGGATTCCCGCGGCATCCACTGCCACCCCCGCGGGCTTGACTATTGGCACGGCCAGTCCGTAGAACCCGAGTTTGCCCCCGCTCTGCGCCAGCGTCATGCCGAGTTCGCTCTCTACTCGACCGAATCCGTCCGCATCCACGTTCACCCTCCAATATCTTGTCACATCGGCAGTCTTGAAACCGCAGACATGGAGGTAGGGATTCTCGCCAGCCGCGGCAGCCGAGAAGAACTTGGCGTCGCCACCGGCCGCGGGTATTATCAGTAGGTCGTCGGTGTCTCCCACCGCGATTGCCGGGGCACTCGCTCCGAATACCAGGGAATTCACATTGACAATATCGTTACCCCCCATATCCAAATTGCCGTCGAGGCCAATGCCCCCCACCGACAAGATTCCAAGCATAATCACATTGCCTGAGACAGGAACGCATGTCTGGACTATCTCCGTACACGGGCATCCGCTATCCATCGTGACATGGTAAAGTTTATTGTCGTATTCGTCGGAGATTATCATGCCCGGCTGCGGGTAGTCCAGGCCGCCCGAAGCACAGGGATCGCCCCCATAGTTCGCCCTCCAGTGGTTCTTCAGGTTGTTGTAAATGTCATCACAAAAAGATTCACCACCCTCCATGTCATCGCCATTTTGCAGCTGATCTAAAGTTTTTGCCATCTTAAAACCTCCTTAACCAGAACATTTGCAGGCTTTCTTTAAAGGCTCTCCGTCGGAAAACGATTCTGTCGCGCAGCTACCCACATAAGCGAACATCCTCTCATACTCCGAGGCCTCCATCCAGGTCTCCGCCACATCGCCACAATGAGGGACTATCATACATTGTCTCAGTATATATTGAAGGTCAATGCCTGTGATCTGAACCGTGCTGTTCATGAAATCGTAAGTCATGCTCTCCACATAGAAGTAGCGGCCATACTCGCCCGTCCCGGCCGGGTCTATCCCATAAGGGTCCTGAAGCCTGAAGTTCGAATGGATGTCTAGCTCCTTCGCCCAGCTCATGGGGATAGTGAATTTTACTTTCGGGTCTCCGTATCCTCTTTTTAAAAGCTCCTCGGCGATTCTGATAAGAACCAGGTCCTCGGAATCAGTCCAGGGCAAATCCCACATGCTATCGCCCTCTCCGCCGGTCTCTTCTATCCCTCGGTATCCTCACATCGTCTTCCATGTCCGCCTCGAACTTATTGTCTTTGTAGTCTTCCCTAGCGTCCTTGAACAGGCGCTGCCAGGGAATGTAGTCCCAAGTGGCCTTGACTGTGTTGATGGCTTCAGTAAGATTGAATTCTCTTAGGGGAGAATCCATAAGGTCAATCTGATCGAACAAGAAGGTCTCTGTCGCATAGTTAAAGATGTCTTTCTTTTCGATCACGAACCTGCCGTCGTTCGCAGGGAACCCATGAATGCCGTAACTGAAAAACAGCTGCCTCAAAACCTCCATGCTGTCCTGGCTGGTCTGAATGATCAGCTTGCCGGATTCCCCGACTCCCAGATCGTCAAACTTCGAGGCGAGGACATCAAAAGAGGTTGTATTCAATAATTCATCTGGGACTTCTAAGATATTCCTCAGGTAGTAAAGGATGATGTAGGCCGGGTTCTGGATGTGGCCATTAACAGAGTTCAGGCCGGCAACCGAATAGCCGCGAGCGTTGAACGTTATTTTTTTATCCTCTTGGTCGGCAGTGAAATCTATGAATGTGCGGCCGTCCCTCCAAACTATGCTGTAGTCGGCCGGAGGAGATTTGGGTTCTCCGTCAGAGAAAACATTGCTTACAAAATACAATATCCCATTCGCCGCCAGATACTCATAGACGAGCGTGTCTGTGTAGATCGCCTGGACGGCCCCGGGGTTTTCGAATTCCGTGCCCAGGATGCATTGACCCAGGACTTCCGGGAAGGCCTTGCCGACCTCATCGGGATGGATCTGAGGGAAAATCAGTTCCGTGCAAATTCTGGGAGGAACTTTCTTCTTGAAGTATTTTTGGGTGATATCCTTCAACTTGACAACAAATTGAGTGCCTTGCAGATGGTAGTCCTCCACTATCATGCCCACAATCGGGGTCTTATCACTTTCAGGCTCGAATCCGGTCGCAAGCCACAGATTGATAGCCTGATTTTTAAGGAACCAATTAGCCAGGAGCTTCGAGTATTTCTTATCGGTGTTGACGAGCCTTATGGTCATGTCGGATATCTGAAAGAGGCCTGTCCTATGATCTATTGCTCGAGTAACGGAGGAGACATCGATGATTCTCCCGTCGTAGAATGTCTCCGGGGATCGGGTGTCGATAGGGGCTACACAGTCCTCGTAGGTCCCGCCGAGCTTGTTTTTCCAGGTGAAGCACACTAAAGGAAGAGCATCGATTCCACTCCTGGCTCTTATCTCGGGCATCAAGCCGACCCTCAGTATTAAAGCCGCGCCCGCGGTGCATAGGCCGGTCTCGTCGGGTCGCCAGACGCCGGCGTAGCCCTCCGCCACGTCGGGTGTTAGCTCATCTACCTCGGTCTTTCTGATTTTCAGCTTGTAAGTCCCCATGGACAAAAAAGGAAATTTATTCTTAGGTATGGTTATCTGAGCATCGCTGTCCAAAGTGAAGTCGCCAGCCGGTAGCTTGATCGATTCCACCGCATCCCAGTTGAACTTGAAATATTCAAAAGGAGCTGAGACGGCATAAAAAGACCCCGTATTAAATGCTAATAGTCCTATTTTACTCCAAGTTTCATTGTAGCGAGTGTAAAGAGTCGTCCAGTCCGTGCCGTTGGTGCTGTATTTGAAGACCATGGAGGAACCCGCGCCCGACCCTTCAATCTCTACTTTCAGCCATGTCGGAAATGTTATATCGTTCACAAAAGCAACCTCTCCCACTCCCATATCCATAATTCGAAGACCGTCACGCCCCCATGGATCGTATTTCGCGCGCGCAAAATGAATTCCTTTAGTTCCGCTTATGGCATCGGTTATGTAAATGCCGGCATAGGTGCGATCGTTAACTGGATAAGAATTAAGTTTTGTCTCGACCGTGAGTTTTGATAATCCCGGAACATTGATCCAGGCGACAGGACCGTTTTCAGTTGCGCCCCAGAACATTCCGTCGTGTCCGTCTTCTATGGCTAAAGTAAGCAAACCTCCAGCTTGCTCTATGGTTCCGCTGTTCGGTTCGTCGTTCCAAGCAAGATCCCTGACGCCGTCCTCAAAATTATCCTCCCAATCTCCCGGCGCCCCTCCTTCCTGATGCCAGAATTCAATCTCCGTCACATAAGATTTCCAGCTAGCGTAAGGTAGACCTCCTTGGTCTATCTCAGCATCGTCCTGGTCGAATCCCAATCCAGCTATGACAAACTCCACCTGCTCGCTCGTACGCAGGGCATAATGTGAAAACGAGTTGACCATAGGATTGAAGTAGTAAACTTTCACATGACTGGGCACTATGTAAGACTCTACCTTCTCACCCTCAGCATTAGGATCGCCAGGTTTGTAGAATCCTGTTTCGAAAAATATCCCTTGGCTGAACAGGTCCGCCTGATGCTCGGTCATGAAAGGCCCTCCACCGAATGCCCGGGCTGGAAAATGTGCATCGCCCGAAGGCGGAGGTAAGCCCGCGGGATAACCATAAATGTAAGTACTTGGCCTTACCCCCCTTACGAGATCATATTCAGTTGTCGGCGGGACGCAGGTATCCTGTACCAGAGAAAGGCTATAAGGAGCAACGGCTTTGCATGCTTCATCCGCGCCGTCGACCAAGGACGCATCTACCAGGCTGAAATAAGCTACAGTCTTCACCAATTCGCCGCCGGTATACTCATGCCCGAATGTGCGGGCGCCGGGGGTTACTGAAAATTGTCTATAGGGAAGCATTTAAATTAACTTTATCCCCTCGGTTAAAGTCTTGAGCTCCAGCCTCCATTCCCGGAGCTCCACCTCGTCCCCGTATATAAGGCGGTTTGCGTAGTCGCTTATATTTTTTATGATGACGTAGTAGCAAAACGGCCGGGTGTCGTCGGGGATGAACACGAATTTCCCTCCATAATCGCGCTGGACTACGGTCAGGAATCTGTGCATCTCATCGACAGCATCGGGATTATTTATATTTTTAAGGGTGATTGAAAAATGCTCGGTCGCTGAGTAGTAGCTGTGCCAGTCCTGTCCGTAGTGGGTTTCTTGTATGCCCATAAAATACTGAGGGCCATCCGCGCGACCGGGCTGCAGGTGGACCTTGCAGTCGGCCGTTGTGAATTTCGACCATTGGCCGAGCCACCATTCTCCGAGCTCAATATGCTCATCTCCATTCGTCGGATCGGCGACTTCAAGCAGCCAGCACTGAAAAGTGGAGTCAAGCTTCCCATATGTGTTTCGAAAATGCTCGATCATTCGGCCGGCAACTGATAAATCGACAAGAACCGGCTGATCGCCCCAAGCACACTCTCCGGCCTCTTCGGGACATGCGTCATCGCATCCTTTGAGGCGAAAGACTCCCCCAACTACGGGAAGATATTGGATGTTATGATTGAAGACGCTGACAAGAGTTACATTCTTAGGTGACTCCAAATCGACACAAACCCACTCCGAGGAGGCGCCTGACCCGACTGCTGTTGTCCTGTAAGGATACGAGGGACGCTCGGCATAAAGATTCTTCAGCACATAGAGGGTGTCTTCAGTTTTTGAGAAAAGAGGAGTATCGCTGTTTATAAAGTTCTCAAGAGAGTAAAGCATGGTCATGTTTCTATTCCCAGGGCCTTTTTGAATTCAGGCTTCATGATATGGGAGCGGAACATCTCCAGGAGTTCGGGAGCAATCATTGTCCTCGTCACTTCTCGGGCGGTCATGGGGTCTAGTGTTGTAATTTTAAAAACGGGAGAGAAATGAAGGGTGACGGAAGCTCCGGCTCTTTCTCTTTCTCTGATGGTTTCTCTCAGCGGCACCACCGCTCCCGCCCTTGGCGCGACAAATAGCTCGGGGCCTCTTTCGCCGACTATGGCAGGCTCTCCAGCCTCTAGCCTGCCTCCTTTTTCCATTCCTTTCGGTTTGATCTTAGCAAAGAGAGCCCCTACTGTAGCGATCAACGCGGCGGCTGCCGCTATATTGAAGGGGAAAGGAATCGCTTTAAAAACCGACGCGAGCCCCGAGGCCAGGGCTTCCGCTTTCTTGGCTACCCAGCTTTTGACCGAAGCTAAGGACTCCGCAAGCACCAGCCTCCCTATTTGATGAATGGTATCTCCGACAAAACCGGAAATGATTCCTTTCATTATTTCGAAGACGCTCGCCGTCCCTTCGCTCCAGGTCATTAGAGTGCCAGTCAAATTATCAACCATGCTCTCGAAACTACTCTCAACATTCTGTCTTAACTCGTCAAAAATACTAGTAGTATATTCGCTTATGCTCGAGACTTTCTCTTGGACTCCCTCATCTAAACGGGCGAACTCCATCAGAGTCATGTCGACCATCATGGGAATTATCGATGCCCCGACAACTTTCTCCTTCAGCTTATTGAATATCCCCACAACCCCATCCTTGAGTTTCGTTGTCAGCTCTTTGACCTTCCGGAAGGCTCCGGTGAACTTATCTACAACGCCCCTGACTAAGCCAGTAATGAGCTTGATAACTGTTTCCCCTATGGTTCTCCATATCCCTATATAAAAGCTAAAGAAAGCAATAGCCCCATCCTTTATGACATTATAGGCCCCTACAAAAAAGCCTATGATCTTTTTCCAAAGCTCTGAAAAGAATTTCGAGATCGGCTCCCAGTTCGCAATGATAAGAGCTACCAAAGCAATGAGACCCACAACTGCGGCCATAACGAGACCTATGGGTCCGGTGAGCAAAGTGAAGCCTGCGGCCAATGCGGGAAGGAATATCAGGATGGGTCCCAGCACTGCCATCAGGCCTCCAAGCACCAGAACTACTTTTGTTATAAGAGATGCCAATTTAGGATGGGCTTCCATCCAAGTTCTAATTTTCGTGATCACTCCTGATACCCTCTCAACGAATTTTGTTATAATCGGGACGAGCTTATCGGCTATGGAGAACGTAACCCCTTTGAAAGATTCCCTGAGGGTGGTCATCGCGTCGTTTAACTTAGCTGCTTTGTCAGCGGCTTCCTGGTCAAATACGATTCCCATCTCGCGTGCTTTTTGCTTAAGAGCTTCCAGTCCTTTCTCCCCTTCAGCAAATAAGGGTAGCAGTTGGGTTCCGGCTCTCCCAAATATTTCCTGTGCTGTAGCCGCCCGGATCGTCGGGCTCTCGATGGCCGTGATGGCCTTGGCGATCGTATTGAACTGCTCCTCCGGGCTCAGCTTTATCAGGTCCTCTGCCGAGAGGCCGATCCGGTCAAACGATCTCACGTAAGTTGCCATCCCGTCCTTGGCATCCATGATGGTCTTTGACATTTTCTTGACGCCCTTCTCGACATCGCCGAGGCTGGCCCCGCTTATCTCAGCCGCATAGCGGAGCTCGGAGAGGGCCTCTGTGGAGAAGCCTGTCCGGAGCGCCATCTTGTGGACTTCGTCCCCGGCTTTGACATAGCCGCTCACCATCTTCCCGATGGCGCCCGTTATAACAGCGCCTGCGGCGGTCATGGCCATTCCCGTCTTTTTGATCTGGGCGCTGTTTTTTTGGATGAATCCGCCGAGCGACTTTGTCTCTTTCTGGGCGCCCTTGATGCTCTCGGAGAACTTAGACCTGTCCAATGTAAGTGTCGAAACTATAGCCCCAGCTTTGAACGCTATATTAACTCACCTCCCCTTCTAAAGAATTCAATATTCCTCCTCGTATTTCCTGAGCTCGAATTGGAGCTGCAGAAGTCGCTCCTCATAGTTCGACTGCGTGGCGTGCGTCCCGAACCGCACCGCCTGCAATAGAGATAGTTCACGGTGCAGTTCTCGCTTCTTCGCCTCCACCGCCAACGTCTCCTCGTCGCGGATGTCGAGATTCAGCAACTCTTTAAATGACAGCGTGCCTGGGAATTCACCGGCGATTAGGCCGATTTGTCTTGCCCAGGCTTTGACCCGTTTTTTTCCGCTTTCTCCTCGGGTGTCGTTTTACGAAATTCAAAAATTTGAGACATGGTATGGTCGAGCAAGGAGCCTATATCCCTAATATCGATCTTGTTTAAAATTTCAACTGGCACTCCGAATAATGCCTCTACTTGTTTGTAGAGTGCTTGGATGTCCCCTCCTGTAGCAGCTTTTTCATATTTCTTTACTTCATCAAGCGTTACTCGAGAGAGCGAACGATTCTGGTATGTCTTTCCATCGATCTCGACCTCTATCGGCTTGTGGATGCTCTTCTGCGTGCTTAGGATCAGTTTTTTCTCTTCCATCATGCACAGATTCCTATTATCGCCGTTGCGGGAGACTCCACGCCTTCCGATCCATATTCGCCGCAGAATCCGCTATCCTGATTCGGGAATACTTTGAATTTGACCATATGCACTCGTTGCCCAGCTCTGTCCCAAGTGAGTTCGAATTCGCGATAGGGGTGACATTTATAGAGCAGCGTCCATGTTTCGGGCCGGGTATCAGGCACATTATTGCAGATGGGTGCTATCAAAATCTGCTTGGCGTTGGCATACATATCACATCCGGCTATGTTCCTGAGCGTGAGAACTTTTCCACTAAGAGTGCCCATGCCCTCATATGCGATGGTTTTTTCGAGCTGATCAAGTTTGCTTCTGGCCATAGGAATGTCGAGTTCGACAACCGTTCCGGCGAAGACCCCATCCACGGACGCATCGCCATAGCCTTCTTCCTGAACATCGGATATGGTATCTGTCATGCGTAGAGAGATTGTGCCCAAATAAGGACCGATGTGCATCTGCTTGCCTGGTCCTCCTTCGTAATCCCAGATGACCACACATGGTCCAATGTCACCAATTGGTAGCTTCGGCATTTTAAACCTCCTTTAAAGTATTTATATTTAACAGTTTAAATATATTGTAATTTTAAACTTAATCTTCGCACCAGCCTTCCTCTATTTTCCATGTGTAATTCGTTGAAAATATAAACAATCCACTCGCCCCTGGATTCTCGACTGGCGCTGGCGGGCCGTAGGCATCAATGACCATGGCCGTATATTTCCGCCCCGTTCCCGGTGGCACACGGGGCAGATTCCAACCGCCTGTGTTGTGAAATGCCTCGTAAAGTTGTTCAGCGTCCTGGTGGGCGACGAAATAACTCTTTGCCCTGTTTAGCAACTGTACCGCTTTTTCGATATACTTGGGCCAGTATGTGCAACCATAATCCGGATCATCTGGGTTTGATGGCGGTACCGTAGCAACCACTCCTCCAACATCTGACAGCACTGCACCTCCCGCATTCTCCAGCACAGCAAGATAGCGTATGGGTATATTGACACCCGCAAAATTTTTCACAGGAACATGACCGGCGAAAAGATTCGTGCCAATAATCCAATTCTGGGCAATGTGCCAGCCAAAGGCTGTACTCCTTTGTGCGACAAAAGTGGTAATCTCTTTTATCATTCGCCTGCCTTCCTCCTCAATCCTTCGGCAATCATTCCCATATATTTCTCCTTATTCTTTATGAGTTTCGACTCCAGGAACTTCGCTCCGCTACCTGCCATCGTCCAAGTGACGCCCGGAGGCATCTCGTGGACGGTCGCAGCATACTCCGCATCGAAGCCCAACTCTATGGTTATCTCCCCAGCCAATATTCTCGGTGGCTCTATCTTCTGGCTCCGCCACAGGTTGCCCGTCTTGTGGGGCGCCCTGGGCTTCTCGAGTATCGCATCCCGTATGACCATGCTGGCTACCTTATATTCCATCCTGGCCGATTCTTCCGGTATCTCCTTATTTATAACACGAGGAAACTTTATGTCAAAATCTTTCGTATCAAAAGTCATTCCGGTCTTTGCCATCATTTCACCCATATTTCAGCATGATGGATTTTTGTTGAGTTCTGCGGCTTCTTTATTATGATTATCGGATGGTCTATGCCGTAGGTTGGGGTATCAAGCGATAGTTGCAGTTGGTCTTCGTGTTCAAAGGTTATGTGTTCCGGCTTGCAGAATATCTTTGCCGCACTCAAAACCTCTTCTCCTTTGTAGTCTTTCATCAATCTTGTGTCGTACATTATCCTGCAGGGAATAGCAGGCTTTACGTCAGCAGGCTCTTCTGGTTCGCCCCACACATCGCCCGCCGCGACCTGGGCTACCCTCATTTTGTTTATAAGCAGGCTATCAAAACTCATTTTCCTTCCATTTTCGTTTTTATAAAATTGGATGCCTCGAGAAGCGACTGGGGCGTCCCCATGTCCGACCAGAATCCACGGAGCATCGAATACCGAAGCTTCCCCTTTCGGACATATTCGTTGTGGACATCGGTTATCTCAAGCTCCCCTCTGCCCGACTTCTCAAGTCCTTCTATTATCGGGAACACGTTCCAGTCGTATATGTAAATCCCGACGGCTATGAAGTTGGATTTGGGCTTACTGGGCTTCTCCTCTATACTGATGACCTTCCTGTCTTTGACGTCAACCACGCCGAATCTTTTCGGCTCCTTCACAGAGGCAAGGAATATTCTGGCTTCGCCCTTTTCCATCTCCCCGACTTCGATATCATGCTCGAAATAGTTGTCGCCGAGAATCACGGCAAAATGATTTTCTCCAACAAAACCCTTAGCAAGATAAAGAGCCTCCGCGATTCCGCCCATGCCGTCCTGCACGCGATAAGTGAAATCAACGTCGAGATCAGACCCGGAACCCAGAAGACCTATCATGTCGCCCACATGCTCTTTGCCCGAGATGACAAGGATTTCCTTCACCTCCATTTGCCTCAATGTCCAGAGTGGGAAGAATATCATCGGCCTGTCGTAGACGCACAGCAAATGCTTGTTGGTCACTTTCGTGGAGAGCCCCATTCTGGAGCCCGTTCCGCCTGCTAAAATTATTCCTTTCATTTCTTACCGCTCCCTCGCACCTCGTTCTTTACTTTCGTTGAGCTGCGGTCAGGGTAGTATGGCATGGCCAGCACTCTTCCTCCGATACTCTCCATAAACTCATTGGCGGGCTGCTCTTTATGGTCCGTTGCTTCGACTAAAATATCAGGCTTCAATGCCCGCACATTACCCAGCGGGGAATATGTATTCTGAGCGACAGCCACATCCACCCATTTCAGGCTACGCGCCAAATCGAATCTCTCGTCAAAATTCATCGCTGGCCTCGGCTTCTTCTCCATTACCGCCGCATCAGTCAGCACACCAACAATCAGT
>Ga0209977_10001289_pt1 | contig 10972 bp, 7 predicted proteins | sample SumtaG_2_FD_183113 | JGI IMG/M metagenome (GOLD analysis project Ga0209977, IMG submission 183113) | Deep subsurface microbial communities from Indian Ocean to uncover new lineages of life (NeLLi) - Sumatra_00607 metaG (SPAdes) (version 2) | ecosystem: Environmental > Aquatic > Marine > Oceanic... | reverse complement strand
TATCTAAAACAATATCTTTTCTATAATCCTTGAAGATTCTTTTTTGAGCGATTTGCATAGCCATTCGCATTCCTGAAGAACCACCAATTCTCATACCCATTGGATTTTGACCCCCATGACCGAAGGGTGATGCTCCCTGTGTGCCAATCCAGTGGTCACCTCCACTATGTTCTTCATCCTGTTTCTGCATTAATTCTTCGAACCTTTTCTGCATTTCTTCGAGATCAAAAAACTGACTCATCATTTCTTGAAGATTACCACCCATTTCTGAGAGATCAAGATTTTTTTCTAACCATTTCCAGATTTCATCTTTTATTTCATTTGGAGCGTCAATGAATAGGGTATTTCCAGAATCTGGTCCATATTTTTCCAAAAGTTCCTCAAGAAACTTTTCTAAATCATCAATGTCTATATATTGTTGATATTCTTGTAGAAGGAGTTGTAAGCCTTCTATAAGTTCTGGTAGTGTAATATCTTTATTGAGCCAGTCCCAAATTTCTTGTTTAATATCATCTGGGAATTTAAACATTGCTTCTTTGAAAAAATTCGCAAAGGCAATATCATAAATGTCGAAGTGGTGCTCATTTTTACATAAAATTGAGCGTGATGTGTAGTAAAACTCGACCATGTTATGGATTAATCCTCCATTTAAAGCTTCTAACAGAGTCAGATATTCTGTTATCGATACAGGTAACCGTTCTTTAAGGTAATAAAAAAATTCTACAAACATTTAATTAAATTATAATATTTTCAATGTTGGTTATCTAAATAGAGTTAACCATATAATATTAGTTTTTGTAATGCTTCGAATTTATTCTTGGTTTTCTAACATATCATCAATTAATTCTTTTCTTTCTTGAGGTTCAAGGCTTAAAACTTCCTTAATAAACTGTTTTTTCTCTTTAACTGATAGTCTAATTAACTCAATCTTTTTAATTTCTTCAGGACTGAGTCTTGAAAAGATATAGTGGCTAATTTTAGGAACCTTCTCATATTGATAATTTGTATCTATATAATTTTTAATGAAGGGAGTCTCTTCTTTGATTTCTTCTATTAGTTCTAAAGAGGTTTTAAAAGCTCTATCTTCTGAAATTTCAAATAATAATTTTTTTTGTTTATATCTTCTTACAGCATAATAAGCTCCAACAGAAGAACCAATGGATACAATTCCAACTGTTATTGGAATTATTACAAATAAGAAAATTTGCTCAAAAATATTAGGTGGAATTGATCCTACTTTTATAAAAATACAATTTGAACTAATGTTTCCTGTTTTAAGATATGCCACTATTTTAAAATAATATTTACCTGCGCTAAACTCTTCTACCGAATAAGAATTAGTAGTGATATTACTTTTAAGTAATGATACACTTTCATTTACTTCATGTATATACCTAGTAGAATAATAAATCGAATAATAATCAGCGTTCTTAACGGGGGTCCATTTTAAATTAAAATAGCCATCAATATCTAAACCTCCTGCGATATTAATTAATGTAAGATGATCAAGGGGATAATTAAAAAAAAATATAATATTCCAATCTAAATTTCCTAATACTGTGTATGCTCCATCTGAGGATATTCCAACTGATCTTATATCTCCTCCTGTTGAATAATCCCATAGTGGAGTGGAGCTTGATTTATTAAATAAATATACACGGTTGTCATCGCTTCCTCCTACAATATAATTCCCATCTGAGGAAATCGCAACCGATCTTACATCTCCTTCTGTTGAATAATCCCATAGTGGAGTGGAGCTTGAGTTATTAAATAAATATACACGGTTGTCATCGCTTCCTCCTATAATATAATTCCCATCTGAGGATATTCCGACTGATCTTATATCTCCTCCTGTTGAATAATTCCATAGTGGAGTGGAGCTTGATTTATTAAATAAATATACACGGTTGTCGTCACCCCCTCCTACAACATAATTTCCATCTTCCGAAATCATTACTGACATAACATCTTCTCCAGTTGTATATTCCCATAATGGGATAGAGCTTGTGGTATTAAATAAATATATTTTATCATCCCTATCTCCTGCAACAGCAAAATTCCCATCTGAGGAAATCGATACCGAGGTGACTATCCCCTCAGTAACATATTGCCACAATGGCGTTGAGTTCAATTTATTGAAGAAGAGAATTCTGTCACCATTAGTTCCCACAGCGATGTAATTTCCACTAAAGGAAATTGCAACTGATGAGACGTATTCCTGAATATTATAATGCCATAAAGGTGTTGAACTTAATCTATTAAAAAAATAAATTTTCTCATCAGAACTTCCCGCTACAATATAATTTCCGTCTGAGGAAATTGATACTGATGTAACCATCCCATCAGTGGTATATTCCCAATATGGAGTAGGATCAAATTTTTCAAATAAATATATTTTTTTATCTGTACTACCTGCTACAATCCAATTTCCATCTGAGGAAATTGATACTGAAGTGACACTTTCCTCAGTTGAAAAGCTCCATAAGTCGTTGGAATTTGACATATGGGGATGTGGATTTACTTTATTCATTTCTTTCTGTGAATAAATAGAATTATTTTGGATTAATAATAAAGGACTCAAATAAAAAAACAGAATAAATAAGATTATTAAAATGATATTTACCAAATTAATTCTACTTTTAGATTTCATAATGTTATATATGCAGTCTAAGTTTTTAATTTATAATTTCTGTTCAATAGAATATATTCATTTAAAATAAAAAATGCATTTGGAATAAAATTGAAATTATTGTATAAAATTTTTATAATGGAGTCTTATATTTCAATACTTTTCAAATTTTTTAACTGGGATTCTTTAATTTTCTTAAATTTATATTTTTTTTTACCCTTATCCATTTCTTTAACAATAAGAATATATTTATCATATTTTTCCTTGACTTCATTTAAATCTATTGTGATTAAAGGGTGATCTTTATGAAATTCTTCAAAATTATTCACAATTATTTGATTAACTGGATTATTAGGATGGATAACTACATATTCTTCACATTTTGTGCATGCTCGAACTCTTAAAGTTAACACCACTTTTTTTTATTTAGTTATAACTTTTGAGTTATATTTCAAGAAATAACTTACATATCTTCCATTAAAAAACAATCTGGAATAAAATCGAAATTCCCTTTTATAAATTTAACTAATAAAAATGCAATGAAATTTGAAGTTGTTTCAAGTTTTTAATCTAACATGTTTTTTAAATCTACAAGAATTTTGTAATAGACTTCATGATTTAATTTATAAGAGTTTTCATCATAATCTAATAGTATTAAGTTCAAACGAGATAAAACATTTAAATACTTCTTGAGGGTATAATAATGCATTTTTAAAAGTTTTGAGATTTTTGTAGGATTTATACCCTCGTTTGAAGATTTCAACAATTTAAGTATTTTTATAATACTCTCGTTCCTCAAATAATAAAATAACTTGTCATAATACTCATTTAATTGAAATTTAAAAAATGTCTTTTGGTTATCAAAATCAACTTTTCTTATAAACTGAAATTTTGCTAAAAATTTTAAATGCCATAGAACTTGGTTACTTCCAATTTGTAATATATTCATTATATCATTCATATTACAGCCAGGATTATCACATATATATTTATAAATCTCTTTCCTTCTAGGATTTTCAAGTATATTTTCCTTTACCAGTTTTGCTCCAGGTATAATTAGATTCTTTTCAATTAAAGTTTTTAAAATTTCTTCTATTTTATCTCTATTTATAGCTTCATTTTTTCTTAAATAATAATTTAAATAACCTATTATATCTAGAATTGAGAAGAATGGTTTCTTTTTTATATACTCTTTTACGAGATTATATACTTCAGCCTCTTCTCTATCTAAATGATTATCATTCAAGAAATCGCCTTAAATTTAAAGTGTTACTAACTAAAATATAGTAAATATGTTTATTAAAATATATGTTATTCTTTTAGAAATACATATGAGAATGAATTATATGTTTAAGTTAAATTAAATTAAGAGCGTTTTTTTATTAGTTTGGATCCCACTATACAATACAATCGATTTTAATAAAGAATATTACAATCGTTTTTAGTAAAGAATATTCTGTAAAATATTTTCATTCTAATTTAAGTACTAATCTAATTTTTAATTTTTGTATTTTTGGTTCTGAAATAACAGTAGATGGTGTGTAGATCGTGTAAAGTTATTAGTTGAACAAATGATTGAGGGTTACTATTTCAATATTATTCCATAAAGATTTAAATAACATAATAGGCAATTTATTAAATTGTATATTATAAATTTACTAAAAAGTAAAAAAAAGTATTGAAGATGGTTGAATAAAAATTGAAAAGAACTTGTTATAAAGCAATTCTACTTATTCTATGTTTTTCGATGCTTAGTGGTACTGTGAGCCTTGGATTTGCCAGAGCTGAATTAGCATCGGCAACTTCAACTGAATATAGCGCAACTTTTGTCGTGTTTGACCATGAATATTGTGATTGGCCTCATCCCGGGGTATCAACATTTGAAATTCCTAACAATTGGCAAGTTACAGCCGTTGATTTGATCTATACTGCACATTGTGATCCAGATGACTGGTATCTACGAGCTATGGCGTTCTATTTAGATGGTTATCCAGATGGTAGAGGTGGGGCAATTGGATGTCGAAGAGTTGGTAAACATGATGTCTCGGGTTGGACAATTTCTCCTGGTCAAACAAAATCTCGGACGTTTGATATGAATCATGTAGAGTTTCCACTAACTACTTATCCTCACCCACCCAATTGGATGACTTTCATCACTGGAAGCGAGAGTTTCTTACCGGGATATTTTAGCCCAGGAGTACATGAGGTTACAGGTTTTGTTTCATCTCAATATCCAGGAGCCGTCCAGGAATCATGGATATCTATAACGTTGGAGATTACATATACCTTAAGAATTATACAAGCAGAAGTAGAGTTTAATCCTGATACTTTAAATCGCAAGAGCCAAGGAAAATGGGTTACAGTATATATAGATCTACCAGATGGATTCAATGAGGAAGATATAGACATATCAACGATCAAGCTTAATGGTATGGTGGACGCTGAAGAAAAACCAACTGGAATTGATGAAGATGGAATCCTAATGGTAAAGTTCGATCGGCAAGCTGTTAAAGCTTTACTTGAACCTGGTGAAAATGTAGAAATATCTATATCTGGAGAATTGTTTAATGGAATGGAATTTGAAGGAACAGATACAATTCGTGTTATTCATTAAAATCTTAATCTTAATTTTTTTTTATTTTATTTGATATATATAATATCATAAACATATATTTTTTCAAAAATTTTCAAATCTTCTTGAATGGGTGGATTATCTTGAAAAAAAATAATATCAATTTAATAATTCTGAGTTTAATAACAATTTCAACATTAGTTTTCCCTACTTATGCTTTTTTTGTAAGAAATGATGCTTCAACAATTAAAAAATCAATAGCAAGTAATATAGAAACACCTCAACTTTCTCTTGCATATGAATGGGTTCCTGATGGTTCAAAAATAAGTACGGAAAATGGTAACCAATGGTACCCCCAAATTTCCGGTGATGGAGCGAATGGTGCAATTATTACATGGGAAGATGAAAGGGACGGAGAAAAGGGTGATATTTATGCTCAAAGGGTTAATTCAGCGGGAAATGTGCAGTGGGTTCCTGGTGGTGTCGCTATTAGCACTGAAAATGATACACAAGGCTCTCCACAAATTTGTAGTGATGAAGATGGAGGGGCAATTATCACTTGGAACGATAAAAGAAATGGAGTGTACTATGATATTTACGCTCAAAAAATTAATTCTACAGGGAGTGTAATATGGGATGTTAATGGTACAGAAATATGTACAACAAATGAAAGTCAATCAGTACCTCAAATTTGCAGCGATGGAGCCGGGGGTGCCATCATCACATGGACTGATTTTAGAAATGGAAACAACTATGATATTTACGCTCAAAAAATTAATGTTACAGGGAGTTTGAAATGGGATGTTAATGGTACAGAAATATGTACAGAGGATGGAAACCAGATTTTTTCTAAAATTTGCAGTGATGGCACTGGAGGGGCTATTATTACATGGGAGGATTCAAGAGGCATTTACGCTCAACGGATTAATTCTACAGGAAGTGTAATATGGGATGTTAATGGTACAGAAATATGTACAGCAGATAATATTCAATGGCAACCTCAAATTTGCAGCGATGAGATTGGTGGTGCAATTATCACATGGGCGGATTATAGAAGCGGAACGAACTATGATATTTACGCTCAAAAAATTAATTCTACAGGAAGTGTAATATGGGATGTTAATGGTACAGAAATATGTACAACAATTGAAAGTCAAATATTGCCTCAAATTTGCAGCGATGGAGCCGGGAGTGCCATCATCACATGGACTGATTTTAGAAATGGAAACAACTATGATATTTACGCTCAAAAAATTAATTCTACAGGGAGTTTGAAATGGATCATCAACGGAATCGCAGTATGTGCAACAAATGAGGACCAAGAAGCTCCACAAATTTGCGATGACGGAGATGGGGGTGCTATTATTACATGGGAAGATTCAAGAGATATATGGGGTGATGTATATGCACAACGAATTAATTCAGCGGGAAAACTACTGGGGACTGCTGAGGGTGTAGCTATTTGTACAGCAGGGCTTGCCCAACGTCAACCTCAAATTTACGGTGATGGAAATGGAAGCGCGATTATCACATGGTTTGATAAAAGAAATGGATTCGACTACGATATTTACTCGAATTGGATTAAAATAGAATCTTCTTTAGATGGTGATAAAGGTTTTCCGATTGAAAATATAATCATTATATCATCTGTAATTGGTGGTATAGTAATTGTGGGCATAGCAACATTTTTTATTCTTAAAAAACGTCGAAAAATCGAATAATTAATAATCTACTTTTTTATTCTTTTTAATTTTAATTTATCTCTAAAAATAAATAAAAAGGTTTGAAATCTAATTTATTGATATAGATTTTAGTAAATTAGGACATTTGAAGTATTGGTAAAGAATTACTTCAATAATATTATCTTAAAAAATTTTTTAGTCTAAAATATCTAGAAAAAAGCTTTTTTAGGAAAATTATGTAATGCTCAATTCAATTGCTAATTAATTAATGAGCTAGTTATGAAAAAACAAATAAATCAGTTTTAAACATTTAATTCAAGACACTTGTATAATACAGATAATTTATATTAAAAAAGTCTCCTTAAGAAAAAGGCATTTTTAGATTTCAAAAAATAAAAAAATCACAAGAGAATATTAAAAAAAAAGAAATATTCTTAAAATTTTAAAATTATCAATATCCAATAAGTTATCCGTTAGGAGATAAAGATGACTTTGATTATTTTTAAAATAAATATTATTGAATATTTTTTAGACGTTTGAAAGAGATTCGTAATGCTTACTGTTAAACGTTATAGAAATATTTATCAAATAATTGGTATATGAATTTTCAAAATAATTTTCTATTAATTAAATTGAATTAAACAATCAATTTAACTTTTTAGGATGTTTCTTAAAATTCCCAGATTTTTTAAAAAAAAATTGTACAAGAGTAGGAACTTCAAATCTATTAAACATTACCATGATTTTGAATTTCATCTCTCATTTTTAGTAATCTATTAGGTAAATTTGAAAATATAGCATCTACATATTGTTCTTTATATTTCATGGTTAGGAATTCTCGCATTGATCTTTTAAAAAGAACACCCCAGATATAGAATTTGAAGCCTTTATCTTTGATCTTTTTGAATAATTCAAAATTAACAAAATTAAAATTAACATTTATTCCTTGGATATTTAATTTTCTCATATTTTCTAATTCTAGGTGTTTCTCCTCAATGGGTGAATGATGCAAAAAAATAGAATTAATCAATGTTACTTTTTTATCGAATTCTCTAATCTTAGAAAATAATACAGGAAGCGGATTTGGATTTACTGAAGATTGTGCAATTTCGATTTGTTCAATTAAATCAAATTCTCTGGCAAGCTCAATTATTCTTATACCTACCTCAGGATCACTTATATCAAAGTTATACTTTATGTCATAATTTTTAAATGCATTAAATACTTCACGAAGAGTTGGAATTGACTCATTATTTTCTAATTTAAATTCTCTTATTTCATTAATATCTAAATTATTAATTGACACATCCTCTCCATTTTTTCTAAGACTTTGATAATAACATAAAACGATTTCATTATCTTTTGACAATTTAGCTTCAGTCTTAAGTCCATCAACCCCCATATCAATTGCATTCTGAAATGAAGTCATAGTATTTTGTACACCTATAAATCCTGCTCCTCTATGGCCCCAAATAAAAGTTTTTTTCAATATCATATACCTCCCATTTCCTTGTTGATTTCTAATGCTAATTTAATGAGATAAAAATAAACCAATGCGTATTGAAGATCCCCTTCTATCTTAAGATCGCCATTAAAAAAGGACTTAAAAAAATCCAAATTACCTGAAAGAATTTGATTCATAGTTTTTTGAGGACACGATACCATAATTGTAGCACCATCTATTTCACCTTTCCCATATTTAAATTCTCCTCCTCCAAATTCAACCCAATACTTAAAATTTGAATTGAATAGCGTATTTTGTACGACTTGTCTTTTAAGCAGTCCTAGTTCTTCATTGAATTCCTCACTTTCTGTTGATAATCGCTCTATAGTTTTATTAATTTTCATTATGTTTTTATTAGTGCAACAGCTATTACACAGAAATTCATCGAATGAGATCATTCCGCAATCTTCCATGCAGCACTCCCATTGATTTGTTTCATTATTTACTGTAATACTATATCCACATTGTATTGGTAGTGTTTCAATTAATCTACCACAACTACTACATTTTAGACTCAACTTAATATCATCTCTTATAAGTTTTCACATTTCAATTAAGTTCCAAATCAAATACAGTTATTAAAGATTCTTCTTATAATTTAATCAGAGGCACTGAGAAATCGTAATATCTTTTAAGTCTTTTCAAGAGATCATTTATACTATATTATAAAATAATTGAACTACAAGAAAAATAGTCTTTAAAACAATCTAGCTAACTATAAATTTTGAAATAAAAAAATATTTTAAAAGGATGAAAATAGCATAAATCCCCAATTGATAATTCCGCCTATTAATAAAGCCATACTAATTTCAAGAAGAGTTATTTTTAAAAAAAAAATTTATGGAGATTTATTAAAAAATAAATAAAATATCAATATTATATTAAAGATTTATCTATAAATTCCTTCAGGCAATTCTTTGATAGCTTCCTTATATGATTTATTGGCTTTATCTGCTCCCTTTTTTATTTTTTCAATTGCTTTCTCAAAATCTTCCTGAGTAATTTTAACTTTTGAATAAGAGTCAGGATTTAATGCATCAATATCAATTTGAAAAACTCCTTTTCGAATTGCTAAAATCGTAGCTTCCTCACATACTGCTTTTATATCAGCACCAGAATATCCTTCCAATTTTTCAGCTAATAAAGCTATGTTAACATCATCATGAACAGGACGTTCATTTAGATGTATCTCAAAAATTTGTTTACGTGAACTTTTATCTGGTAAAGGAATTTCAATATGCTTTCCAAATCTACCTGATCTTAATATTGCAGGATCCAGTAAATCAGGTCTATTTGTAGCGGCGATCAATACAACAGCATTCAATTCTTCTAAACCATCCATCTCAGTTAAAAGTTGTGCTACAACTTGCTCTGTCACTTTTAAATCTGAAGAATCCGAACGTCTAGAAGCAATAGCATCTATTTCATCAAAGAAAATAATACAAGGAGCTGCTGATCTTGCTTTCCGAAAAGTCTCTCTTACAGCTTTAGCACTTTCGCCTACCCATTTAGAAATAAATTCAGGGCCTTTAACAGAAATAAAATTAACCTCTGTTTCATGAGCAAGAGCTTTAGCTAATAAGGTTTTGCCAGTACCTGGGAGTCCAAATATTAAAATACCATTTGGAGGTTTAGATTTCATATATTTATAAAATCCAGGATATTTTAAAGGCCATTCGATTATTTCTTTTAATTGTTGCTTAGCATCTGTTAACCCACCAATATCGTCCCAAGTTTCTGAAGGCTGTGTGAATAATACTTCTCTTAATGCTGAAGGTTCAATATTATTTAATGCTTCAAGAAAATGTCTCATGTTAATCTTTAATCGATTTAATACTTCTTCTGGTATTGGCTTATCTAAATCAATTTCTGGAATTATTTCTCGAATTGCAAGCATAGCAGATTCTTTGCAAAGAAATTTGATATCCGCTCCGACAAATCCATGAGTTTTCTCTGCAATTAATCTTAAATTTATATCTTCCTCTAAAGGCATTCCTCTAGTATGAATTAATAGGATTTCATACCTTCCATTATTATCCGGAACTTTAATCTCGATTTCTCTGTCAAATCTTCCTGGTCTCCTTAATGCAATATCAATATTATTTACTTTATTTGTGGCTCCTATAACAATTATTTCTCCTCTTCCTTTTATACCATCCATAAGAGAAAGTAATTGAGCAACTATTCTTGATTCAACTTGGTTTTTGCCTTCATCCCTTTTGGTTGCAATAGAATCCAATTCATCAAGAAAAATTATTGAAGGAGCATTCTCTTTGGCTTCTTCAAATATCTTCCTTAGATTCTCTTCACTCTGACCAAAAAATTTACTCATAATTTCGGGGCCACCAATACTAATAAAATGAGCATCAGTCTCAGAAGCAACTGCTTTTGCAAGTAATGTTTTTCCTGTACCAGGAGGACCATGTAATAATACTCCTTTGGGTGGATCAATTCCTAATCTTTCAAAAAGTTCTGGATGTCTTATAGGAAGTTCAATTATTTCTCTAATCTTTTGAATTCTTTCTTCTAATCCTCCAATATCTTCATAAGTAACTTTTTCACGTATTTTTTGTAGTTTTTTTTCT
>Ga0209977_10001288_pt1 | contig 10976 bp, 14 predicted proteins | sample SumtaG_2_FD_183113 | JGI IMG/M metagenome (GOLD analysis project Ga0209977, IMG submission 183113) | Deep subsurface microbial communities from Indian Ocean to uncover new lineages of life (NeLLi) - Sumatra_00607 metaG (SPAdes) (version 2) | ecosystem: Environmental > Aquatic > Marine > Oceanic... | reverse complement strand
TAGAGGGATTGATCATTTATTTCTTCTTTTTCGTTTTTCTAACTTGCTATAATAGAATGTAATTACACCACCACTCAAGATTATGAACGGTTCTATGCAATAATTGGTGGCAACAAGATAAACTGGACATATACAAAGATAAGGGCAGTCCCAAGCATAACCTACTTGAATAAAACTCCCTATTATTGCTATAATTCCACAGAATAAAATTAGATATTTTCCCACCTTATAATCTTTTAGAGCTAGATACCCTCCAAAACAAGCAAACATTCCTAAGCCAATGGCCATAAAAGCTCCAATCCGTAATAAAATAATAAATCCTAACTCAAAATAGAAATCGCATGTAAGTTCCGCAAATCCAGCCATCACTAGCGCAAGACCACCAATTATACTAATATATGGTCCAAATAAAAAGGGATTAAGTTTAATTGTTTTCTTCTTTTCCGTCCTATCTATCATAATTTCATTAAACCAAAAGTGAATTTATTTTTTTTCATTGCTCTAAAATTTCATGAAAATCAGTATGCAAAGGTAAATTCAAAGTCTGATTTCCAAAGAATTTTCACGAAAGGTAAAAATCCCCCCAATTAAGACTAAAAATGGTGTAATATAAACGCTGCTTGCGACAAGATAAATTGGACACATACATAAATAACCTAAACCACCAGAATAACCTATAGGAATAAAAATCCCCGCCGTTGAGATTATTCCACTTATTAATAGAACATAATTTCCTATTTTATAATTTTTTAAGGCTAATATGGCTCCAATACAAGCACTAATACCTAAAATTAGAGTCATAAATCCGCTTATAAATAATAAAAGAAAGGTGGGATTATTAGGATCAAATTGATACCAACATGGAAAAAAATAGAAACTTGAATGATAGATATGAGCTTCAAAACATGTAAGTTCATTTAATCCGGCTATTATTAAAAAAATCCCCCCCAATAAACCTAATTTTGGTCCATCCATTGTTCTTTCATCTTTATTTAGGAATGAATTTTCATTCATCCAATATCCTAGAAATTCCATTCCAATTGTAATACCTCCGATAGCGATTAATAATACAATATAGTAAAGAAAAGACCAGTTAGTTAATAGAAATTGATAACCATTTCGTAAATAATAATCCATAAGGGGTGGGAGTATTCCGTAAAAAATAGAAAATAAAACTGGAAAAAGATACAAAAAAGTTTTCTGTTTGTAAAAAGTGAACCCAAACCAGAAGGAATAAACAGTAATAATAGAAAAAAGTAGAATGAAATCATGATCGGCGAAAACATAGCGAACATACATTATATGTCCAAATGATATTAAAAAAGGGAGGAGCGTGGAGCATAAAAGACAGATAATATTTGACGATTTCCATGATTTATCATCTGGATTCATTTTACTCTCAATCAATTCTATTAATTAAATTATTTCTGTCTTAACCTACTATAAATGCAACAGAAATAAATGTTTTTTCCCCATTTTTATGATAATTGCTGTCTCCCGCCGTGGTGCCCTCCCAAGTACTTTAGGAAACATTCCTTGCAAGAATAAATTAAATAAAAATTCTTGAGATCAAATTTTTATTTATCTAAAAATTAATATAACCGATGAGTGGTTGGAAGGATCATTTGAAGGAAAATAAAAATGATATAGGAATCCTATTATTAGCCATTATTGCTATTATTATAATATTTATATCATTCTTCAATATGCCGGGGGATTGGGAGAATCCAACTAAAACTCTAAATTATATCATATTTTTATGTTTGGGATTGGTGCTTCTTCTTATCACACCATTATTTTTTGAAAAAAAGAAATAATCTTTTTAATTTATTTATTCTTTGATTAAGCTCTTTTTCGCATACTTCTCTCTCTGGTGTCCCGCTGTGGTGCCCTACTAATTAATCGGGGAAAAATTCTAAGAAATATGGTAACAAATAAACAAAAAACATGTACTACTGAAGATTTAATAAATGAAATTTATAAATGTTTTAATGAATTAGAAGAAATTGATTCAGAAGAATAAAATTTAAAAATATATTTAAAAAATTTGATATATTAGTAGAAGAAAAATGTACCCTAATGATGAAATTCGGGAATTAATTGAAGTTGCTGATGGATATGCTAAGGAAAAGCAGTTTGATAAGACAATACTTCTTCTTTTACAAGCAATTGAGATCGATCCCAATTACTGCCTGAGTAGAGTAAAACTTTCTTCCGCCTATAATATTATTGGTGAATATGATGCGGCCATCAAGCAATTAAAAATAGCATTTAAAAAGAGACCTAAAGATGACCCTTATCCCAAGGAATATTACCTGTTCATGCTTGCAGTAATTTATAAAACCAAAAAAGACTATAAAATGGCAATTAAAACAACGAATCAAATAATTAAAAAGAATCCATTATATAATGAAGCAATATTCGTTTTAGCGGCGGACGCATATTTTGAGCTTAAGAATTTCAAAGAGATGTCTGCTATTCTTAAAAAGGCTTTAGAATATTTTCCTAATTCGGTAATGATTAAAGCCAATCTCGGTTTAGCTTATCACAATCTGGGGGATTCGACTAACTCAACAAACTATCTTAAGGTTGCACTCGAGAATTGCCCAAATGAAGCAGATTATATTATATTAGTAGGTTTTGTACATTGTAGAGTTGGCAAGGCGGACATCGGATTAGACTTAATGAATAAGGCAATCCAAATGAATCCAGATAATGCTATGTACTATGGTTTTCTTGCTAGAGCATATCAAACACTGGGGGATATACCTAATGCTTTAAATGCAGTAGAAAAATTAATAGAATGGAGTCCCGACGCAGCAGCAAAAGAACTTAAGAAAGAATTAGAGAGTTTAAAATAAAATATATGTTTTTTGTAGAGAAATTAATTGAACTAATTAAAGAAAAGAAAAGCGCTGTTTGTCTCCCCCCGTTGTGCCCCCCAAATTACTCGGGAATAGATCTTCAAATTATTCTTAATGGAGCAATTCAAAATGTGAAGGAATAATTAACCAAATTTTTAAAAATTCCGATTTCTTGATATTATCTAGCAAAAAATTATAAAAAAATCTATTTATAGATGTTATTATGGCAAAATTCAATATAAGTATAAATATTAACCAATCTCCTGAAATTGTGTGGAAAGCATATATAGATCCTCAAAATATGATACAATGGACCAGATATCTAGAAAAGGTGGAAGTAATCAAGGGTAAATTTGGAGAAGTGGGTGCTATAGCACACTTACATTATCTGGAGAAAGGTCGTTCTTATATTTTAGAAGATAAATTACTTTCTTATGAATCCGGGAAGAGAATTTTATCCCAAGTTTCAGGACAGGGAATGATAATTGAAGTGGAAACGATTCTTGATTCACATCAAGATGGTACTAACATCTCAATGAATTGGAAAGGTACGAGTAAATCATTAATTGTGAGATTTATCCTTAGATTAATGCAAAGGAAAATCACTAAACAAGCAGAGGCTGAAGTAAATACATTTAAAAGTTTAGTTGAAACTCATGGAGTTAAATTTCCTAAAAAATCTTTAGAAAATGAATAGTTTAGAATAACAAGAGCGGGTCTTCTCTTAGTTATTGTTAAATCGGTGAAAGAGAAGGGTAATAAGACAATTTTACTTATCATTAGTATCGCTTAATTAAATCTTGATCTGTATAGATCTCGGGTTCCTTTTCTAAGAACTCTTTTAGAGAATATTCAGAAAGTTCTTCTAATTCTTTACTTGTGTTTGGTTCCTCATGCAAATCCAAGTTTTTCAGATAAGTATCAATAGCACTACTCGCTATAGAAGTCCAGTTGATTTCAGGGAGTTCTTTTATTTTTTTTTAAACTAAATCTTTTTTCTTCTCCTTTCTCTCTCTGGGGTATCCGATTGTTTTTGGTTCAATTCACTCATAATACTCAGAGTATAAATCTCTGTATTCGATAAAATCTATGATTTTGCGAATAATTTGTTTCTTAGTTAAATTCTCGAATTCATCAATAGAAACTTCGTTTTTATCTATATATTCAGATAATTGATTTCTATTCATTTTTTCCAATTGTTTTTTTAATTCCGTAATTGGTTTCCACCTAAATGTTTATGATTAGCAATCCTATGAAAATCAAGTAGTGAAATAAATTCATTATTTGAAAATTATTTCCTCATCTTATTTGTATTTTATCCTTCTACTAGAAAGATAAATCCCAATAATAGTATAATTCGAAGATGATACAACTTTTAATTTAAATATAAAGAAATTCAATATTCTATATGGGTGATTAAATTGGGCGTAAAATTTGGAATTGAGCATGGAACAAATTGCTCTTTTGTACAGATGAAAACTGACGACTATTTAAAATCCATTAAGCATGTAGACAGCCTTGGCTATGATTCGGTTTTTATAATGGATCATCTAAATCATACACCTCCAAGAGCAGAAATTCCTAGTTGCAACATTTTATTAGGTGCTGCTGCCGTAGAAACTAAAAATATTAAAATTGGCACTAGCGTTACTGATCCACACAGAAAGCATCCCGCTCAAATCGCATTGGATTCTCTCACAATGCAGAAAATAACGGGTAATCGATTCATCTTAGGGATTGGAGCGGGAGAAGGGATGAATCTAACTGAGTTTGGAGTTCCATGGGATAGACCCTTAAAAAGAATGAAAGAAGCTGTAGATGTAATAAAATTGCTATGGAAAACCTCTCAAAAGCGAAAACTAACCGTAGATTATTCTGGAGAATTCTATAATTTAAAGAACGCAAGATTACAATACCCTACAAAAGTTTTACCAGAATTGTGGATCGCAGCAAATGGCCCGAAGATGATTGAGTTTACGGGAGAAAATGCTGATGGTTGGATACCTTTAAATCATAGTCCTAAACTGTATAAAAAACACTTGAATCTATTAAAAAAAGGAGGTAGAATCGACGAGATCGAAAAAGCTTGCGAAATTTTTCTGTTTATTAGCGACGAGAACCCAGCTCAAGCACACGCTGTAGGCCGCACTTTTGGCGCCTCATTGTGCCTTAATTCCGAATTATTAGAAGATTACAGCATTAAAATACCAGAAGAATATAATTCAGGACAAATTTTCAAGCTACCCATGGCAGACCTATTAACTTATACAGATAAATTAAGAGATTATGCTTTGGAAAACATCCCTGAAGATGTCATAGAATCAGTGGTAGTTGCGGGCTCTTCGGATGAAATTATAGAACAATTAAGCGAATTTATTGAAGCTGGTGCTGAACACTTTATTATAGAACTTTTTGGTCTTGGAAATTACTTCAACGCTTTAGAATTATTAACAAATAAGGTAATTAGTTATTTTAAGGAATAAGTAGAATTCATTAAAACTGAAACCTTTTTTAACAATTAGGCGGCTCCCGCCGTGTGCCCTCTAATTATTCGGGGAAATTTATCTTAAAGCGAATTTCTTTTTTTAGAAGGAAATCACGGATTTTCTCTGAAGTATCTCTTGTAGTTCCATAACGGGTTCCGTATAGTATTAAAACTTTTTTCATGGCAGTATCAATTATATTTATGGATGATTCGTTAGTTATCAATCCCTATATCTAGTATCCTCATAGTTACCTAATTCTCGCATTTCCATATTTCCCAGAGCTTTAGGGAAGTTATAAATCAAATTCCCTGAGAGTTTTAATGAGGACAGATTGGTTTGGCTATATAAAAATTCAGGAATTTTTCTAATTTGATTCTTACTAAGATCAAGAAATCTTAAATCTTTGAGATCTGCCATGGTCTCTGGAATTCTTTGAATCAGATTATTGCTCAAGTTCAAATGGCGGATAAAAGGCATGTTCCCTATACTCTCAGGAACAGTTTTAATTCTATTTTTACCGAGATGTAGATAGGATAATTTGGGTAAAGAACACAAAATTTCAGGAAACTCCTTAATTTGATTATTGAATACATATAAAGTATCTAAGTTAATAAGATTCTGAAAAGAGATTGGTAGAGCAATCAATCTATTACCATTAAGCATAAAATGCTTTATTTTTTTTAGATTTCCTATACAATCGGGTAAATTTAATAATTGATTATAACTTAAAACTAAGGTACTGATATTTTTTAAATCACAAAATTCAACAGGGATTTCCGATATCCTATTTTGAACAAATAGGAGCTGTTCAAGATTTCTTAAACATTCCAAGCCTTCTAAAGAATTAATCGGATTATATGAGAGATCCAATTGTATTACTTTACTTAATCCATCAAGGTTTTCAATAGTTTTAATATAATTCATGGCAAGAATGACACTCTTACATTTGGATAAATTAATAAATTTGAGCTCGTTTAAGTCTTTAATATTTTTATCATAGAGGTCTAATACAATAGATTGATACTCACGAATATAAATTGAATTATAATAAATTGATTGATAATAATCAATCTCTTGAACATAAATTTTCTCATTGTTAAAAAGAGCGTATTCATTCTTTAAAATTTTAGTTCTATCATTCATAAAAGTAATTAATTATCTTAATTTAAAATTTATTTGTTATTTTTCTAATATTAATGAGATATTGATCACCATTCTTTTTTATTGAAATGATCGAATACCCCTAATATAATTTTGCTCTCCCTATAATAAACACAACTTAAATATAAGCTTTTCCCCATTTTCCCCGATAATTGCTGTCTCAGCAGTGGGGCCCTCTTAATTACTTAGGAGTTTAGAGTTGAATTTAGGTTTTTAATAAATCTATTTTTTCAATTAATTCTTCTGTGGAAAGAACGGTTATTTCATTTTGACCTTGTTTTAGTTTTTTATCATTCGACCAGATATTGGATTTAAGTGCGAATGCAAGAGCTAAATATACGGTATCTTTGGGATCGGGAGAAATTTTTTCAGCTTTATCTATAAAAGGGGTTATTTCCTTTTTCGGAATAATTGTAATCTGCCCTTTTAATAATTCTAAAAATTGGTTGAATTCTTCATTGGAACGATGAGTTTTTTTAAGAATAAGTTCTTCATATTTAGTAAATTCCGTAAATAAGAATTCGGGAGCAAAAAATTGTAATTTATCACTAATCAAGAGCTCTGCAGTTGAGCCTTCTTTTATTAAAGCAGCAAAAAGAATATTAGCATCAACTACTAATTTCATTTTTACTCACTCTTATAATTTTTTAGTAAGAGCTCACTTATTTCTCTTCCAAGCTTTAAAGCATCTTCTGGAGATATTTCACTATCGATTCGGAAGCCTTTCAAAAAATTTAATTGTGCAATCTTTTTTTTAATTGAATCTCTTGCCACTTCAGACCAATTAATTTCTGGAAAATCTTCCATCATTTCTTTTAATTCATTAGGAATTGATAAAGTTAAATTTACCATTTTAATCTTGATTTGTTGTTTATTAATTATGTGAATATATGTGAATTCACATATTAATAATTATCTATTTTCGCAATAAAACTTCGTTAATTTCGAGTTCTTTTTTCCATAATCTAAACGGTCGTACACCATTTATTATTTCCATGAACTTCTTTTCTATTAGTCGAATGAGGAATTGAATGGGCAAATATTTTAAACCGACATTGACGAAATTAAAGCAGAGCCAGCGAAGTCTCATGAAGTTTTTCAAGTGCGGGTAAATTTCTTGATGTAATCTGTGCATGTAATATGGTTTAATCATATGTTTTTTATTGTGATATTTCTGGATTGCCAATGCTGCGAATTGCCCGGTTCTTTGGGTGAAGTAAATGCCTTCGCCGTACATGGGATCGACAAACCCTCCTGCGTCTCCGATAAGAATAACCTTGTTATCATAGACAGGGTTATCAACAAAATTACCATATGGCACAGGATGACCAGAGATTTTAATTGCGTTGGGGTCGACTTTTATAGCTTTAAGCATATCTTTCAAAACGCTGATAAACTTGCCTTTATTCTTGCGGTTAAGAGCGCCTAATCCCACGACCAGCTTGTCCTTGTTAGGAAATATCCATCCATAGCCCCATTTTACATTGCCTAATACTAATATGGGATGGTCAAACATATCTTTTTTAAGCAGTTTCCTATCAACATGCGCCTCAACTCCCGTACCCATGTTAAATTTCCATTCTTTCTCGCTAAGTAAACCTTTTTTAAAAAACTCTTGTCTAACGACACTATTGGCTCCATCCGCAGCAATAATAAAGTTAGATTTAAGCGTCTTTCCATTAGGCAATACAACTTCGCAGTTCGAGATGTCAACAGAAGAGATTTTTTCTCCTTCTAATACTTTCACGCCAGCTTGTTTTGCATGATTCAGAAGAAAATTATCGTACACTTTCCGTTCCACAAAGAAAAAGGGAATTGGCGAAAGATTTTGAGTAATATATCGTTCGAATTTATAATATATCTCGTGGTGGTCGCATAAATAATTGAAAATGCCTTGCCTTCGGAGAGATGGGATGGTTTCGCCATAAATCTGATATAATAAGTCGACAGTTTTTAAAGAAACTAAACCACCGCATAATTTTTGACGTGGAAATATCTCTTTTTCGATAATTATTACGTCAAATCCCATCTTCTTTAATAAATAGCCCGCAGTTGCACCACCAGGTCCACCACCAACTATAATAACATCGTGATCTAAAATATTGTCAACCATTCTTACACCTACATTTTCAGTGTCGAGTTGTAGAACGACTATCTATTTTTCTTGTTCAACTCCAAACAAACGACCCATCCACTTAGGAAGGATGAACCCACCATAAAACGTCAACGCGCTAAATAACAAGAACAGTCTAGTTACGACCAGCGTAATGTAATCTAGCGGAACTGTTGCCTCCATTGCGGTACCAATTGAAAACATAATAAACGCTGCCAATAACAATTTACCTTTCAGCTTTATCATCTCGTCGTCGCTTACGATGGATTTTGAACAAAAAAGAATTCCAGCGATTAGAATGACGACTAACATCGCAAGCAAATATAACTGAAAGAAGATTGAATATTCAAAATCCACTCTATCGTTAAGCGTGCCAATAAATTCTGGATTGAATACCACTAAGTAAATTATTAATATCTCCATTACAACCGCCAATATTCCAAATAGGATTAATAATTGCTTTTGGTAGTCGTTATATAATAGTTCAGTAAACGCCGCAACACCTATAAAGATTCCAAAGGGTGTGAGAATATTTCCAAGAAGAACATATGTTTGTAGTGGAAGTCCATTATCGGTTATGAGAGCGTAAAAAAAGGAAACCATGAACGGATACCAGGGACAAACAATTAAAATCCAGGTTAAACCGAAAAAGAGGAAAACACGCTTTTTCGTCTCAAAATACTTCAAAAGGATTCTTAATCCAACAATGACAGAAATTACGACGAAGAGAGTGGCCAACATTCCATTTACAAATTCTATATCTGTAAGCACCATTTTTTATTTCACTCATTTTTAATAATATCTTATATCTACTTTGCCGAATATGTATATAAATCTACTCTTAAAAAGCTCCTAATTAGGGACGAGAATTTATTTCAGATTCTAATTTTACTCAATCACTTAACCACGAAAAACTATTTAGATTTTTTGAAGTTATTTCTTCTTTTTATTTTTTAGTTTAGGTGTCCCGCCGTGGTGCCCTCTTGAATATTCAGCTCAAGGGATGTAAAACAATTCATTAATAATTACAAAAGACCTTTTAGTTCTTTAAATTAAAATAAAAAAAAAGAAAAAAGTTATTTTAAACTTTAGGCATTCTCAGCAGCTTCTTCCGCAGCGAGCTCCTCTTCCAATTCCTCTAATGGGACTGGCGCAGGAGTTGTCAACATGCTATAACCTATCCAAATCGCAATTACGCTGATTAGAACGACTATAAGCCACAATGGGGCAACAACAAAGAGTCGCCAATCAAATAAATCAGGTAGCAAACCTGGGAGAAGTTCGAACCCATTTGGATTTTGAAGAGCTCCTGCAAAACCCGATGATAAGTAAAGGTCAACTATGGAACCCAGGGTATAAATAATAGCCATTAAGATGCCTACAATCATTATAACAAGGCCAATTATTTTATCTTTAGCCATTTTCGAAACCTTTTATTGTTTTTTTTAAATAAGATTGTTTGTTTTATTTAATCATTATCAATTCTTAATTAAATAAGTATGATATTAAAATAAATGAAATAAAATAAAAACCATTTGGTTTGATCATGAATTAAGGTTAACTCAATAATAAATAAAATATTATGTGGATCAACAATTAGATAACATAGAAGTAATAATTATTGGATTAATCCTTAGGAATTGGTGGTAAATTAGGATGGAAGTAACTCAAGGAAATAAATATGTACTTATAATTGGGTCATCAAATATGGATTTAAATATTTATTCCGAAAGGCTTCCAAATCAAGGAGAGACAGTGACGGGGGGTACATTTAAGCAGTTTCTTGGCGGGAAAGGGGCGAATCAAGCGGTTGCCTCTGCGAGATCGGGAGCAAATACAGTTTTTATAGGTAAAATCGGAAAGGATGCTTATGGTGACCAAATGATAGAGCGTTTGACAAAAGAAGGTATTGATACAAGTCATATAATTAGAGACCCTCAAGAAGCTAGTGGGATTGCTTTTATATTAATTGATAATAACGGAGAGAACATGATTAGCGTTGCTCCAGGAGCGAATTTTAGACTCATGCTTGAAGAAATTTATACTAATGAAGAAATTATAAAAAATGCAAGTGTTATCGTAGTTCAAATGGAGATTCCTATAGAAACGATTTCAGAAATATATAAGATTGCCGCTGAGGGTAAGCCTTTGAAAATACTAAATCCGGCACCTCTTAAACCTATTCCTATAGAAACTTTTAAGAATATTGATATAATCATTCCAAATAAGCGTGAATTACTGGATTTACATTTATTATGTGGATATAACGAATTGGAGCATATTGAGGGAAAAGAAATGATAATTGAAGCCTCGAAAGATATCTCAATTCTCGGTGTAAAAACAATTATTACA
>Ga0209977_10001287_pt1 | contig 10983 bp, 11 predicted proteins | sample SumtaG_2_FD_183113 | JGI IMG/M metagenome (GOLD analysis project Ga0209977, IMG submission 183113) | Deep subsurface microbial communities from Indian Ocean to uncover new lineages of life (NeLLi) - Sumatra_00607 metaG (SPAdes) (version 2) | ecosystem: Environmental > Aquatic > Marine > Oceanic... | reverse complement strand
CGTTTCTGTTGACTCCTAAGGTACCTCTGTATGAGTTGTTAGTACCTGAGCAATCAAGCTCGACTGGCTCAACCTTTCCGCCAATGGCTGGAGGTGTGCCGCCTGCTTCTTTGTAGATTTCTATACCTTTCTGGTCGCCTACTGAACCACCGACAGTATCAGTGTACTTGGTAATTGGTACATTGACTTTAGGTGTGTCCATATCGATGAGTCTTGCGTACTGTTTCCAGTCAGACCAAGGCTCTGCTCCCTCTAGGATTTCATCTGCAATTTTCAAAGCTGACAAACTGTTTGGAACTGAAACTGTTTCGTGTAGTTGCTTTCCTCCGATGTATGGATTGGTAGATGCTTGATCACCAATTCGTATACCGTATCTGGAGAACCAGATAGAAGGCAAGTAAGGATTCAGTCTTTCATTCTCAAAAGACTTTGGATCAGCGCGGTCAAAGAAAACGGATAGTGGTGTTTCTCTGATAGGTCTCATTATATCAAATGGTTTTCCTTGGACACTAGCAGCTTCTGCACCAAGTGTTAGGGCTTCACGAATGTGAGCCATTTCACCTGTTTCAAGAATTGCTTGACGTGACCATTTATTTCTATTAGCCATCTCTACAATATTCCCTGACGCTGAACGTCAACGGCAGCCATGTCACCTGCGGATGCTGCTTGCAATGCGATAGCGATTACTTCATCAGAAGCTGCTGCTACCTCAAGACCACCTGCTGCGGATGCAGTTAGTGGGTCTCCCAGTACAATAGTACCATCAATCTTTGCTTTGCAACGGCCCTGTGTTACTACAACAACACCTTGTCCAGCAGCATTTGTTGCTCGAGTTGTGTCATCTGTACTATCAGAACCGTCTCCGTAGATTCCATCAACGTCTCCACCAACTGCGATGCCGTAAGAGGTTTCACCTTGTGCATCCACTACATCTACTCTAGGTAAGAGTTCAGTGGATGGTGGGGTTACTAATGCCAATGCGGCTCCCATGTCGATAGATTCGTTTGAGACTGCGTTTATCACCGAGCTTGCTTCGTGGTCAATTGGACCACGATGTAACCCGACAAATAAGTCTGTCATTGATAATTGGTTTTATGCAATAATTAAGAGAACTAATTTAGCAGCAATCCAGTTGAAAATTCCTAAAATAAAAAAGAGAAAATTTCTCTATTGGTATGGTGTAGATTGTCCACGCAAAGTTTTATCCATGTTTGCAATATCAGAACGAGCTTGCTCTAGTGTTGCTCTGTTTGGATTTCCGTTTCCAACAATTGTTGGTCCGTTCATACTTGGTAGGGTCTCTTTGATGTTGTGAGGTGTAGCCATTGCGTTTCTCTTAACACTATCAATGTCTAACTTCATAGATCCTGTCTTTGCTTCGGATTCTCTAATCTGTTTAGATAATACATGAATTGCCTCTTTTTGTTGTGCAATAGTTTTTCTGAGAGGTGCCACAATATTTCTGTGGTATTTCTCTAAAGTGTATTGCATTTGCTTCATCATTTGAGGAGTACTCATTGGGGGAAGTTGCGGCATACCTGCACCCATCTCATTTGCAATTGATGGTTCAAGTCCTGGCATCATTCCTGGCATTCCACCTGGCATTCCGCCTTGTGGTCCACCTGGCATCTGTCCTGGGAAACCTTCTTTCATTTGGTCTTCAGTTCCTGACATCTTTTCCATATCTTTTTCTCCGTTGTCTGAGTCTTTTGCAACTCCAGGATATGGTTCAGTGTTATCAGTGGATTGTTCAGAGCCATCTGTTCCGTCTTTATCCCCGCCAGCTAGTAATTCTTCTTTAACGAATTTATCTCCTTTAGTTTTAAGTCCAGGGGATTCTGCTGGGGTTGGTTCCTCGTCTGCATCAAGTTCTTGGATAGCAGAATTGATAAAGCCTTGACCGTATTGTCGCTGTTGAGCATCTGGGTGATTTTTCAACATTACTCCAGTCTCTACAAGTTTCCTGATTGCAGGACCTGCGCGGACGGAGCTAAGAATACTGTCAGCTTCGGCAATGCTTGTACATTCACGTAATTTTTGAATGTTCATTGATTTTTTAATTTATACAAGAATAAAGAGAACTAAATGAGAGTTATTTCGATAGATGTACCAGAAATGGAGAGTATCTCATAGGATTCATGGTATCTTATAGGATGCATTATAAGATGTTCATATGTTTTCATGCCCATATGTTATCATTCCACATGTGTAGAATATACAATTAAAACATACGACATCTTTTATACTTCACACTCTCATAACAGGTTATGGTCAAAGAGTTCAGGTCCATAAGAATATCTGATAAGTTAGTTGTAAAATTAGAGAAATTTCTAGAAACAAAAAAGGCTAATGATTTGGGTCTTGAAACGGTAAAAGATGCATTAGAGTATCATACTAGAGTGGGACTCCAAGCAAAAATTTACAGTGATTGAATTACTGTAGTTTTAATTCCAGGTGTTGCAGGTTCTATCAAATTTCCTCTCCACATGAATGGTTTTGCAGCTACCCAGGTAAATCCAATATCATCGAGTTCTGCTAGGATTACACCAACAGGAACTGTACACAACTCACATGCACCACCATTACAATTATGATCACATGGCTCTACTACTTCTTTTCGCGGAGAACCACCATTAATTGAGACAGCATCAATGTCTCCTCTGCTAATGGCTGCATTAATTTCTGCATCAGACTCTATTACCAAATACTGCATCTCCTGCATGTTTGGGTCCCACTCCCCATCAACTATCACACCACCGGTTCTAAACTCAGGGCCTAGGTGATTAATGTCAGTTCCTTTAGATATGGCAGTTCGTACCATCTTTTGCAGTTCAGTGGCTGCCAATTTTCGTAAATATGGTTCACCCTCCGATCTGTGGTCAGTTACAGTTTCCTCAGCTGCTTTGATGAGGTATAGTTTGGCCCCATTTCTCTCAGCTGATTCTTTAGCTGCTGCAATATAATCAGGGGAAATCCATGTGGCATTTACTTTACCTATTGATTCTCTAATTTCACGAGATGCACCACTTGGAAAGATAGCAATAGGAGGCACGTTAATTGGAGCAGATTGGCTTTGCTCAACATCATATCTCCATGGTGGGACTTCCATATCAAAATTATATCCTCTTACTCCAACTGTTGGTGGTTGAGAGTTTACATCATTAGCCATCCCAAGCCAGTTTTCACTTGGCTCAACTGGAGAATTAATGATATTGTATGAGTGTCCAAGGTTTGAACCATTCTTAGAATAACGTGGATTGTTGGTTTTCACTGAACCCAATGGGTCAGGGGTTGGTAATGATAGATAACCTTCTGGACCTACACTTGGAATAAAGTCAGTTGACTCTATTGGATTTTGTGAAAATACTGGTGGGAATCCAGTATCGGGTACAAGAAACCTGGGTTGGTTTCCCGCAAGATCAATTCCAGTTGTAGGTCCAGGGAAAGGTTGTGCAGCAGGGGTTGGGTTTTCATACTGAGATAGTATGGCTCGTCTAATTTCTTCTTCAGGAACTCCCTGAGCTCGCAGCAAGTTTGCCAGCTGTGTAAAATATTCTAAACTTTGGGCCTGCTCTTGTTCTTGCAATTGCATTCTCCCAGTTGTGTTTCTAAAACTTGTTGAAAAACATCATCACTCATTTCATTTAGTTTATCTCGACCTGAATGAGAATTATCTACTTTGATATTAGTTCCAGAGAGACCTGCACCAATAGAGTGGGTCTCACCTACTTCTCTACCCCAAGGGATGTCAAGTGGTGAATGACTTTCTGCCATTCCAATAGCTTCTGCTACTTCTTTTTTCATACTATCAGTACAGATAGCCCATGCAGAATCACTACTCTTCCCTTGACCCTTTACGTCCCCTACACACCGGTCTAATTTCTCAGGCAAGTCGTTTGGGCTCCGGAACTGGTTTATTGTAATGTGGTTCATCTATATTTTCAATAGATACTACAGGTTCCTCGGAAAGAACTTTTGTTTCGGCTAATTTTGTTGTTGGAAAGTGTTCTTTTCTTTCTGGATTATGAGGAGGTTCTTTAGACATTATGCACTATACTCTCCTTGGTCCCAGTTTTGGTTAGGGTTTGGTGGCTTACCTCTAACATCTCGCATCATATCATTGTAGATTGCCATGTCATTTGGTGGTGATGTAGTGCCACTAGTAAAATCAGGATACACAGGACCGCCTCCCATGTCATTAAAAATCGGAGCTAACTCCTCTTGAAAGTTTTCATTGTTTTTGTTTCCATTAGCATTAGTGTTTGAATTATCATTGCCATTACCATTACCTCCTCCAAATCCTCCAGGCTCTGGTTTGTTGTCTATCTTGTTTTGAGCAGCCCTCATTTCTAACTCCATTTGCTCTTCAGGTGTATCATAGGTTTTAGATAATCCCAGACCTGCTTGGGCAAATAGTTTGACTAGCTCCAAAGGATCTGCAACGTCTGAGTCTTTGTATAATTCAATTAGTTTAATTCTGTCCTCAATTGGAATATCTTTTTTCTCCTGCTCACCGAACTGTACCTCAAACTTTGTCTCCTCCCAGGGTACTGGAATCATTCCACCAAGAAAATTCATCTGCACCATAGGATGTGCTTCATACCATGGACGAAACAACTTCTCATTGAGCTGTGTTTTGATAGCAATTGGAAATGCTGCAAGACCAATCTCATCTAAAATTGCTGATTCTTTTGCATTAGCATAACTATGACCTGAGGAGCCAGACTCTTTACCTCGAAAGTCATTCATTGCTTTCATGATTGGTCCTTGAGTAATGTCCATGAATTGTTCTGCGTTAAAGTTCTTTGATTGGGAACCAAGCTCTGTTACTTCAATTTTAGTTCCAGCAACAACGTCTTGTCCTACTTCTAAATTATCAACTTGGTTTTGTAATGCATTTCGCTCATCCTCTGAAGCCCCATCTGCTGCCCATACGTTTCTTGAGATGTATCTCTGCTCACCCATCTGCATGTTGAACTGTGTAGCGTATTTTCTCTCAAGTAGTGGTGGTAATCTCTTTTGCACATCTCCTTGTGGTGTTGGCATCTCAAAGATTCGAGGTGACGTCATGGACACACCAAAGCCTGTTCCAAATGCTGATGCATCAATTGGATTCCATTTGAAGTGAATTACCTCATCAGGGTTGTGATACCCTTGGTATTCTGCCCCTCTAAACTCATACTTGTATGGTATTCTTTGTCTGTCCCACCAAATTCTCTGGAAGGAACTAATTGGAATATGCATCAAATCATCAGCTGATCTAACGTGTTGAATGCCTAATCTTGGCTTGTAAACAGAATTACCATACCATAATAACTCCTTTATTGTTTCAGTATCAAAAATATCAAATTCTAAATTATTAGTAAACTCTTCAAAGTATTCTATTAGCTCCTCGTTTGCTGCTTTAATGTAGTGAGAGCCTCCAGTGATTTTGGATGCCAAGTGGTTGATTGATAGTTGTACGTCCTCATCAATTTCTAATGCTTGAGCTTGTGCTCTAAATGATATTACAGGTGTATCAAAAGTTTTGGAAGTATATCCTTCCCTAGAGTATGCACCAACTGTACTAATCTCAGGTCCCCATACTGGCTGCGATAATCCAGGAGCTGCTTCAAGCATTCCTCTTATTTCATTTACATTAAGTGATGGACCTCTATGGGATCGGTCCCGAGCAGGTGCTACCATCTGCTGATTACTCATAAAAGCTGCAACACCATTTTTGAGTCGGCTTCCCCATCCCATGGCTTTTTTAGAATAGTTCCAAGTTTAGAGAACTAATTTAACCAATCTTTATTCCTGCTTTTTTGAATTGATTAGTCATGTCAATGATATCCTTGTATGTTGGTTTACTATGTGGCTTGAAGATACTATCACAATCCCAGTCATCTATTGTCATGTAATCGTATTTGTATTTTTTTAAGAGTGGTTCAAATATTTGCCGCGCTTTTCTTGCTGCCTTTTCTTTGTGTTTGTAGTTTACCTCAATTACAATGTGCTGTAAATTTTTTCTAATGGCAAGAAAGTCAAAGTTGTGATTTAGTATCTCCTCATCAAGTATAGCGCATTCATCAGGGGGGAGTAGTTTTGTAATATTTACCTGCGGACGAACACCTGATATCCCCCACGGGTTTGTCAATATTTTCATGCATAGTTTTTCTCCTCTACCGATGTATTGCTCATCCACAAGTAGAATTGTACGGGTTTAGTTTTGAGAACTATTCTTCAAAGTTATGAACAGTTCTTTCGTATTCTGTGAACATTTTCTCATAATTCTCAAGGGCGAGAATCTTTTCTTTCTCAATATCATCATAAATCTCCTCCATTCTATCTGTTACAGTGTAATCATAACTCCAAGATGATGTAGGTTCTGAGATATGTTGTGTGGAATTATATATTTTCATTGCACGATTTTGCTCAAATATAATTAGATTTGGAAAGTCTGAATGTAATCTATGAGGATTTGTCGTGAATGTATCTGGTGTTCTAAAATCATACGTTTTAATTTTAAGTGCTGTAAAGCTTCCAAAGTCATTTTGCTTGTATAGTTCTACTGGTTCATCATCATCCAATGTCATCCAGATATTATTTTCTTTATCAATTCTTTGTATAGTTTGTAGTCCTTTGTATTTAATTTCTGAGATTATCTCTTGTGTTACAGGTGGGTTTTGTGAATCCCCCTCTAATGTAATTCCGTCATTGAAATATAATATTGTGTTCTTTCTTTTATCATCAATTGCCTGTACTCCAAATACTTTACCAAGTGGGGGTTCCATAAATGAGAATTCGATAGATACACGATAGCATGGTGTTGAGTTATCATCAGCTACACATTTTACTTTAGATACAGATGATTCCAGACTTGTTGCATTAAGTACTGGTGGAAATGTATCCTTTACAATTTCAGATGATAATACTTCACCATCATAGTTTGTTTCAATTACAATGCTTGCTTCACTATCAGTCCACTTGCCAACATTAGGGATTCCAAAGGCAAACTCCAAAAGCGTTAATGGGTTTGGTGAAAATACTGTAGATGTAAAGTTTTGAGTTTCACCAACTTTCAAATATAACATTGGAGAAGGCGTATAGTAATTATTAGTTACAGGGAATGCAGTACCATTAACAACAAGCCCATTATCTACGAGCTTCACAAATGTCTTGTGATCAAATGCAAATGTTGGTTTAGAATTGTGGTCATCATCTCCTCCAGAAGATGTTACAATAGCTGCGATTTGTGCTACAACTTTAATTAATAATGTAAATGCATTTGCAACGTGATCACCATAGTCTGTTGCTCCTAATGCTAATCCAGGAGAAGTATCCATTCCAATGTCAACATATTGGTTAGAATTTAACGATAAATACTTGAATTCTGCACCATCGCAGTTATCTCCATTATTTCCATGAATTCCGCTTGTATCAACGTATAATGTACTGCCTATCTGGCCACCGCAACCATACACTTGAGTTCCTGCATCAAATTCGATGTTTGGGGAATATAGTACAAAGACTTCATCAATTCTGTTTGTATCTACTGTATCAAAATCTCCATTAGAATTTGGTTGATAAAATGTTAGAAATATCTGAAGGTCTGTATAACTATTAACATTTAGAGCATGATTCATTATAGTATCAATATCAATTCTCGTAGTACCAGTACAAGATACAACTTCTGCATACTGGGCTTGATTTACTGCTAGAATTGATGTTGGGTTTGATGTGAGTGATGAATAATATGTTGGAGTAAAATTAGGAATGTAATCATATAATGCATTAGCACTAGGATCATTTAGATTATCATAATAGTAGATATCTGATTTCAGATAACATGTGGTAGGAGCATTATTACCTTCAGTAAAAGCCCAATCCACTTGGACTTGGTTTGTTACACTGTTGTAACTGGCATGTGCATTTGGTTGCGTTGGTGTAACTTCATTTCCAGCTCGGTCGGCTGCAAATGCATCTTCAAAAATGATCCCACTAATTAGGACAAATGCTATTACTGTGAACAGTTTGAAACTTAACATCCTAACTTACTGTATCCTATAGGGTACATGGATATAAATTGTACGGGATAACAGGAAGCCCTACGCCTGTTGTACGTGTGTATCTTATGGGGCACACTGTATAATGTATGATGTATCGTATAAGATACAGTTTACAATGATCGCAATAAGTTAGCTTATTTACTAATCTTCAAAGTTTTGAATGATTTTTTTATGATTTTTGTAATAGAAATCCATAACATGTGAAGTGCGTATCTTTTCTGATTCTATAATGTGTTGGATTAGCTCAGTTCTGTTTGTAGGGATTGGATAGTCATAATTCCAGGATGCCTCTAACACTGAAACTATTTGTGTAGAATCAAATTGTTTTACTGCACGCAATATCTCAAATTCTCTTAGGGAGTCAAATTCTGAGTGTAGTCTATCAATGTTTGTGGTCATTGCATCAGGTTCTTTCTCAAAGACACGGTACTCTATTGGATTAAAGCTGCCATGCTCATTTTGTTGGTATAGTAGTACTGGTTCTTCCTTATCTAGTGTAATCCAGATATCTTGAGCCTTGTCTATTCTCTCAATAGTTTGAAGGCCTTTGTATTTTATTTTAGAGATAATCTCCTTAGTAAATGGAGGGTTTAGTGATTCACCAAATACTGTCACTCCATCATTAAAGTATAGAACACTTGATCTTCTTTTACTATCAATTGCCTGTAAGGCCAAAACTTTACCAATTGGGGATTCTTTGAACTCTAATTCTATTGATACTTGTTTGCATTGCTCTACTGTATCATCAGGTAGGCAGAATGCATCTTTATGACTAAATGATAGGGATGTCTGGTTGATTAGTTGTTGACCATTGTTCCAAGTTACACCCTCAAAGTCCCCTCCATAACTAAATGTCAGTGCAACTGATGCTTCAGCATCCTGCCACTTGCCAACTTCTTTAATTCCAAAGAGAAACTCCATGACGTTTAATTGGTGGGGTGCAAATATTTTTGATGTAAAGTTTTGAGGTACCCCAACAGTCAAGTTTTGCATTGGGATTTCAGTCCAGTAATTGTCATCTACTTCAAATGGTACTTCATTAATGGTTAATCCATAATCTACTTTTATGAAATTTGTTTTGTGATCTATTCCAAAGGTCGGTCTTGATTTGTGTTCTCCATCTGAATCCCCACCAGTAGATGTAGCTGTAACTGCACTACTTGCACGTGCTACATAAAACAAATGTATTGCACCAGCAAGTGCTCCTCCAGTGTCATCACCAGTTGCACCTATTGCAATTATTGCATTACCTCCAGCATCTCTCCATAATGCCATTCCCTCACCCAAGAAATCATCTTCTGCAAATGGAGTAGCACCAACTCTGGTATTTTCAGATTCATTTGAAATCTTTTGTGAGTCTTTTAGAGTATCATCTGCATTTAGATACAAAATGTATGCTTCCCCTGAATTATCATTGGTGTCATCACCGGAAATATTTCCTACCAAAATATCATTAACTCCATCATTATCCATATCCCCTAATGGTGCAACACCTGAACCAAAAGTATCAGAAGCAATAACACCAGTAATTGTACTGCCTGCAATTTCAGTTGCAGATACAAATGCGCCAGTAGAACTCAAATTAACTATAAAGACTGAACCACCATTATCACCATCAGAGACGTTACTAACTACAATTTTTGTGCCACTAACTGAGGCACCATCATCGATATACTCACTTCCTGCATCAACCCCAATTGTTGCTCCAGTTATAGGAACAGCAGGATGACTAGCCACTGTTCCATCAGTATTCAAAAATAATGGCCACAATGCAGTATTGTCATTTGATTCAGTACCTGCACCAACGATTAATTCATTTCGTCCATCACCATTCAAATCAGTTGCAATTAGTGGCCATCCAAGATTGGCGATACCATTTTGAATGTACACACCATCAGCTGGAGCAAAACCATTACTGTCTTCTGTGATTAACACACAATTATCCACTGTACCATCAGCGTTTAATTCCAACATGTACACTCCACCTGCATCAGCTATAACACCACCACCTGTATCATGATTATTTGAATTAGCCCCTATCGCAATTGTTGGTTCTCCGTCTCCATCCAAATCTCCAACAAATGCTAATTGTTCTACACTTCTAGTATCACGATTAGTTCCATCACCTGTAAGACAAGCAGCATTATTTAATCCAGCAGCTGATTCATCCATAATGATTTCATTTGTTCCCTTGACAGTACCATCAGCATTCATAAACAAAATTATAACTGCACCCAAATCTGTAGCCTCTGTATTATCTTCAAAACTTATCACAGCTAAATCTATCACACCATCTGAATCCAAATCACCTATTGGTTCTATCTGATATCCAAATACATCATCTATGTTAACAGTGAGATTACCATCATCATTATCTACCTCAAGTCTATCAGATACAGTCTGTGCAGCATATGCTACAGAACCCACTGATACAGTAATTAAAATGATGAATAGTATTTTTCTATTCATACTACTATTAGGCAGATCCCATAGTAAGCATTTGTCTGTCTAAAATGAACGTGATATTTTCTTGTTCTAACTCGTGTGACTCATAGGTCTTGGGGTTTTTGATGTATTCTTGTTCGAGAGGAGGTTTGTGTCCGATAGGATGCACAAGAAAATCAATGAGATGAGAGATTTCAAATTTAGCAATATCTGAGACCAACAGTTTAATTTGCAATGTCTGCTCTTCCATAAACTCATACTTTAAGAATAGTATTTAATGATGTTCCGAAAATTCCAGTTCTGGGAATAATAGTTCCAAAATTGGTGAATTATGTGCTTAATTTCTTAATATTGCCAATATCTTTAATAATTGAATTTATTTCAAATCCCCAATAGATATCACATCCTTTACAATGAAAATGTATTGTGTTTTTTGTTACTTTTCTAATTGTTCCCTTTCCAAGACATCTCACACATTTGTAACCGTATC
>Ga0209977_10001286_pt1 | contig 10990 bp, 8 predicted proteins | sample SumtaG_2_FD_183113 | JGI IMG/M metagenome (GOLD analysis project Ga0209977, IMG submission 183113) | Deep subsurface microbial communities from Indian Ocean to uncover new lineages of life (NeLLi) - Sumatra_00607 metaG (SPAdes) (version 2) | ecosystem: Environmental > Aquatic > Marine > Oceanic... | reverse complement strand
CTTTACCTATTTCTGGAAACCACTCGTAAAAATCCTCATTATGAGTAATATTATATTTTTTTTCAAAATTAATATAAAATTTCTCAACCTCTCGAAGAAATTTATAATCCTCTGGTTTTAATACGGCCATTAAATTATTGTTTAGAAATTTATATCGAAATTTTAGTTGCATTTTTTCAAGAATTTCATCATTTATACATTGAACTTGTCCTTTTTTATTATTCAATAACTTCAACTCCTTGAATTAGAAATAAATTTATATTTATGAACAGTATTTGATAAGGTTCTTAATATAATTTCATAAAAATAAGAAAAAAAAAGTTAAATTAATCATTTTTGGTTTCTTCTTCTCTCAGAGATCTTTTCAATACTTTTCCTACTGCAGTAAGAGGTAATACTTCTCTGAATTCCCATAATTTAGGGTTTTCATATTTTGATAGATGTTCAGATGCATAATTTTTCAAATTCTTTTTCACAGTTTCATTTGGTTCTATTCCCTCTTTAAGTTGAACAACTGCTTTAACAATTTCACTACCAGGGCGGTCTGGGTCTTTTAACCCAATAATCGCTACTAATTCAATATCAGGATGTTTTGTTAGAATATCTTCTACATGAACGCTATAGACCTTATATCCGCTTACGATTAACATGTCTTTAGTTCGATCTACAATTGTAATGAATCCGTCTTCATCCATTTCACCAACATCTCCAGTATGGAACCATCCATCAATAATTGTTTGAGCATTTGCTTCTGGTTTGTTATAGTAACCTCTTGTGACTTGGGGACCTTTGCAAATTATTTCCCCGGGTTTGCCAAGCTCCACTTGTTCTCCAGTTTCAATATCTACCAGTCTCAACTCAGTGTCAGGTACGGGTAAACCTACAGTTCCGACTTTCTTCTTCCCTTTAAAAGGATTCATAGTAAGAATTGGACTTGTCTCAGTCATCCCGTAAACTTCTAAAACCTTATTAGTACCAAGCATAGATTCTTCGAAATCCCTAATTGCTTCTGCGGGAAAAGGCGCAGCCCCAGAAACATACATATCTACATTATTGAGAGTAGATTTGGGTACCTCCTTTAATTTTGGGTTGTTTATAATTGATAAAAATAAGGTAGGGACATTTACAATTATTTTTGGGTTTTTTTCGATAATTTCTTTAATAATATGGTTTGTATCTCTAGGGTCTGCAATTAAGATTTGCCCTGCTGAAGTATATAATGTTACCATACTCATAGCTAAACCAGCTAAATGAAAGAGTGGAAAAGCAGATAAATTAATTTCGCCTTCCTTTGCTTCTCTTCTATCTAACCAGGTTACTATTTGAACCAAATTAGTAATTAAGTTAATGTGAGTAAGTTCCGTGCCTTTAGGTAATCCTGTGGTTCCGCCGGTATATTGAAGTAGGGCAAGATCATTTTTCACATCTATATCTACATCCTGTAAGTCAATGGATGTTTCCATCACATCCTTGAAATCTATAACTAGTTTTCCGGAAGAAGGTTCAACTTTCCCTTTAGGTATTTTACCTAGTAACTTACCAAGAAATACTATAGGTTTTGGAAGCCCCATGTAATCAGATATGTTAGTCGTAATCACGCATTTAAGTTTTGGCACTTTACCTATTACTTTCATTAACACTTTCTCATAGACAGCATCCAAAGTAACAAAAAATTTAGCTTCACTATCGTTTAGTTGGTAGGCAATTTCAGTTGGGCTTAAAAGCGGTGAACAACCTGATGCTACTCCACCCGCTAAAATCGTTCCAAAATGTGCAGCCAAATATTGAGGACAGTTCGCTAGATTTATAGCAACGCGATCTCCTTTTTTTAAACCATTTTTCTGTAGAAATGTAGCAAATTTATGTGTATACTCTCTTAGCTCTTTAAATGGCATTTCCCGCTTCATAAAATAGCAAGCGATACGTTCCGGGTATTTAGCCATAGCGTTATCAAAAAGTCTCCCAAGGCTCTCTTTAGGATATTCTAAATTAGGTTTTACGTGTTCATCGTAGGATTTTGTCCATATTTTCGCATCATATGGACTCTTTTTACCTTCCATTTGATTAACCTCTTAATTTTTATTCACCAAATTGGTGAATATCTTATTTATTGTTACATGGATTTATAAATATAATGTTCATCATAAGATTTTAACCATATTTTTGAATCATATGGAGATTTTTGGTTTCGCACTTTTATTTAACACCTTTTTTTTCACTTACATATTGATTAGATTTTTCCTAAATCAGTAAGTATCGTTATTATTATTTTGGGAATTTATAAAATTATTCTATAGCTCGATTGAAAATAGTAACCAAAATAAGGTTTTTTTATAATTTTAAAAAAGTAAAAAAATAGTAATAAAATTAAAGAATTATTCTATCTCAACCATGATCTTTATGTCATCATGTAATCCTTTTGATAAATCTTCAATTGCAACAGGAACTTCATCAAGTTTTATTCTTTTAGTAATTAAAGGTAGAGCATCAACCTTTTTCTGCTCAATCAATCTGAGAGCCGTGCTATACGATTCTTGATCTACAAGATACATGCCTATCATCGTAATATTTTTAGACATAAATTGGAGAAAACCTTTCATCTCAAACGGTTCCGGGTGCATCCCAATAATAATGATTGTTCCGCCCATCCTAACCAGTTGCATCGAATTCATTATTGTTTCCGGCAAACCAACACAATCATACACATAATCAGGTCCTATTTTATTTGTTAGTTTTATGATTTTACCCCACATTTTTGGACCAAAAACTTTATCTGCTCCCAATTTTAACGCTAGTTGTTGTTTAGCTTCAATTGGTTCGATCACATATATTTTACTTGCTCCTGCTGCATTAAGTACTTGGATAGTCATTAATCCTATTGTACCAGCCCCAAAAACAACGGTTGTGTCTCCAACTTTAAACCCAGAATTCCTAACCGCTTGCACTCCGTTTGCTAACGGTTCGACCAGTGCCCCTTCCTCAAAAGAAACCGATTCTGGTAATTTATGTATTCTATCAGCTCTAACTTTCACAAATTCAGTTAGTGCACCATCATGAGTGACTCCAATTGTATAGAAAATACACATATTCTCCAAACCATGTCTGCAATAATAACAATCTAAACAGGGAACATTTGGATTAGCAGTAACACGGTCCCCAATTTTCATTTTTTTGACTTTATCACCAATTTCGGCAATTTCTCCTGAAAATTCATGACCTAATATGATTTGTTGTGATTCCAAGGCTCCTGTCAAGTAAGATCCAATATCAGAACCACATATGCCGCAATTCTTTATTCTTATTAAAACCTCATCTGCGGATATTTCAGGTTTAGGTAAATCATCCTTTATTTCTATCTTATGAACTTCTGAAAAATAAGCTCCTCTCATTATTTAACCACCTTTATTAACCTCTTAAGTAAATCTAAAGTATTCCCATGCTACCTAAAAGCTTAGTTGAATCAGGAATACTCCAAGCTATCTTTATATCTATTACGGCAGGTTTCCCCGAGTTTTTTGCTCTCTCGAATGCGGGTTTAATCTCGTTAGGATCGGTAACTACTTCTCCATAACAACCAAATCCTTCGGCACATTTAGCGTAGTCAAAAGGTGGGAGCTCCACATCAATGTAACGCTTACCTACGAAGAGCTTCTGCCCTGATTTAAGCATGCCCCACGCACTGTTATTGGCAACTATGTATATTAGGTTTTTTAATCCCAATCTAACGGCTGTTTCAAGATCTTGAATGTTCATCATAAATGATCCGTCTCCAGTTATGGCTACAACTTGTTTATCAGGCTTTGCTAGTTTAGCACCAATACCGTAAGGAATTCCAGTACCTAAATGTCCCATACCGACTGCTTCTATTGTAGAAAGTGGAGGCCTTGGTTTGTGAATATCTATTTGTTCCATAGCGTAGCATACAATATCTCCGCCATCTAAAACTAAAATTGCATCTTCATCTATACTTTCTAAAACATCTTTTATTAATCGTTGAGGAACAATTGGTATTTTATCTTTCGATGCCTTTTTTATGATAGTCATTATGTAATTTTCTCTTGCTTTGATCATGTCCTCCAACCAATCTCTTTGTTCAATTTTTTGCCCTTTCTTTGCTTCTTCAAGAATTTGTTTTAAAAATTGTTTACAATCTCCTATAATACCTAAAGTAATTGGTTTAGCTCGACCTATAATGGTTGGATCGATATCGACTTGGATCATTGTTTGTGAATCCTTCCAGAAAGGTTCTTGACCATGACCCATAATATGAGTAAATTTACACCCAAGAGCTAAAACAACATCTGCTTCTGCAGCTGCTTTTAAACCAGCACCAGCTACAGTTGCACAAACAAAAGATTTTGATTTGCTTGAAATAGTACCCATCCCCATAATAGATGTCATCGTAGGGATTTTTAAATACTCAGCAAATTCTTGAAGCTCGTTCCCACCTTCTGCTCGAGAAACACCCCCTCCAGCAACAATTAAAGGTTTTTCTGCTTTTAATAGTAATTCCAACGATTCTTTAATTAATGCATTATCAACAGCAGGTTTCACAAGAGCCCTGTATTTATTTGAAGTGAGAATAGAAATTTTGTCTTCTTCAGCCTCAGCAAGAAAAGCATCTTCGTATATTTCCAATAAGACAGGTCTTGGACGACCACTTGTAGCTTCTCTAAAACATTTTTGGACGGCATTAGGAATTTCTTCAATTGTTCTAATACTTTTTTGGTATTTAGTAATCGGTTTGAACATAGTAATTTGGTCGAGGTTTCCTTGTAAAGTGAAGGAATCTGCAAATTTACTATTTACTTGAGGTACAATTACAATCATTGGCATATTATCGCTCCATGCCGCACCAACGCCCGGAACGAGTTGAGTTGCGCCTGGACCAACCGTTCCAAAACAGATTCCTGGTTTATTAGTTACTCTTGCCCAAGCATCAGCTGCATGGGCAGCAGCTTGTTCATGTCTAAACATCACGGTTTCAATGCCCTTCTCTTTACCCCATTTGTAAATTGCATCAAACATAGTTAAAAATTGCCCACCAATAATTCCAAACAGATATTTAATGTCTTCTTCGAGTAAACATTTTATTAGAACATCGCCACCATTCAATAATTTTTTCTTTTCTTCCAAATTTTACACCAAAATTCTAAATTTATTTTTTTTTTATTATTATTTTTATTTACTTTCTATTTTATTCCTTAAATAATTATCTTAGATAAAAGTGTAGAAGTATTTAAATTTTAAAATCTTGAAGTGTAAGCAAGAATTCTCTTAAATAATTTGGAATTTTCCGAAGTTGATTATGGTTAATTCTCAGAACATCCAACGAGTTTAAGTTTTTAATTTCCACAGGTATATCAGAAATTTTATTATGACTTATGTCTAAATACTTAAGATAAGAAAGTGATAAAATTGATTTTGGAAATTCCTTAATATTATTTCTACTAATATTCAATTTTTTAAGATTTGTGAGTAACGCTAGTGAGTCGGGTATTTTGAGAATTTCGTTGCTTTTAAGAGAAAGTTTTCCTAAAAAATTTAAATAAACCATGGGGTCTTGCAATTTAGAAATTGAGCTAAACATACTAGGGATTTCTTTCAAATATTTCCAATTATAATAATTGAAACTCAAGGATTCAATGCGTTTATTCCTTATCGTAAGCCAAGATTCTCCAAGTTTATTATCTTTTAATTTTTTGTAGAATTGATAAGTTTTTAACTCAAGCTCATAATCAGTTTCGTTTTGAGCAAATAAAGCCTCCAAATCTAATATAAATTTTGCTTCATTTTGAACTATACCAACGGATAACGCTACTTCTGCCAAATACATATTTATTTCTTTACTTAACGACTTAAATCGGGCTTTATTAAGTCTGCTATTCAAATCAGAAATAGCTTTTAGAACTCGTGGAGATTTATCGTGCTGTACAACCCATATTAGCGTGTTTAAACCTTTTTTTAAAAAAATTTGTCCAATGAATTTCGCAGCTGATTTCCTAACTAATGGGCTCTCGTCGGATAATAGAGAATTTTGTAAGATTTTAAAGATTTTTTGATCGTGAATTTTCAATTTCTCAGAAATTTTAATTGATTCAGCACGAGTTGTTGGGTTATCGCTTCCTTCGATTAATGAGATCAACAGCTCAGCAGCTATAGCTTTACTAAATTTTCCATTTTCCACGTTAGAATAAATTTTATCTGGCGATAAGAAGTTTTTCATTTCTTCTTGAAATTGAAAAAATCAATAGTTACCACTAAATTGTCTTAGAAATTTAAAAAATTTTTCTTATTAATTCAAAACAACAATTTAGAGTTTAATTTATAAAATTATTATCTAAATAAATTAAATTTATATAATTACCTTTGATACTGTTTTTGTTTTTTTATAACAAACATAATCCAAACAGTTGGCTCTCAGAAAAATAATCAATCGTAATGTCTTTATGCTCTTTTAAAAATTGAACCAAGGGAATTCCTTTTTCGTACAATTCATTAAATTTATCGTAAAAAATTTGGTAAATATTCGCATTTCGCGAGATAAAAGATCCAAACAATTTATTAGTTGGATCAAAACTGGGTTGAATTAATTCATTATCAGTTAAACTAAAATTACTAAAAACTTCGTCAGTGACATGTACATCAATATTTTTAAATTCTAAATCATATAAATCAATGTATTTTGAAATAAGGTTAAATTCCTCGTTTGATAATAATTCCTTAATCAACTCGGTACTAAATATAACTTGAATATTGATATTTATTAGATTTTCTTTAATTTTAATCATCCCAGCTCTCATGGATTTATTTAAATCCTCTGGAATATTCGAAATTCCATATTTTTTTATAATTGAAGTTAAATCATTTTCATATCTTATTCCTAAGGCTATTTTACATTCTTTTTCTGCTAGAAATGAATGATATGTTTCATCGAAGTTGGTTAGGTCGTAACTAATAAACTCTACGAATTCTTGAGTTATTTGTTCGACAAAGTTATAAGTTTTTATGAATTCTTTTAACGCGTTTTTCGCGTCCTCTTTTTTTTCTTGAAAAAGCTGTGATAACTCCTCAATACGCTCGTTTATAATTCTTTGCCAAATCGCCACAGGTGGAGTAGATAAATGTATTTTCATTGGTCTATCGTAAATTTGAACTAATCCTAAGTCGTTTAAAACGGCACAAATTTTATAGCCTCTTTTCAATGTAAGATTAAATTGCGTACTGACTTCCTTTAAATTATCAATTTTCTGGTGTTGTAATAAATAGTGATAAACTTTTTCAATACCTTTTTCGATAAGTCCTATAGAATCAAATAAAGAGTTAAGAGTCAAAAATTCACGTTCGACCATTTAATCACCTATTTTCAATTTTATCTAATGTAAGCTCTGTGAGAACTTCAAAGGTTTTGTCTACATTTTGACCTGATTTACTCGATATTTCGCCAAAAGAAGCCATGTTATTTTTTTCAGCTACTTGAATTCCGTACTCTCGAAGAACTTCACGTTGAGCGTCTCCTAAGTCGATTTTCGCGCCTACGAGCATGATTGGAATAGGGCCACCCTTTTGGCGAACTATATTGGTCCATTCAGTAATATTGTCTAAGGTCTGAGATCTGGTAACATCATAAAGCAAAAATGCCGCATTAGCACCGAGACAATAAGTGGGTAATAAGAATCTGAAGCGCTCTTCCCCTCCAACATCCCAGATTTGCAATTTTATCTTTTTACCATGTATATTAATTGTCTTAACATGGAAGTCTACGCCAATTGTTAGCCTTTCTGAGGGATTGAAGAGATTATAGCAAAATCGTTTAGTAAACGATGTTTTTCCTACAGATGCATCGCCTAAAAGCAAGATTTTGAAAGTAAAATCATATGATGGAATTACATAACACCTTTTTTAGAAATTTATTTAATACCTCAAGTTTGATAAATAAAATGTTATACAACTAAGATTTTATCGAAATTTTAAATTTTGGGTCTTAATTTCAGATATATATATAATTAAAAATGTCTTTTTTAATTCTTTACTTTTTTATTAAATAAGATAAGTCTTGAACTAACAAAATTTAGCAGTGAATTTCTAAATAAAAAAGTTAAAGAGCACCAAGATATTTAAAAATAGATGTAATTCTAAGTTGTATTTTTTATGTTCTCTTATTCTTTATTCTCTAATTTTATGTTCTCATTCAAAAATTTCCTTCAAATTACTATAAATTATAGGATTTAACTCCTTATTCAAGTGATTTTTTAATTCATTAAAGATTATTGGATTATTTTTATGCTTAGCCAAAAATTTTATCACGCTCCATCTTACGGAATCGTCAGGGTCGTCTAATAACGGGAGTAGGAACTTTAGATATCTTGTATCGTTGTTTTGTTTTATTTTCATTATGGCTCGAGCCCTAACGATGAAATCTGGGCTATATATTTGAGGTAATAAGTGAAATTCTACTGTGCCATTTTTTACAAAGCTTAAAATAAAATGAAACAAATCCTTTTTGAAATTGTGAGTTTTGTCTAACTCATTGATAATATTTTGAATTGTAGCTTCTGGAACCTTATTTCCTAATTTTAAAAGGCTTTCAAAGGAAATAAAGAAGTTTTCTGATATATCATATTTCAGATAATTTAAAAGCTTTTTAATAATTTTGTCGTTAACCTTTGAAACTTCTATGACGTCCCAATTATTGTTTTCTTCGTAGTAGTTATCATCCCCTAAATTTTTCACTGTATCAACTCGAATAAATTTTTACAAGATTATAATAAAAAATTACACAACTACGTTTATATATTCTATTATTAAAACAGAAATAATCGACTTAATCTATAATAATTTTATCGACAATTAATTTTAAGTCAAAATTAATTAATTAATTAATATTGATAAAATGTTAGTGGAAGATTTGAAAGATAATCTAAAAAAATTTAAAACCTTTGAAAAATAATGGTTTAATTTCTAATTATGTTGTCAATGTTGTTGAAAAAAACATCACGTTTTTGATCATCGGTAATTGGTAAGCATAATATTTTATCAATTTCAAGTTTTATTGGATTAGTGACTGGCGAATCTGTTCCAAATAATATGCGTTTATGCCCTACCATTTTTATCAAACTTAATATCCCATAAGGTATAGAACAAGAAGTTTCAAAAAATACATTTTTATATTGTTTTAAGCTCAATCCAAGATCTATTGCAAACTCCATTGCCAACGCAGCATGTCCAATAATGATACGCAAATTTGGATAACTTTTTGCTAATTTTCCTATATCTTTACTACTTATCCCTCCAAAAGCAGAAAATTTTGGTGTAAAGTGAATGAATAACGGAAATTTTTTGTTATAATCTTGCATAAAAGTAACTAATTTTATGATATCTCTTGGAATATTTATTAAGTGAATGCCGGAATGGATCTTAACCCCACAAAAACCTAAGTTAAAATGATTTTCTAAGACTTTGTAATTGCTGTTCTCATCTTCAGGTTTGATTTTTGGATTGAACCAGAAGAATTTGTAAAATCTTTCTGGATCCTTGTTTGATATGTCAATAACATCTTGATGGTCCAATTGACCTTTTGGCATTAACTTTCTTAAATTTTCAAACGCTCTCTTTACGACATTATTGTTAGAAGAGTTATTTTCATCTTTGTTATCATTGTTATCTTTGTTAACATAGATTTTAGAGCTTGCTGCTCTATTAACTGTCGTAATAATTGCTTTTTCGATGTTGTGTTTATCCAGATAACTAATTAAATCTTCATTTTTAGGTAGAAATGTGCCATAGGTATGAAGATGAGCGTCAAAAATTTTAAAATTCTTACTTTTTATATCTTTTCACCCTTAATTAGGTTAATATTTTATTATTAAAACATTGATTGTAAAAAAACTCTCTTATTAATAATTTCCAAACTCGTTAGCGGCATCAAACATGGCTACAATATTCTGAGGAGGAACTTCGGCAGTTATATTATGGATGTTAGACGCAACAAAACCTCCGTTGGGTTTCAAACATTCGAAATTTCTTCGTACCTCGTCCCTTATTTGTTTAAGCGTTCCAAAGGGTAATGTATTTTGAGTGTTACATAAACCGCCCCAAAACGACATTATATCTCCAAATCGCTTCTTTAGGGAACAAGGCTCCATATCAAAGGCACTTATTTGTACTGGATTAATAACATCATACCCAATCTCAGCAAAATGGGGTATAAAGAGCGAAACCGAACCGCAGGAATGATAGTTTATTTTCGTTTCTACTAATTCGTGAATTGTTTTTGATAATTTCCTTTCTATCGGTTTTATCATATTTTCGTAAAGCTTAAGGCTCATTATAGGTCCTGCTTGTTCCGCAAGATCACCGTTAATGCATACTACATCTAAATAACTTCCAACTTCGTCTAAAAAAGTCGATACATAATCAGTCCAATACTTTAGAAGTTCTTCCATTGCTACAATTATGAATTCTGGCTTAGTCCTTAAATATCTTAAAGTTTTTGTGAAACCAAATAAAAAAGTGCAATATTCATAAATACACCCAACTGGAGGAGTTGATAACGCAAAATCAGTAGAATCTCGTAGATTTTTAGCGTATTCCTTCAACCCATCAAAAGGAATTTTATTCAATCCATTAGGCCATTCATAGTCTCTAATATCGCTAACAGATTTAAAATCAGCAAAAGGATGAATAACAGGATCGTAATATAATATCTCGTCTAAATCTTTTTTAGCGTCGTTCCCCCAAAACACACCAAACTGGTCATATAAGCCCACATATTTACCCTCATATTGAGGTTCCACCTCTTGAACTCTAACCATCCCCCCTAAAGGTTGAACATATCTTACATCAATGCTAAATCTTTCTAAGACTTTATCACATGGGCGTACGATTTGTTGAACGAAATCAGCGTATTGAACATTCTCATCTTCAATTTCAAGGTAATCCAATAATTTTTTGTACGCTTTAATATGAATACTTGATTGATTTCCTCCTA